>Ga0209243_100151_pt1 | contig 23402 bp, 19 predicted proteins | sample UppTromiDAQMD024_FD_185836 | JGI IMG/M metagenome (GOLD analysis project Ga0209243, IMG submission 185836) | Upper troposphere microbial communities from Maryland, USA - DAQMD-024 (SPAdes) (version 2) | ecosystem: Environmental > Air > Outdoor Air > Unclassified | place: USA: Maryland, Virginia...
CCCGCGCGGTCGACGGCGTCGCGGCGGCCGGCTTCGCCGCGGTCGCGCCCAGGCGCGGCCGGGCGGTCCTGCGCCGGCTGCAGGCGCGGTGGCGAGGCCCCTTCGGCCTGGTCTGGCGGCAGGCCGCCCGGACGCTGGACCGCGACCTGCTGGTCACCCTCGACGTCGGCGCGGTCAAGGACGAGGCGCTGGCGCTATTCTCCCGCGACGTCTCGTCCGGCCTGCGGCTGCAGCTCGACCTGGGCGGCGGCGCGGAGTTCCACGCCCTGACCGAGTTCCGCTCGGGCATGGACCGCCGGACCATCGACTGGAAACAGTCGGCGCGCCACCAGACCCTGCTGGCCAAGGAGTTCCGCGCCGAGCGCAACCACCACGTCATCGCCGCCATCGACACCGGCCGGCTGATGGGCCAGCCGCTGGGCGGCCTGCCGCGCCTGGACCACGCCCTGCGCGCCTCGCTGCTGCTGGCCTACGCCGGACTGCGCATGGGCGACCGGATGGGGGTTTTCGGCTTCGGCGCGCGCCCGAACGTCAGCGCCCCGGCCGTGGCCGGCGCCAGCGCCTTCGCCGGCCTGCAAGCCCTGATCACGCGGATCGACTATTCCACCGACGAGACCAACTACACCCTCGGCCTGACCCAGCTGGCCAGCCAGCTGCGCCGCCGGTCGCTGATCGTCATCTTCACCGACTTCGCCGACACCACCAGCGCCGAGCTGATGCTGGAGAACGTCGGCCGCCTGCTTCGCCAGCATCTGGTGCTGTTCGTGCTGATGCGCGACGAGGAGCTGGAGGACTTGGAACGGAAGGCGCCGCAGACGCCCGAGGACGTCTCGCGCGCGGTGGTGGCCGGGGCGATGCTGCGCGAGCGCGAGCTGGTCGTCGGCCGCCTGCGCCGGATGGGCGCCCAGATCGTCGAGGGCCCGGCCGGCCGGATCGGTCCGGCCCTGGTCGCCCGCTATCTCGACCTCAAGCAACGCGACCTGTTGTGAGCGCCCCATGGCCGAGCTGAAACTGAAAAGCTATCGCTTCCGGGCCGAGCGCGAGGACGACTGGCTGCGCCTGGAACGCCTGCTGGCCAAGGTCGAGAAGCGGTCGGTCAAGGCGCTGACCGACGACGAGCTGCTGGCCGCCCCGGTCCTTTATCGCCAGGCGCTGTCGTCGCTGTCGGTGGCCCGCGCCACCTCGCTCGACCTCAGCCTGGTCGAGTATCTGGAGAGCCTGAGCAGCCGCGCCTACTTCTTCATCTACGGCGTCCGCTCCAGCCTGTGGACCCGGATCGGCCGGTTCTTCGCCTTCGATTGGCCGGCGGCCGCCCGAGCGCTGGGACGCGAAACCCTGGTCGGCGCCGCGCTCCTGCTGCTGGGCCTGGCGGTCGGGTTCTGGATGACCTCGACCGACCCCGACTGGTTCAACGCCTTCGTGCCCAGCGGCCTGGCCGGAGACCGCGGCCCGAGCGCCTCGACCGAGGCGCTGCGCGCCACCCTGCACGGCGGCGGCGACAAGGCCCTGTCGGCCTTCGCCACCTTCCTGTTCACCCACAACGCCGGCATCGCCATCCTGGCCTTCGCCCTCGGCTTCGCCTTCTGCCTGCCGACCGCGCTGCTGCTGCTCTACAACGGCTGCACAGTGGGCGCCTTCCTGGCCCTGTTCGTTTCGCGCGGCCTGGGGGTCGAGGCGTTCGCCTGGCTGATGATCCACGGCGTCACCGAGCTCGGCGCCACCGTGCTGGCCGGCGCCGCCGGCATGAGGATCGGCTGGACGCTCGCCTTTCCCGGCGACAAGACCCGCGTCGAGGCCGTGGCCGAGGCCGGCCGCACCGCGGCCGTGCTGATGGGCGGCGTGCTGGTCATGCTGTTCTGCGCCGGGCTGCTGGAGGGGATCGGCCGGCAGTTGATCGAATCCACACCGATCCGCTACGCCGTCGCCGCCGGGACGGCGATCCTCTGGCCGGCCTATCTCTATCTGCCCCGCGCCGGGCGGGGCGACGCCCGTGGCTAGGCGTCGTGGCGATCCGGCGCCGACGTCAGCCGCCGTCGTCCAGCCCAAGGGGCAGGTCCGCGAGATGGTCACGCCGGAAGGCGTCGACCTGCAGGTCGAGCTCGCCGACGTCGGGGCCCGCGCCGGAGCCCTGCTGCTGGACGGCCTGATCATCGCCGGCTCGATGATCGCCGCCACCCTGGTCTGCGTCGGCCTCCTGTTCGCCGCGGCCGCGGGCGGCGCGGTCGAGAAGGCGTTCTCGTTCGTGGGCGCGGCCTGGCTGACCGTGGCCTTCGTGCTGCGCAACCTCTACTTCACCCTGTTCGAGATGACGCCCAAGGGCGCGACGCCCGGCAAGCGCATCATCGGCCTGCGGGTGGCGGCCCGGAACGGCGGGCGGCTGACCGCCGACGCCATCTTCGCCCGCAACGCCATGCGCGAGCTCGAGCTCTACCTTCCGCTCAGTTTCCTGCTGGTCGAGGGCCGCAACCTCGACGCCTGGAGCAACCTGGCCGGCCTGATCTGGTGCGGCGTCTTCGTGTTGTTCCCGCTGTTCAACCGCGACCGCCTGCGGGTCGGCGACCTGGCGGCGGGCACCTGGGTGGTGCGCGCGCCCCGGCGCAAGCTCGCGCCCGACCTGTCCTACGACGCCGGGGCCGGCCACGCCCGCTTCGCCTTCACCACCGCGCAGCTGGACGCCTACGGGGTCAAGGAGCTGCAGGTCCTGGAAGGGGTCCTGCGCCGCTACGAGCGCAAGACCCTGACGGCGGTGGCCGGGCGCATCCGCGACAAGATCGGCTGGACGGCCGGTCCGGACGAGTCGGACGGCGAGTTCCTGGGCGCCTACTACGCGGCGCTGCGCGGGCGATTGGAATCACGCCTGCTGCTTGGCCGGCGCCGGCTGGACAAGCACGACAAGGGTTGACGGCGGGCCTAGTCGAACACCGAGGCGACGACGTCGACCCCGGCGCCCTCCTTGCTCACCCGCAGCTCGTGGTACAGCGAGGCCACGCCGGTATGCCCGATCAGCGCGGCCAGGGTCGATATCACCGGATTGACCACCGCCTCGGTGACCATCTGGGCCGTCGGCCCCCCTACGCCCCCGGGCAGCGTCGCGCCGACGGCGACGACGATCAACTGAATGATCAGGGCCGCCAGCAGGAAGATGGCGAAGACGCCGAACACCGACCAGCGCCGGCCGCGGGTCAGGTCCGCGCTGCGGTTGAGCGCGCGGCCCGCCCCGGTGTGTTCGACGACCTGGACGGGAAGCGCCACCGCCCAGACGACGGCCAGCATCACGCCCGGCACGATCAGCAGCACCGAGGCCAATACGACCCCAAGGCCGCTCAACAGGGCGATGAGGAACAGCGGGACCCAGTTCCTGAGCGCCACCCTCAGGCTCTCGCCAAGCGAGGACCGGCGGCCGTTGAAGTCGGAGATGGCGGCGTGGATGATCGCGCCCTGGCTCAGGCCCGAGCCGACCAGGGCGACCGCCATGCCGGCGAGAACCATCCAGAACGCCCCGCCTTCGAACGATCCGGGACCGTGGGATTGTTTGAGCTGGGTCGAGCCGTAGCCGAACAGCGCTCCCGGCAGCCCGACGAAGGCCGCCGCCACCAGGGCGAACATCGCGAAATTGCGGCCCAGCGTCGTGAAGGTCCGCTGGATGACCCGCCCGATATTGAACTGCTCGCCTACCACCGCCGTCGCCATGCCCGCCTCCCTGAAACGCCAGACGTCCTGTTCAACCATCGCGGGCGGCGGCTTGTCCACCGTGCGCCTGCCATATCCCCGCCGTACTGGAGGATATCGTGCGGTCAACCGCCTCGGCGAAAGAGTCGGCGCCTGCTGCTGGCGGCGGCTAGTCGCGCCAGAGGACGCCGGGAAGCGAGTGGCCGTGCTTGGTGGTCACCAAGCGCTGGTCGACGTCGTCGACGCAGGGCTCCGCGGCCAGGGACCAGGCCCATTCGCGGGCGGCCGGGTGGTCGGCGTGGAAGGTGGTGAGCACATAGTTGAACGGCCCGCTGATCATCGCCGCCGCCTCGATGTCGGGGTCGCGCCCGCAGCGGGCCTCGAACGCGGCGAGCGCCGGCTGGCGCAGGCTGGTCAGGCGCACATAGGTCCGGGTCTCGATCGGCCGGCCCGCCTTGGGCGGGGCGTGGAGGTCGGTCCACCGCGCCACGCCGGCGCAGCGCAACGCCGACAGCCGCTGGCGGACCAGGCGCTCGGGCAGGCCGACCTGGGCGGCGAGGTCGGCGATGCGGCCGCCCCGGCTGACGGCCGAGGCCTGGAATATGGCGTGGTCGGCCCGCCGCATGGTGAACGGCGTACGCGGCCGGCCGGACTTGTCGGCGCTCATCGTGGTCGCTCCCCTGTTCGGCGTCTCGCGAAAAGGAGGCCCCGCCGTCCGACGGGGCCCCATCTCCAGGAGCGATGCTCGACGGCGCTCCTTGAAGCCGCCCGCGTCGGGGGCGCGGCGACCTCGAAGACAAAGACGCCCGAACCGGGCCCGCCCGTAGTGCCAGCCCGCCGATTTCACGCCGTCGACGGCCGGCCTATTCCGTCGGGGTCGGTCCGTCGCCGGCCGTCAGCCGGTCGGCCTGGTCGCCCCGCGCGACGCGCAAGCCCAGGAGGGCGCTGAGGGTGCGCAGGGTGTTCTCGCGCTCGTCGACCTGCAGGCGCAGGGTCACGCGCCGCGCCGCCAGGGCCGGATCGTCCACCCGCACCGGCCGGGCGAAGAAGCGGTTGAGGTCCTCGACCACCTCGGCCAGCGAGGCGTCCTCGTAGGACACGGTGCGCAGGCGCCATTCGGCCACGCTCTGCACCGGAACGCTCTCCAGGCGCGGCGCGGCGGTCGCCGAGGCGAGGACGACGGGCAACGCCACCCTCTGGCCGGCGGCCAGGCGCATCACCTCCTGCCCCGCCCTCGGTCCCTTGAGCGCGGTGACGCTGACCACGCCGTCCTGCACCGCCACCTGGGTCTGGCCGTCCCGCAGCCGGACGTCGAAGGCCGTGCCCACGGCGCGGACCTGATAGTCGCCAGCCTGGACCAGGAACGGCCGCGTCTTGTCCTTGCGCACGATGAACAGCGCCTGGCCCTCGCGCATCCGCACCCGCCGCTGATCCGGCTCCATGCGGTAGTCGAGGCGGGTGGCGACGTTGAGGTTGACCACGCTGCCGTCGGGCAGGGTCTCGGTGCGCTGCTCGCCGACGCGGGTCTTCTCGGTGCGGCCGAAGGCGAACGGCTGAAGAAAGGCCAGCGAAACCGCGCCGGCGCCGACGGTCGCCACCGCCACGGCGGCGGCCGCGGCGACGAACCCGATCCGGCGCCGGCGGACCGAGGCGCGCAGCTGCGGGCCGGCGGCCTTGATCGCCGCCATCTCGCCCCACAGCTCGTGCATGGCGTTGAGCGCGGCGAGATTCTGGGGATCGGCGCGCCAGTCGTCGAACGCGGCGCGCTCCTCCACCGACATGACGGCGCGCCGCTGGGCCGCGAACCACGCCGCCGCCGCTTCTCGCCTGTCCGTCGACAATCTCATGGCGCTCCCTGCTCAACCCTCGCTTTAATAGACGCCCGAGGCTCCGCCGCCCCCCCGGTTATTCGGGTCGGAATCCATTTCGTTCAAGAGCTGTGTCATCGCCGCCGAGATGTGTTTCTCCACCGCGTGCACGCTGACGCCCATGCGGCGCGCCGCCTCGGCGTAGGTCAACTCGTCGATGCGGCACAGGATGAAGGCCTCGCGCCGGCGCGGCGGCATGCGCCCGACGATGGCCAGGGCCCTGGCCAGGCGTTGCGAGGCGATCAGGGCCCGCTCGCCCCCCGCCGACGGATCGGCGACCGCCGCGTCGTCCTCCAGACCGTACTCCAGAACCCGGCCGCGCCGGACCCGCGACCGGAGACGGTCCACCACGGTGTTGCGCGTGACCCGGAACAGAAAACGCACCGGCTCCAGGATCTCGGTGCGCCGGCCGGCCTCGAGGGTCTTGACCACCGCGTCGTGGACGATGTCGTCGGCCTCGTCGCGTCCCGCCCGCGCCGCCAGGCTGCGCAGGCGGCCGGCCTCGTCGCGATAGGCCTTGTCCAGCCCCTCCGGCGGCAGAGGACGGCTTTTTGCCATAAAAAGACCCAATCCCGGCGCGCGGCCGCTTCCCCTCAGGTCCGGGCTTGGCGAGCCGCCCGGTTGGCCGACAGCATGACGCGCGCCGCCAGGGATGTCGATATCGACGCGCGATCCCGGGCGCGGACGGCCGCCGATCCGGGCCCGGCCGGCGCCTCGCGCCGGGAAATCGGCGTCGCGAGGTAGGGTCGCGCCGAATTGGCGCGTCGGACTTAAGAGGAACGCCGCTTCCGCCCAACCCCGCACCGGGACGCCCCATGCCCGCCCACGCCCTCGACGACTTCGACCGCGCCATCCTGGCCGCGCTGCAGGAGAACAACCTGACGCCGGCCGAGCGCCTGGCCGAAAGGGTCGGCCTGTCGGCCTCGGCCGTCCACCGCCGCATCAAGCGGCTGCGGTCCAGCGGCGTGATCATCGCCGACGTCTCGGTGATCAATCCCAGGGCGCTGGGACCCAGCGCCCTGTTCATCGTCGAGGTGACGATGGAGCGCGAGAGCCTGCCGCTGTTCGACGCCTTCCGCCGCCGGATGCTGAACGCCCCGGAGGTGCAGCAGTGCTACTACGTCACCGGCGACGCCGACTTCATCGTGGTGATCGCCGCCGCCGACATGCAGGACTACGAGGACATCATCGGCCGGCTGCTGTTCGACGACGCCAACCTGAAGCGGTTCCGCACCAGCGTGGTGCTGAACCGGGTCAAGGCCTCGCTGGCCATGCCGCTCGGGGGCGGCTGAACCGCCCCCTCGCTACGGCGCCATCGGGCCGACGGCCTTGTCCGTCCAGTTGGTGTTGGTGCGCCCCAGGGCCGGGGCGATCCGGCCCAGGCTACGGCCATGGGCTTCGAAGCCGACCACCGCCCGCTCGGCCTCCGACAGCTCCGCATAGACCTCGTCGAGCAGGGAGAGGGGAATGTTCTCCTGTTGGCGCAGATAGGGCGCGCAGTAATAAGAGAACACCGCCGGCCGCGGGACGTCGGTCTGGTTGGCGCCGGCTCCGTGCCAGATGCGGCCGTCGAACACCAGGGCCGAGCCGGCCGGCGCCTCGGCGATCACCGTCTCGACGTCGGGCTGGACGAGACGCCGCGCCCCGGCCGCGTCCACTTCGACGCGGATCGTCGGCGGGTCCCACAGGTGCGAACCCGGGACCAGCCGCGTCGCCCCGTTGTCCCGGGTGAAGTCGACCAGCATCCAGACGATGTTGCACACCAGGGCCGACGGCGTCGGAAACGGCACGTACTGCTGGTCCGAATGCAACACCTGGGCGACGCCGCCCTTGCTCATGATCATGGCGCTGAGGCTGGACAGCAGGTGGGCCGGGCCGAGCATCTGGGGGACCGCCTCGCGCGCCAGCGGGTGCGTCAGCAGCTCGCGGAACACGCCGCCCTTGTTGAGCAGGTTGCTGAGCCGCTGGTTCGGGGCCGCTTCGCGCCCGCCCTTGACCGAGGGCATGCCGGTCTGGTCGTCGCCGAAATGGAACGAGACGCCCTGGGCCTGCTCGCCCGCCGCCTGATCCAGCACCCGCGCCTTGACCCGCGCCAGCAGGTCCGGGTCGAGCGCGTCCAGCATGACGCCGTAACCGCATTCGCGCAGATCGCGCTTGAGCTGCTCGATGTCGCGCGTCGGCGACGGCGTGCGGCTGGTCTGACCGATGGACTGCATAGGTATGGCTCCCTGACCTGTTCGCCTCAGCGGGCGTCCGCCTGGCCGCGCATCTCGGCCAGCGCCGAGCCGATGCGGACCGCCTCGGCCTTGTTGATCGGGAAGGCGGCGTACAGCAGCGCCCCGATGATCTGCACCGGCGCCGCCCCGTAGACGCCCAGCATCTTGAGCGCGGCCAGGCCCTGGGGATCGATCGCGCCGCCGGCCTTGGCGACGGCGGGATTGAACCCGGCCCAGGCCAGCAGCGGGAAGACGATCAGGAACGGAAAGGCCGAAGCCACCCCGGACGCCAATTGGGTGAGCGAGACATAGGTCCCCGCCCGGTCCACCCCGCTGTTCAGCGTGCCGTAGTCGATGGCCATGGCCTGGATGGCCGGCGACAGCAGCAGCGGCGCGACCAGGACGATCGATTGCGGAATCTCGACCGCCAGCAGGACGAGCGGGTGCTCGATCGGCAGCAGCGAGAAGCCGAGGACGTGGATCGCCGCGCCGGCGATGGTGGCGACGGCGATAAGGCGGTGAACCTCGAACCGCTTGGACAGGTAGATCCACAGCGGCGCCGAGGCCACGGCGCAGACCCCGGCCGCCAGCGCGACCACGCCGAACATCTTCTCCTGGTGCAGGACGTGCGAGAGGTAGAAGTATGAGATCGACTGCCAGAGCAGCAGCCCGATATTGATGATGAACGCCCCGGCCAGTTCGATCCGGAACGGCCGGTTGGACTTCAGCGCCGTCCAGAAATCGAGCAGCGCCCGGCCGACGGACCGGCCGCCGGCGTCCTCGCGCGTCGCCGGGGCCTCGCGGACGCCGAACATCAGCAGGGCCGCCATCAGCGGCGTCACGACCAGCACCGAGACGCCAAGCATCGACAGGGCCTCGCGGCCGTTGGACTTGAAGCCCAGGGTGCTGGCGGCGAGCGGCGCCATGGCCGACAGCATCAGCCCGATCACGCCCAGGACCTCGCGCAGGCCCAGCATCCGCGCCTTGCCGAACGGCGTGCCCGGCAGCTCGGCTCCCCAGGCGTAGTAGGGAATCTGGATCAGGCTGCAACCGCTGTAGACCAGCAGCAGCGCCACGGCGAAATAGGCGGGCGAGGCCGTGCGCACCGGCGGCATGAAGGTCAGCCACACGCCGATCATCAGCACGGCCAGCCCCGCCGCGATCCATGGCCGCCTGCGGCCCCAGCGGGTGCGGGTGCGGTCCGACAGCGCGCCGCACAGCGGGTCGGACACCACGTGATAGAAGCGCATCAGGCCGCTGATGGTCCCGACCACCGCCAGCGGCATGCCCATCGTCTCGGCGAAGAAGCCGGGAATCATCGAGGTCAGAGGCGGAATCAACAGCCCCAATGGAAACTGCAGCAGGCCATAGGACGTCGCGACGGCGATCCCCGGCTGCTCGCGCTGCGCGCTCTTTCCCTCGCTCAAGGGCCGCCTTCCGTTCATTGACACCTCCCCAGGGGACGCTTACTGCGACACTGTGTGAAAGCCATATTGTGATATCACATATCACATTTCAATCGGCCAATTTGTCGCCTTCGCCGCGCAAGGCCGCCGCCCCGTCGCCAGACAGGGATCGAACCTTGCACAAGGGCCGGGCTGCGGGCATCCTGCACGCTGAGATCACATATACCAAATAGGGAGTGAACCATGAGCGGCGAAGACGAAACCTCGAAAGCGGCCAGGCCGGACCCGATGGTCGACATCGCCCAGGGCCGCCTGCGGGGCGAGACCGGCGCCGACGGCGTCCTCGCCTTCCGGGGCGTGCCCTACGCCGAGGCCGAACGCTTCCGCCCGCCGACCCGCGCCAAGGGCTGGGCCAGCGTCCGCGACGCGACCAGGCCCGGCCCCGCCGCGCCGCAGGACACCCCGCCGGGCGTCTCGGCCATGCCGCCGCTCAGCGAGGACTGCCTCAACCTCAACGTCTTCACCCCCGCCGCCGACGGCGCCCGCCGCCCGGTGCTGTTCTACATCCACGGCGGCGCCTTCGTGACCGGGACCGGCGCCTTCCACTCCGGCGCGCGCCTGGCCGCCGACGAGGACGTGGTCGTGGTGACGATCAACTACCGCCTCGGCGTCCTCGGCTTCCCGCCCTTCCGCGTGTTCGGCGACGACACGCCGATGAACCTCGGCCTGCTCGACCAGGTCGCCGCCCTGGAGTGGGTGCGCGACAATATCGCGGCCTTCGGCGGCGATCCGGGTAACGTCACGGTGTTCGGCTATTCGGCCGGCGGCTGGTCGACCGGGGCGCTGATGGTCATGCCTCAGGCGCGTGGGCTGTTCCATCGCGCCGCTCCGCAGAGCGGGGCCTTCATGTACGCGATGCGCAAGGAGGCCCAGGCCGAGCACGCCGCCGTGCTGCTGGGCGCGCTGGGACTGGAGCATGTCGATCGCGACGCGCTGCTGCTGGCCGCGCCAGAGGCGCTGCTCAAGGCCCAGGCCGCCACCGTCGCCCGCTGGCGCGAACGCGTGGCCGCCGACCAGATCGTCGAGCTGGACTTTCCCTTCACGCCCTTGAACGACGGCGTGACCCTGGCCGAGCACCCCATCGTCTCGATCCTGCGCGGCGCCTGCGCCGACCTGCCGGTGCTGATCGGCACGACCGGCGAGGAGCTGGGGGTCAGCCCCATGCGCATGACCGACGAATGGGTGCGCAAGAGCTACATGCAGGGCAGCATCGTCGCCGCGCTCGCCAAGCTGTCCTCGCCCGCCCGCGCGGCCGAGGTCTGGGGCGGCTACGAGGCGCTGCACCCGGACGCGGACGAGGCCAAGCGCATCGGCCACATCCGCGGCGACTGGATGTACCGCGTCCCGGCGATCCGCGTGGCCGAGGCCCGCGCCGGAACGCCGCAGAGGGCCTGGATGTACCGCTTCGACATTCCCGCCCCGTCGGCCTTCATGGGCGGGATCGCCACCCACGCCAGCGACGTGCTGTTCTGGTTCGGCCAAATCGGCCCGTCCCCGTTCATGGAGCTGCTCTACGGCCGGCCGGTCACGCCGGAGGAGGAAGCCGCGTCGAGGACCATGCGCCGCGACCTCGCCGGCTTCGCCCGGGACGGACGCGCGTCGTGGCCCGCATATGACCTTGGCCGACGCGCGACGAAGATCTACGACCTGACCCCGCACGTCGCCGACGATCCGGGCGGCGAGGCGCGCGCGCTCTGGGAAGGGCTCGTCTAGGCTTCGGACGCGAAAGGACGAACCGTGCGGCTGTTCATGGCCATGCTCTACACCGAGACCAACACCTTCGCCGACATCCCGGCGGGGTGGGCGGCCTTTCGCGAGGGGGGTTATTCAAGGGGCGAAGCGTCGGCCGCGCCGGACACCCCGCTCGGCGTGCTGCTGGCCGAGTGGCGGCGGCTGGCCGAGGCGGACGGCTGCACGGTGATCGAGGGCGCGGCGGCCATGGCCCAGCCCGCCGGCCGCACCGTCCGCCCGGTCTACGAGGCCCTGCGCGACCAGATTCTCGAAGACCTGAGGGCGGCCGGACCGGTCGACATGGTGCTGTTCAACCTGCACGGCTCGATGGCGGCCGAAGGCTATGACGACTGCGAGGGCGACCTGCTGGCCGCCGCGCGCGCGGTCGTCGGGCCCAAGGCGATCATCGGCGCCGAGCTCGACCTGCACTGCAACGTCTCCGAAGCGATGCTGGCCTCGGCCGACGCCCTGGTGGCCTACAAGGAATATCCGCACGTCGACGAACTGGAGCGCGGCCGCGAGCTCTACGCCCTGTGCCGTGACGCGGCGCTCGGGCGCGTGCGCCCGCGCACCGGCGTCTTCGACTGCCGCATGATCAGCCTGTGGCGCACCACCGAAGAGCCGATGCGCGGCTTCGTGCGGCGGATGCAGGCGCTGGAAGGCCGCGACGGCGTCCTGTCGGTGTCGTTCGGCCACGGCTTTCCCTGGAGCGACGTGGCCGACGTGACCTCTCGGATCTGGGTGATCACCGACGACGATCAGGACAAGGCCGACCGCCTGGCGCGCGAGCTGGCCGAGGAAATCTACGCCGTGCGCGAACAGACGCGCCCCTGGTCGCTCGACGTCGAGGCCGCGCTCGACCGGGCGCTCGCCTGCGACGGTCTCGCCGTGCTGGCCGACGTCGCCGACAATCCCGGCGGCGGGGCGGCGAGCGACAGCACCTTCATCCTGAAGGCCTGCCTGGACCGCGGCCTGCGCGACGTCGCCATCGGGTGCCTGTGGGACCCCCAGGCCGTCGCCCTGTGCCAGGAGGCCGGCGTCGGCGCCCGCTTCAACCTGCGCGTCGGCGGCAAGATGGGTCCCGCCTCCGGCTCGCCGGTGGACCTGACCGTCACCGTCCGCGCCATCCAGGCCGACCACGCCCAGACGGGTCTCGGCGACACGCACACGCCGATGGGCCCCTCGGCCTGGATCGAGGCGGATGGCATCGACATCGTGCTGAACTCGCGCCGCGAGCAGGTGTTCTCGCCGGACGCCTTCACCTCGATCGGCGTCGACCTGGCGTCGCGCCGCATCGTGGCGGTCAAGTCGACCCAGCATTTCCACGCCGCGTTCGCCGACATCGCCGAGGCGGTGATCTATGTGGCCACGCCCGGCGCCATCGCGCCCGACTTCGCCGCCATTCCCTACACCAAGCGCGACGGGGTCTTCTGGCCGCGCCAGCCGGACCCGCTGCGGCTCGGCCCCGCGGCCTGACGGCGCTGGGGACCGGCCGCCCGGCGAGGCGGGGTCAGAAGGCGACCGCCTGCCCGCCCTTGAGCTGGAGCATCTCCCGAGCCTCGTCCGGCGTGGCCACCTCCAGCGACAGCTCCTCGGCGATGCGCCGCAGCTTGGCGACCTGATCGGCGTTGGACCGGGCGAGCTCGCCCTTGCCGATATAGAGGCTGTCCTCCAGGCCGACGCGGGCGTTGCCGCCCAGGGCCAGGCTGACGGCGGCGATGCTCATCTGGTGCTTCCCGGCCCCGATGACCGACAGATAGTAGTCGTCGCCGAACAGCTGGTCGGCGATCTGGGCCATGTGGGTCAGGTTGGCCGGATGCGCGCCGACCCCGCCCAGGATGCCGAAGATGCCCTGGATGAAGAACGGCGGCTTGATCAGCCCGCGATCGGCCAGGTGCGCCAGCATGTAGAGGTGGCCGACGTCGTAGCATTCGAACTCGAACCGGGTTCCGTGCCCGTCGCCGAGGTCCTTGACCACCTTCTCGATGAAGGCCGGCGTGTTGACGGCGATGCGTTCCCCGGACGAGGCGACGTAGCTCTCCTCCCAGTCGTGCTTCCAGGTCCCGACCCGCGCGCCGGCGGCGGTGTAGTCGAAGTTCATGGTGCCCATGTTCAGCGAGGCGACCTCGGGCGAGAACCGCTTGGCCGCCGCCAGCCGGTCCTCGGCCGACATGCCGTTGCTGCCGCCCGTGGTGATGTTGATGACCGCGTCGGTCTGCTGCTTGATGCGCGGCAGGAAGGCCGCGAACAGCTCGGGATCGGCGGACGGCCGGCCGTCCTTGGGATCGCGGGCGTGCAGGTGGATGATCGACGCGCCCGCCTGGGCGGCGGCGACCGACTGCTCGACGATCTCGTCGGCGGTCACCGGCAGGTGCGGCGACATCGACGGGGTGTGGACCGACCCCGTGACCGCACAGGTGATGATGACCTTCTGGCTCCGCTTCATGGCGCCCGCCTCGCTTGTTGGTGAATTTGTTATTCGATATCACACTTTGGCGCGCAGCGATGTCAAGCGGCGGGGCGCGCAAGTGTGATTTCAGATGACATTTTTGTCGAAACACCTGCTACTGAAGGCGGCGCAAGCGTTTCTGGTCCCGGCGCGCCGACGCGGAACCCATCTTCGGTGGAGACAAGCATGGCCCGGCGGTCCGTCGCCAACTTCCAGCTCGCGACGATCGAACGCGAGACTCTGCACGAGCGGATCTACCGGGAGCTGCGCCGGTCGCTGATGGCCGGGGTCGTCCGCCCGGGCCAGCCCCTCTCCTACCGCAGCCTGGCCGACGCCCTCGGCGTGAGCCCGATGCCGGTCCGCGATGCGGTGCGGCGGCTGATCGCCGAACGCGCCCTGGAGGCGCTGCCCAACCGCACCATCGCCGTCCCCAACCTGGACGCCGAGCGCATCGGCGAGATCTACAAGATGCGCATCTCGCTGGAAGGCCTGGCGGCCGAGGAAGCCGCCGCCAAGATCAACGCCAAGACCCTCGGCGAACTGCGGCTGCTGCAGGACCAGATGGAGCAGACGCTGAAGGCCGGCGACATCGGCCGCTATCTGGACCTGAACTGGCGCTTCCACTTCAAGATCTACGGCGCCGCGGGGATGCCCCAACTGACCGAGGTGATCGAGGGGTTCTGGCTGCAGATCGGCCCGCTGATCAGCCAGCAGAAGCCGCAGCACCACGAGGACGACATCTTCACGCACCACAAGGCCGCGATCGACGCCCTGGAGCGCGGCGACGGCCCAGCCGCCCGCGCCGCCATCGCCGCCGACCTCCAGGACGCGGGGCGAGCCCTGCTGGAAACCCTGAGCGAGATCCAGCCGCCGCCCGCCCCGGCCAGGCCGCGCGGCCGCAAGCCCAAGGTCGCCGCCTAGCGCACCAACCTGGACATCTCGCGGAAGGCCGGGTGGGCGGCGTCGCGCAGCCACTCGAAGATCACCATCTCCGTGGTCGCCAGGCAGACGCCCTCGCGCTCCAGCCGGCGGAACGCGACCTCGCGGCTGAGCGCGGTCCGCGAGGCGACCGCGTCGACCACGACCACGACCTGCACGCCGCCGCGCGCCAGGTCCAGGGCGGTCTGCAGGATGCAGACATGCGCCTCGGCGCCGCAGACGACGATCTGATCGCGACCGCCGGCGCCGACCGGCGACAGCCTCACCGCCAGGGCCGGGTCGCCAAGGCACGAGAAGCTCGTCTTGCTCAGCACCTCCCCCGGTTCGATCAGGGATTGAAGCGCCGGCTCGGTCGGCCCGAGCCCCGACGGATATTGCTCGGAGACCAGGATCGGCGTCTCCAGGCGACGGGCCGCGACCAGCAGGCGGCGAAGGTTCTCCTCCGTCGCCTCCCGGTCGGACAGGTGCGGCGTCAACCGCGTCTGCCAGTCCACAAGCAGCAGTTGGCTGCGTAGCGCATCGATGCGCATGGGCGCTCCCGATCAATAATATTGAAATATGATATCACACTTGTATGCTCACGGCATGCAAGCCTTTTCCGAGCCCCGCCCCGCGCCCGCCTCCCCGATCGCCGAGCCGATGACGGTCGCCCTCGTCGGCTTCGGCGAGGTCGGCGTCGTGCACCACCACGCCTACCGGAACAGCCCGGCGGTGCGCCTGGTCGGCGTGGCCGATCCCAATCCGGCCCGCCTGGCGCTGATCGACCCGGCGGACGGGGTTCCGACCTACGCCCGCCTGGAAGACATGCTGGCCGAGCAGAAACCGCAGATCGCCTGCGTGCTGACGCCGGCAGCGACCCACGAGGACGTGGTTCGCGCCTGCGCCCAGGCCGGGGCGCACGTGCTGTGCGAAAAACCGCTGGCCCTGTCCGAGGCCTCGGCCGAGGCGATGATCGCCGCCTGCCGCGAGGCCGGGGTCAAGTTGTCCTACGGCTCGTCCTATCGCCACCTGCCGGCGGTGCGCGAGGCGCGCCGCCTGATCGCCGAGGACGCCATCGGCCGGGTGCGCCTGCTGCAGGAACAGGCGGTCGGCGGCGCCGGGCCGAAGGCGCAAAGGCCCATGGGCCCCGTGCACTATCCCGTCGGCGGCCCCGGCGGGACGGGCATGGGCCTCGTCGATCACGGGGTCCACCTGATCGACATCTTCGGCTGGCTGATCGGCGACCATGTGCGCGGCGTGTTCGGGCGCGGCAACCGCACGGGCGAGCCGCTGGGCGTGGAGTTCCTGACCTTGACCTTCGACGGCGGCGCGGTCGGCCAGCTGGTCTATGACGACGGCGTCTTCCCCACCACCCTGCCCGGCGAGGGGCTGTTCAGCTGGGGCGGCTTCTGGGACGCGGCGGGCTATCACGCCGGCGGCCAGTGGGCGGCGCATCCCGGCTGCATCCACGTGCACGGCGAGCGCGGCGCCCTGCGCATCTTCCACTACGCCAACGCGCTGTTCCTCAACGACGCCGACGGCCTGCGGCAGATCCCGGTCGAGGACCGGCCCGCGCCCCATCATTTCGCGGCGCAGATCGAGGCCTTCGTGGAGGACATCCGCGCCGACGCCGCGCCCGCCACCCCGGCCGAGGCGGGCGTCGAGGCGCTGCGCGTGCTGCTGGCGGCCTATGAAAGCGACGGCCGGCGGACGGTGGCCATCCCCGGCTGAACCGATCAGCCGGCTTAGGCCTCGGCCTCCAACTCGGCGCGCAGCCGGGCCTTGGCCACCTTCTCCAGGGTCGCGCGCGGCAGGCTGTCCACCAAGCGCACCTCGTGCGGGACCTTGAAGGCGGCGAGCTGGACGGCGCAGGCGCCGATCACCTGTTCGACCAGGTCCGGCGCGGCGCCGGCGATCCCTCCCCTCGGCAGCACGAAGGCCACCGGCGCCTCGTCCAGCATCGGATGACGGCGCCCGACCACCGCCACCTCCTCGACGCCCGGCGTCGAGGCGATCACCCGCTCGATCTCGCTGGCCGCGACGTTCTCGCCGCCGACCTTGAGCATGTCCTTGGAGCGGTCGGCGAAGAACAGGAAGCCCCGGTCGTCGCGGCGCACCCGATCGCCGGTCAGGAAGAAGCCGTCCGGGCCGAAGGCCTCGGCGGTGGCGGCGGGATCGTCCAGGTACTCGGTGAACAGCGACAGTCCGCGCACCCCGCGAATCTGCAGGTCGCCCACCTGGCCGGGCGCGACCCCGCGCCCCTCCTCGTCGACGACCCGGATCTCGTATTCCGGCGCGGCGCGGCCCATCGACATCGGCGCATCAGGCAGGTGCGGCGAGCCGACGATCCCGTGGGCGATGGTCTCGGTCATGCCCCACCAGCCGACCGTCTTGACGCCGAAATGGGCGTCGGTGGGCGGGGCGCAGACGGCGTTGCCCCACAGGCGATAACCGTGGCGCTCGGGCTTCGGCTGGCGCATCAGCGCCTTCAGGCAGAACGGCACCATCGATGTCCAGGTGCAGCCGTGCTTGAGCGACGCCGGCCAGAACCGCGAGGCCGAGAACTTGGGCTGGATGACGCAGGTCGCCCCCACCCACAGCGCCGCCAGCACCGAATAGGCCTGGGCGTTGGTGTGGAACAGCGGCAGGTGCGTCAGGTGCACGTCGTCGGGGCGCAGGTCCTCGTGGATGGCGCAGACCCGCGCCCCCCACAGGGCGTTGGCGTGGGTCCACAGCACCGCCTTGGGCCGCGACGTGGTCCCGGAGGTGTATTGGATGGCGAACGGGGCGAAGGGGTCGGCCGCGCGCGGCGGCAGGTCGGCGGGGTCGCCGTCCAGGGCCTCGAACCGGGCGCCCGACTCGGGCGCGCCGGCCTGGGGCGCCTCGCCGTTGTCGGTGTCGGTGACCGCCAGCCAGTCCAGGTCCGGGCAGGCCCTGGCGACCAGCTCGGCGAACCGCGGCTGGGTGACGCCGCCCCTGGCCCGGCTGTGGCCGGCGAAGTAGCTCAGTTCGTCGGCGCTGGAGCGGGCGTTGGTGGTCACCGCCACCGCGCCCAGCCAGGCGCAGCCGAACCAGGCGATCACCGCCTCGGGACAGTTGTCGAGATGCACCAGCACCCGGTCGCCGGCGACGACGCCCCGGGCGTGGAGGCCGGCCGCGAACCGCGCGATCCGGTCGCGGAAGGCGCGATAGCCCCAGCGCGCGCCCTCGCCCTCGAACGGCTCCCAGATCAGGAACGGGTGGTCGGCCCGCGCCTCGGCGTGGATGTCGAACAGGGTGCGGACGTCCATGCCCGCGAACGGGCTGACGCGCGGGTCGGCTGGGAGCGGCTTGAAGGTCACGGGCGAGGCCAGGCTAGAGGGCCTTCAACGCCGCCAGCACCTGCTCGAGGGTGAAGTCGACGTCGGCCTCGACCATCGGGGTGGACAGGTTGAAGAGCAGGGACGGCGAGGTCAACACGCCGCGGTTCATCAGCGACCGGTGCACGGCCGCCTGGGGTTCGCCGAACCGGACGGCGTAGGCGGTGTCGCGATAGGTCCCGAACGGACGGTCGCTGAGCGACAGCATGGTCAGGGACTCCGCCCCCTGGACCTGGCCGTCGCGGCCGGTGATCTTCAGGCATTCGCGCAGTCCCGACCGCAGCCGGTCGCCCAGCGCCCCCAGGCGGGCGAACGCTTCCGGCGTCAGCAGCCGCATGGCCGCGAGGCCCGCCGCCATGGTCACCGGGTTGGCGTTGTAGGTGCCGCCGTGCGGCACCCTGGGCGGGCCGTCGTCGAAGCCGAACACCGCCATGACCTCGGCCTTGCCGCCGACCGCGCCGACCGGGAAGCCGCCGCCGATGATCTTGGCCATGGCGGTCAGGTCGGGCGCGAAGCCCAGCCGTCCCTGGGCGCCGCGATAGCCCAGCCGCAGGCAATAGACCTCGTCCAGGATGAACAGCGCGCCGAGCTTGCGGGCGGTCTCCCGCAGCATGGCCAGATAGGCTTCGCTGATCGGGACGAGGCCCAGGCGCGAGGGGATGGGGTCGATCAGCACCGCGGCCAGGTCGGCGCCGTGCGCCTCCAGCAGCGCCCGGCTCGCCTCGACGTCGTTCCAGGGCAGCACGACCACGTCGTCCAGGACGCCCTTGGGCTGGCCCTTGTAGTTCGCCACGCTGGCCGGCCGGTCGGCTGGGCCCCAGGCGGCGGGGGTCGCGGCCTGGCTGACCTCGGCGTGGTCGTAGCCGCCGTGATAGGCGCCCTCGATCTTGGCGATCCTGGGCCGGCCGGTATAGGCCCTGGCCGCCTTGATCGCCATCATCACCGCCTCGGTGCCGGAATTGGCGAAGCGCACCTGCTCCACCCCTTCCAGGCGGTCGACCAGCAGTTCGGCCAGGGCGATCTCGGCCTCGGTGGGCAGGGCGACCGCCGTCAGTCGGTCGAGCTGGGCGCGCGCCGCCGCCATCACCTCGGGGTGGCGGTGGCCGTGGATGAGCGCCGTGTAGTTGTTGAGGAAGTCGATCCGCTCGACGCCGTCCTCGTCGACCACCCGGCAGCCCTCGCCGCTGCGGGCGTAGACAGGGTAGGGCTTGAAGAAGATCGTCTGCCGCGAATTGCCCGAGGGCATCACCCGGCGCGCGCGCTGGTGAAGCTGGGCCGACCGCGAGGCGGAATCCGGATAGGCCGTCATGACGCCTGACCTCCAGTCGTTGCGACAGGCCGCCCCGACATGGGACGGCCTGCGCCAGATCGTTCGCGGCGGCCTAGAAGCTCGCCGACATGGCCACGCCGACGGTCATCGGCTGGATCGGGACCAGGCTGGCCTTGCCGCCGGCGATGCCGCCGGAGACATAGGCCCGCTCGTCGAACAGGTTCCGGATATAGCCGTTCAGCGTATAGCGGTCCCATTGGAAGCCCAACTGCAGGTCGATGGTCGAGAAGCCGTCGAGCGCGACGAACGAGGGATCGCTCTTGCTCAGCGCCGTGTTGCGGTCGGATTCGTAGTGCCATAGCGCCCCGACATTGGCGGTCACCGCCTCGTTCAGGGGACGTTCGTAGTTGACGCTGCCGGTCAGGCTCCATTTGGCGACGAACGGCAGCCGATCCCCCGAATGGCCGTAGACCAGCGGAGCGGCCTGCGTCAGCTGGGCGTCGGTATAGGCGCCGGCCAGGCCGAACTTCAGCCCCTTGGCCGGGCGCAGCTGGGTGTTGAACTCGACCCCCTGGCTGCGCGCCGAGCCGCCGTTGGACAGCACGCGGAAGCCGTTGACCAGGAACGGCAGCTGGATGTCGCTCCAGTCGATGTAGAACACCGACGCATCGGCGGTGAGCCTGTTCTCAAACCAGGCGCCCCGCCCGCCGATCTCGTAGTTCCAGACCTGATCCGGATTGAACTGCGTGGGCAGGGTCATGCCGGGGGGCAGGATAGCGGGCGGCTCGACCGGCCCGCCCGGACGGTATCCGCTGGCCGCCCGGACGTAGAGCGAGCCGTTCTTGGCGAAGCGCCAGTTCAGCGAGGCCAGGTAGGTGGTCGCATCGCCGGTCGAGCGGCCGTTCTGCACCGAGGGCTGGTCCAGCGGCCGCCCAACGAGCAGGCCGGAGGTGTAGATCTGGTCCTTGACCCGGATGTCGGCGTAGCGGACGCCGACCGTGGCGGCTAGGTCCGGGGTGATGTTGTAGGTCGCGTTGGCGAAGGCGGCGACCTCGTCATAGTTGGCCGGGGTGCGCGACTTGGAGATCACCGGGACCAGGGGGCCCGGCGCGCCGGCGGCGGTGTAGCCGGCCACTTGCGATTGGGCCAGCACCTCTTCGCGGGTGTAGTAGACGCCGGCCAGCCACTCGATCCGGTCGCCCGATGGCGAGGCCAGGCGCACCTCCTGGGTCCATTTCTTGTAGCTGAGGTCCTGGGGCGAGACGTAGTAGGCGCCGCCCAGGAAGTTGGGCGGCAAGAGCGCGCTGACGTCGAACAGCAGGTTCAGGTCGACCTGGCCGTAGCTGCTGGACGACACCAGCGAGTAGCCGCGCCCGAACTTCCACTTCAGCTCGGCGTCCGCCAGGCGATATTCGGTGTTGAAGTACTGGTTGACCGCGAAATCCTGGGTCAGGTCGCCCTTGGTCGGCGCGAGCGTGACGGGGTCGACCACCACGCTTCCCGCCGCCCCGACCCGGTTCTGCTGGACGAGGCCGGTGACCACCAGCGACAGGTTGTCGGTCGGATAGAAGCCCAGCGCCGCCCGCGCGCCGCTGACGCGGGTCGCGTTGACGTCCTTGCCGCCGGTGCGGGGATTGTCGATGAAGCCCGGGTCCTCGCGGCTGACCAGGCTGAGGCGGGCGGCGGCCTTGCCGTCGGCGAACGGCACGTTGATCTGCCCACGGGCCACATAGCCGGCGCCGCCGTGGTCGACGGTGTCGCCCTCGACCCGCACGGTCCCGCTCAGCGCGGTCGGATCGGGCCGGCGCGTGACGTACTTGATCAGCCCGCCCAGGGTGCTGGCGCCGTAGAGGGTGCCCTGCGGGCCGCGCAGCACCTCGATATGGTCGATGTCGGCCGGGTCGATGTCCGGCTGCAGGATGCTGCTGCCGCCGCCCACCGGGATCGAGAAGCCGAACGGGGTGTCGTTGACATAGAAGCCGACCGTCGGGCTGGTCTGCTGCGAGCCGGACGTCAGGCCGCGCATCGCCACCTGGTTCGCGCCGGTGGCCCCGCGGGAAAAGAACGACAGGCCCGGCACCTGTTCGGACAGCCCCATCAGCGTGTTGAGCCCCTGGTTCTCGAGGCCCCGCGCCTGGATCGAGGCGACGGACCCGGCGACCTGATACACGGACTGTTCGCGCTTGTTGGCGGTGACGACGATCTCGTCCAGTTGCACCGTGTCCGCCGCCCACGCCGCGCACGGACCGGTCGCCAGCAGCGTCGCCAGCCCCGCCGAGGCCATTAGAGAGACTCTGATCATCACCCTCCCCTTTCGGCGGCCCGACAATTCGGCCGCCGTCATATTTTGTAATTTGTGATATCAAATATCGTTCACGGTTGACTGTCAAGCGGGCTGCGCGGGCGCGGCCACCCGTTTTGTCGCAGCTCGCTCCAACGGCGTTGCCCTGCCCGCCATTACTGGTATGTGATATCACAATTATCCGATCGGCCGTCGCGGATCGGTCGGCGCCAAGGGAAGGGACCAGGAATGACGACGCAGGCGGAGTTCGATTCCTATTCCCGCTACGTCGCCATGCGCGACGGCGTGCGCCTGGCCGTCCAGGTGTTCGGCCCGCCCGGTTTCCAGGCGGTCGGCGGCCCGACCGTGGTCAACTTCACCCGCTACGGCCGCGCCACCCCGGCCGCCGTGCGCGCGGCCCCGGCCAGCGAGACCCTGGAATTCACCCGCCACGGCTTCGCCGTCGTCTCCGTCGATGTCCGCGGAACCGGCGCGTCGTTCGGATGCCGCCCCAGGGGCAAGGGCCGCGAGGAGGTGCGCGACTACGCCGAGATCTTCGACTGGATCGTTGCCCAGCCCTGGTCGGACGGGCGGCTGTTCTGCACGGGCGTCTCCTACGGCGGCAACGCCAGCGAGCTCGCCCAGATCAACCGCCATCCGGCGCTGGTCGCGGTGGCGCCCCGCTTCACGGACTTCGACCTCTATGAACACCTGCTGTTCCCCGGCGGCGTCCCCAACCACGTCTTCGCCAAGGTCTGGGGCGAGCTGACCGCGGCCCTGGACCGCGGCGACAACGACGATCCCGACCTTCCGGCCGCCGTGCGCCAGGCGCCGCAAAGCCAGTCGAACGCTTTCGTCGACGGGGACGACGGCGCGCTCTATCGCGCCGCCCTGGCCGACCACGACGGCAACGCCGGTTTTCTCGAACTGATGGACGGCGTCATCTGCCGCGACGACCTGACCCCGCCCGGCGGGGCCAGCACCAATCTCTGCGACCTCGTCGCCGAGCTGGAGGCCGGCGCGGTTCCCGCCTTCCATTGGGCGAGCTGGATGGACGCCGGCACCGCCGCCGGCGCCATCGCCAGGTTCCTGACCGTCGACGCCCCCATGCGGATCAAGATCGGCGCCTGGAACCACGGCGCCCGGCAGGACGGCGATCCCTACACGCCCCGGGACGCGCCGCTGCGTCCCGACCTGCCGGCCCAGGTCGCCGAGATCGCCGCCTTCTTCAAGGCGGCCGACCGGAGCGCCGAACCACGCAAGTCGATCGCCTATGTGACGTTGGGCTCGGACACGTGGCGCACGACCGACGTCTGGCCGCCGCGCCATGTCGCCGATCGCGCCTGGCGGCTCGCGCCCGGCGTCCTGGCCCCGGAGCCCGCGCCGGAGACGGCCGCGACCAACCGCCTGCGGGCGGATCTCCAGTCCGGTTCAGGGGCGACCACGCGCTGGTCGACGCAGGTCGGCCGCGAGGTCGACTATGCGGACCGGGCCGAGGCCGACCGACGCCTGCTGATCTACACTTCGGCGCCGCTGGAGCGCGACCTTGAGGTGACCGGCACACCCATCCTGACGCTGCACGCGGCGTTCTCGGCTGAGGACGCCATGGTCGTCGCCTATCTCGAGGATGTCGCGCCCGACGGTCGCGTGACCTACCTGACCGAAGGCGAGCTTCGCCTGATGCACCGCCGCGTCGCCGACACGCCGGCCGGCTATGTCCGGCCGGGACCCAACCGGTCGTTCCTGCGCAAGGACGCCGCGCCCTATACGCCGGGCGTGGTCGAGCCCCTGACCTTTCCGCTGCTGCCGACCTCGGTGGTTTTCCGCGCCGGCCACCGCATCCGGCTGGCGCTGGGCTGCGCCGACGCGGACAGCTTCCCCCGCCTGCCGGCGACCGGCGACCTGGAGGTGACGGTGGATTGTGGGCTTTCGCGACTGGTGCTGCCGTCCGCTGGGTGAGGGAGCGGGCGGCGCGTGCGGGGGGTCTCACGCCGGCGAGCTGCTGGCGCTGCTGGCGCGGTGTGTGCGTGTTTGCATATGTTTGCTGCGGACAAGCGAACGCTCCCGGAGCGTATGCTCGCGGGAGCGTATGGATCGCTGGGTGCGGGAGCAGGATTTGAACCTGCGACCTTCAGGTTATGAGCCTGACGAGCTACCGGGCTGCTCCATCCCGCG
>Ga0209243_100156_pt1 | contig 22342 bp, 19 predicted proteins | sample UppTromiDAQMD024_FD_185836 | JGI IMG/M metagenome (GOLD analysis project Ga0209243, IMG submission 185836) | Upper troposphere microbial communities from Maryland, USA - DAQMD-024 (SPAdes) (version 2) | ecosystem: Environmental > Air > Outdoor Air > Unclassified | place: USA: Maryland, Virginia...
CGGCAGCCACGGCAACAAGGGCGAGGAAGTCGCACTCGCCGCATTGGAAATGGTCAATCTTCTGGAGCAGCTGCCATGAACAAGAACACCCAGGGCAAGCCCTCCGGTAAACCCGTCCGCCGCGATGGCGTCGATCCGGTGCTGCGCTCGCGCGCCCGCCGTCGTGCCGTGCAGGCCATCTACGCCTGGCAGATCTCCGGCGGCAACGCCCAGTCGCTGATCGCCCAGTTCGCCCACGAGCAGGCCCGCGAAATCGCCGACCTGGCGTACTTCGAGGCGCTGGTGCACGGCGTGCTCGACAACCGTCGCGACATCGACGAAGCGCTCGGCCCGTACCTGGACCGTGGCATCGAAGAAGTGGACGCGATCGAACGCGCGGTGCTGCGCCTGGCCGGTTACGAACTGCGTTACCGCCTGGACGTGCCGTACCGCGTGGTGATCAACGAAGCCATCGAATCGGCCAAGCGCTTCGGTTCCGAGCATGGCCACACCTACGTCAACGGCGTGCTGGATCGTGCCGCCGTGGAATGGCGCAAGGTCGAATCGGGTCACTGACCCACCTGTGGTAATGCCGGCCGCTGGCCGGCAACTGCAGGGATTCTGAGGTTGCCGGCCAGCGGCCGGCACTACCGCCCACCGCGCACGGCGCGGCACGTACAAACGCGGGAGCGCCCCATGTCCCTGGCCGAATTCGCCCTCATCGACCGCATCCGCGCCCGCACCGTCGAGCGCGACGACATCGTGCTCGGTATTGGTGATGACGCTGCACTGCTGCAGCCGCGCCCGAACGAGCAACTGGTGGTCACCGCCGACACGCTCAACAGCGGCGTGCATTTCCCGACCGAAACTCCGGCGTTCGACATCGGCTGGAAGACGCTGGCCGTCAACCTGTCCGACCTAGCGGCGATGGGCGCGCGCCCGGCCTGGTGCACGCTGGCGCTGTCGCTGCCCGAAGCCAGCGAAGACTGGATCGAGGCCTTCGCCGACGGTTTCTTCGCACTGGCCGACCAGCACGACATCGCCCTGATTGGTGGCGACACCACGCGTGGCCCGCTGTCGCTGTCGGTCACCGCGATGGGTCAGGTCTCACGCGGCCAGGCGCTGCGTCGTGATCGCGCACAGATTGGCGATGACATCTGGGTCAGCGGCACCCTCGGCGACGCCGCCGGTGCACTGCGCCTGTGGCAGCAGGGCGCATTGAACGTCACCGCCGCCACCCTGCTGGCGGACTACGAAACCCTGCGCCTGCGCCTGCTGCGGCCGACCCCGCGCGTTACTCTGGGCCTGCGCCTGCGTGCATTCGCGCATGCCGCCGTGGACATCTCCGATGGCCTGCTGGCCGACCTGGGCCACATCGCTGCACGCAGCGGTGTACGCGCCGAAGTCGATGCCGATGCATTGCCGATGTCGTCGGCACTGCGCGAACTGCTCGGCCGCGATGGCGCCCGTGACTGCGCGCTGCACGGCGGCGACGACTACGAACTGTGCTTCACCGCCGCCGCCGACCAGCGCGACGCGCTGCACTACGTGGCCGAATCGCTGGACGTGCCGATCACCCGCATCGGCCGCATCATGGAAGGGCAGGGCGTGCACACTGAAGGCCACGACGGCCCGAGCGGATACGAGCATTTCGCCTGACACACGAGAACGCCGGGCATGGCCCGGCGCTACCGTGTTGCTCTGGTAGGTGCCAACCTTGGTTGGCACGGATGTGTCAGGCCTTCGTGCCGACGCTGTGTCGACCAAGGTCGACGCCTACCAAAACGCCGGGTTGTTCTGGTGGGTGCCAACCTTGGTTGGCACGGATGTAACCGCTCTGCGCGCCGCCTCTTTGGCGTAACCCTTAAACGTGCGGAACGGGCGTGCCACTTCTTGGCCGAATCGCTGGACGTGCCGATCACCCGCATCGGCCGCATCATGGAAGGGCAGGGCGTGCACACTGAAGGCCACGACGGCTCGAGCGGATACGAGCACTTCGCCTGAGTGCGGCAGGGATTCGTGTCCCGCCGGTACACGGCAGCGGGCAGGGTGCCTTGATTGCCGGCCATGCTGGCAGCACGGGCGATGAGCATTTAGGAATCCTCCGAATTCGACGCTGCGCGCTTCGGCTTACAACTATTTTCATAGCGGGGCGTTTGACGCGACGACACACTCCACGCTCCTGAAAACGAGCGGTCCCATGTCACGTGTCGTCCATGTCCTGCTGCTGTGTGCGCTGGCGTTCCCCAGTCACGCCGGTGCACCGCAGATCAATGTCGGCGTCCTCTTCGACTACCTGCAGCCTGGCAGCAGCAACCTGCTCAAACGCATCCGCAATACCGGCGCCGGCACCGCCTACGTCCGGGTGGAAGTGGCAGAGATCGTTTTCGATGCCGATGACAAGCCCGTCGAAGTTCCGGTGGATGCGCCATCGCTGGTGCGCAACGCGCCTGGGGCGCATGGGGTCATTGCCAGTCCCAGTCGCCTGATCATCGCAGGCAACGGCCAGCAGGCCACACGTCTGGTGTATCGGGGCCTGCGCGACGAGGAACGCTACTACCGCCTGCGCTTCGTGCCGGTGGCGCCCAGTGCCGAGGAATTCTCGCTCAGCGAGGAACAGGCACAGCAGGCGGCAGAGCTTTCCTCGGCCATCCGCGTGTTCACCGGCTTCGGCACCGTGCTGTTCATCGCGCCACAACACCCGCGCTATGACACACGCATCGAATCCGGCCAGATCCACAACCACGGCAACGCCACCATTGTTCTGGAAAACCTGCGCCAGTGCGAGCGGGCCAAGGTCGACGCCTGTACGACCGGAATCATCGTGCACGTACGCCCCGGCCGCTCTCACCTGCTGGCGTCTGACGATACGCATTTCATCCGTTACGACCTGAAGGAGGGCGAACGCCAGCGCAGCATCGACAGCCGCCGCTGACCGTCCGTCCCCACCAACGCCATTGTCCCGCCCGGGCCCGCCAGGAGTCCGATGGGACAGCTTTGCCCTGGTCCTGGCTTTTGTACCCACTCACCCAAGAGTATCTGAATGTCCTTCTTGAAACACGCGATGGCGGCTGCCGCAGTCCTGCTCATCACCCCGGCCGTCAGCTTTGCGGCTACCGAAACCAAATCGATCACCGTCAATGTGTCGGCTGACGTTCCCAACGTCGCCGGCCTGCAGGTGTCCACGCCGGACGGCTGGGAAGGCCTGCCGCAGAATCTGCCGTGGGATACCGCACGCCAGGTGCTCGGCGAACTGACCGGTCGCGTGATCAACGTGAAGTCGCCGGCTGCGATCACCGCCTATCTGTCCGCCCCGGCGCAGATGGCATCGGCCGCGGACGTCGTGGAACTGGCGGTGAAACTGGACAACGTGGTCGTGCCGGCAACGGCCGCTGCCAAGATCACCGTTGCCAACGCAGCCCAGGCCGCATCCGGCAAGTCTCTGGCCTTCGCCATCGCGCCTACCGCACCGGGCGGCGGTTACAAGCAGGGTACTTACGGCGGTCAGTTCCACATGATCTTCGAAAGCGACATCTGACCCCTGCCGAGGTCTGTGCCTTCCTGCCCCACCACGCGTGCGGCAGGAGGGCCATCTTCCCTATGCGCCTTTCACACCAACATCCGCAACCGGTTCCGCTGCGGCTGGCGGTTGCCATTGCCGCCCTGCTTGCTGCTACCTCGGCGCAGGCAAACGCAGGCGCGCCAGACGCACAGGTCAGCCTGCTGGAGCAGCGCGACCGCATGCCTGCGGAGTTCCGCGAGCATCTGTTCGGCAATCCGCTGACCGTGCGCGTGGAACTGGACGGGCAATACCTGGGCGACGCCGAAGTACTGCTGCATGAAGACAACCGCGTACAGCTGATCGGCTTCGTCGAAAGCAACGACAGCCCATGGCCGCAGAGCGAGCGCACGCGCTGGGCCGGGCAGCTGGCCGAACCGCTGCCGCTTGGCATATGCGCGCCGCAGTGCCGTGGCCTGGCCGCGCTGCACTACAGTCTGACCAATTCGCTGCTGAGCCTGTTGAGGCCGGCAACTGCCAGTGCGGAACAACGCAACATTGCCCTGCCGGCGTCCGGCAGCCACGGCTTGATCGTACGTAACAGCCTGGCGGTGCATGGCGGCCAGGACCAGCCGGCCAGCGCACGCTACAGCGCTGAACTGAGTGGCAGCATCGGTCTGTGGAGCACGGTTGGCAGCTACCAGTACTACGCCCAACCCGGCAGCACGGAGCACTATCTCAGTGCGTTGTATGCACAACGCGAGCTCGGCGATCATTTCGTCCGCGCGGGCTATTTCCTGCCCACGTTCGAGGGCATCATCCGCCAGCCACGCGCGCCGGGTACGCAGAATGACACCGCGCTGGGGGTGATGTTCGGTTCGTCGGATGTGCTGCTGGCCGACACGCGCAGCGCCAGCGTCTATCCGGTCTATATCACCGCCAACCGCGAGGGTGTGGTGGAGATTCTGCGCGACGGCAACCTGCTGGCCACTCAGGCCGTGAAGCCGGGCGTGCAGGAGATCGACACGCGTCGCCTGCCAGGCGGCATCTACGACGTGGTACTGCGGGTCATCGAAGACGGGCAGGAGGCCTCGCGCGAAACCGCCTCGATCCACAAACCCAGCCGTTGGCGCGATCCCACCCGGCGCTGGCGCTACAGCGCGTTCGCCGGCCAGCAGCGCAGCCTGCTCGACAGCGATCGTTCAATGCAGGAAGGCGAGATCGCCGCCGGTGCGGTGGTCAACTACCTGCTGCACCCGCGCGCGGTGGCCGGTGCCACCGTGCAGCAGATCGGCACGCGCCGCGCCACCGGCCTGTCGATGGACTGGCAGGCCAGTGATCGCTTCAGCGCCTACACCAATTTCTACACCTCCAGCGATGCCGGGCGCGGCGTGGATCTGCAGGGACTGTATCGCTACCGTGCCGGTTCGGTGGTCGCCAACCACGCGCGCAGCTGGGCAGAGCAGCGTCATCGGCTGCCCGCCAGCGAGGGTGCTCCGCCACGTTGGGAAACCCGGGGAGGCTGGCAGGACACCACGGCCGTATCGATCACCCATCGCTTCAGTCACCGCGACAATGCGAGCCTGCGCGTGGCCCGCAGTTCCGGCTTCACCCGTGGCACCGGCATCGACGTGTCCTACGGTCGCCGCGAAACCCTGTTCGGCAGGCATGACGTCAACTGGCGTGTCTCGGCCTACGACCGTCCGGGCAGCCGCTTCACCCACTATCGCCGCCAGCGCGGCATTGATCTCACCGTCAGCCTGTCTCTCGGCAGCGAGCGTCGCAGCTACAGCGGCAGCCTGGGCAGCCGGACGGGCGAAGCCGGCCAGCGCGACGGCTACGTCACCGCGGTCGCCACCCAGCGTGTGGATGGGAAGATTCTGCGCAGCGTCAATGGCATGGTCACAGCTGAACGCAGCGGCATTGGCGCGGACGCCGGTACCTATCTGCAGAGTCCACTGCTGGAAGGCGATGTGCAGCTGTATCGCGGTGCCAGTTCTGGCCACGTTGGCGGCAGCGCCAACCTGGACAGCACCGTGGTGATCGGGGGAGGACATGCTGCCGTGCTGGGCCAAGGACGCAGCGGCAGCGTGGACACCGGCATCATCGTCGACGTGCGCAGTGACTTCCCCGATGTCACGTTGCGTGCCGACGACAGTCGTGGCGGTGGCGTGCAGCTGCGCCCGGGACGCAACTTCGTTCCGGTCACCGCCTATCGTGCGGGACAGGTGCAGTTCGACTTCCACGGCCGGCACGCACCTGCGGCGGCGCTGCAGCCGTCGACCATCAGCTACCACCTCAACAAGGGCGGCGTGGTGCACACCACGGTGGATGTACTGCGCACCTTCACCGTGATGGGTCAGGTACTGGATGCCGATGGCAACGGCATGCGCGGTGTGCAGGTGATCAACCACGCCGGCCGCAGCGTCAGCCAGGAAGAAGGCTTCTTCACCCTTGAACTCAGCGCACGCGCGCCGGTGGTGGAGCTGCGCTACCCGAACCGGATCAGCTGTGTGCTGACCATGGAGGAGGGCCGCTACCCGCGCGAAGGCGATGTACTGATGGTGGGCGGCATCGGTTGCCCGCCGTCGGTGGTCGCGCACTAGCCCATTGTTCCGACGAACCAGGCAGGTCTAAAGCATGACTATTGGCATCCGGCTGTTCCCGTTGCTGGCCGTAATGGCGGCGTTGCCTGCCACCGCACAGGTGGTGGACGTCAATGTCACCGGTGAATTCAGGCCCAACGCCCTGGATCCGGGCGATACCGCATTCCGCAACACGACACCCCGGGGCAGCTTCTGCAACTGGAGGCCGGCCGAATGCGATAGAAACGGAGCCTATATCTTCGATCTCGGCAACCGCGAGTACTGGCGCAAGGAAGGGCCGAGCGACGACACATCAAGGCGTGATACCACCTACATCCGCTTCCCGCCGCCGCGTACGATCACCCTGCAGGAGGTGTCGAGCGGACGCACCTTCGAGGCGACCATCAGCTTTGCGGCGCTGTCCATGCGCATCAACTTCGGTGGTGGCGTCGATCCCTGGTACCACGGCGTCAGTGGAGGTTGCACGACCATCCGCGGCGCCGGTGGGCGTGGATGGTCGCTGGGCGGTTGGGCGGTGCGGACGCCAGCCAGCCCCACCGAGTGCTACAGCACCAACACGCGGTATGCCCGCAGCTACTCCTACAGGAACGTGGGGCTCGGCATCCACGTTACCCTGCCCAATGCAATGACGCTGCAGGACGGCCGTTACGTGGCCCAGGAAACCTGGACCACCGGCGGCGCCGGGGCCGACATCGATCTGGGCGACAATATCACCGGTGTCGAGGCCGTGCGCATGAACTTCGTGTTCGATGTGATCCACGATTTCCAGGTGCGCTTCGCCACCGAGGCGCCTCGCGTACAGTTGGCGCCCGAAGGGGGCTGGTCGCCCTGGATCGATCATGGCACTGCGCCGGCGAGGCTGCGCCAGGAGCTGCCGTTTCATCTGACCACGTCGATGGACTTCAGCATGAAGCTGCGCTGCCAGCACCACGTCGGCGACCAGTGCGGCATTCATGATCCGCGGGCGGACAAGCAGGTGCCGGTGGGGGTGGACGTCACCCTTCCGGGCATGAGCAACCTGCGCGATGGCCGTCCGGCGCAGAACACCGTACTGCTGGCCGATGACGGTCAGGCACCGCGCTTCACGCCCGATGGCTACCTGATGCAGCGCCGTTCGACCCTGCGCTTCACCGCCGGGCGTGAAGCGGTGCTGGAGATGGTGAAGACACCGGGCTCGCGCTGGGAAGGAGACATGACCGTGCTGTTCGACGCCAATCCCTGAGCCTGGGGCAGGGATTGGCGTGGCCGAGGTGCCGCGGAAGCTGCATCACGCCACCCGCAACTGCACATCCACATACTCGGCCAGCCCAAGGCAGGCCAGCAGCAACCCTTCGCGCACGTCATCGCCCACCTGCTGGTCGGCATCGCCGTCCACGCGCACACGCTCGATGGCGTGCAGCCGTTCCAGCAGCAAGGTCAGCCCGGCATTGGCGCGGTCGATGCGCGCCATCGCGAAGGCGAAGCACTTGCGACCTTTGTCCGGCCACGGTTGGCCGTCGGCGGCGTCCACGTGGCGGATGCGCTGCAGGCAGCCGAGCAGGGTGATGCCTTCGTCGGCGTGGGCGCGCATCGTGCTGCCCAACGTGGTTTCCAGTGCTTTGGCCAGATCATCCGGCAGGCGTTCGACGGCGTCGCCCAGTGTGGCGAACAGATAGGGATAGAGCGAAGAAGTCATGGCGGCGTCCTTGAGTGTGAAGCAAGGGGCCGCCCTCGCGTTGGGCGAGGGCGGCGGACGGTGCGTGGTTGCAATACCGGTGGCAACTCTGCGAAACGCCGGCGGGTACGAGACCCCCACGCACCGCCCGCCATAGGGCACGGACGGATTGACTGCCGACGCCGCCCAACAAGGAAAGAGCGACGCCGACAGGCAAGCGTAAACAACAAAGTTGCCAAACGGGATTGCAAGCCCGTGCCACCCGTTGTCGGTGGCGCGCCATGATGTGCACGCAAGTGCTGCCGTACCAATCAGAAAAGTTTCAATTTCGAAAGCGTTGCAGATGCATACTGCATGCGCTGCGCGAAGCCGAGCACGCATGCGCGTGCCAGTTGCGACATGTGTTGTAGCGCCGAGCGCATCCTCGGCTCATCGCGATCTGACCGAAGAGCAGCCGAGCCTGGCTCGGCGCTACAGAGACCAGAAAGCAGAAAGCAGAACAGCGCCGGATCTCTGCGGCGCCGTTCGTGTTTACATCACCACTTGTAAGCCACGCTCAGGTTCGCCGTCGCTTCGCGGTAGTCACTGTCACCACGCATCACCCCGAATCCACTGGTGCCGGGCGTGATCACCGGAGAGGCCGTGCTCACGGCCGATTCCCGATAGCCACGGCCGCACCAACACATTGCAACAAGTTGCATGGGATTGAGTCGCCAACTGCGCTACCGTGCCAGCCCTTGTCAGCCGGCGCTCCGCTTGGCCTTTCAGGAGTTCCGCATGCGCCATTCCATCCTTGCCCACTGCGTCCTGCTCGGCCTTGCCTTCGAGGCAGAGGCCGCCTGCCGACAGATCGGCGGCGATGCCTGGATCGATCTTGAACCGGAGGTGACCTTTACCGAGCAGCCCGACCGCTGGTTGGGGTATGGGGGGGGCAAGGTGCAACTGCTTTGCGATGATGCCAGCGATCGCACGTACGACCTGCTCCCCATCCTCGCAGGCATGCGCTACGTCCGCGAGATCGACCAAGGGGGCTACACGGAATCTGCGTATGAACTCTCTCCGGAGTCTCCGCTGATCGTGCTCACCTATCTGCACGGAAGCTGTGGTGAGATGGAGCCCGATTGTGCGCCGGAAGAGACGCCGATAGGCGATTATTCGCTGCGGGATGGTGTTCCCGTACGAGTCGCTATCGGCTCGGCCGCCAAGAAGGAAATCTACGTCACGGTCCATTTCTACTCACGCGGCGGCCGGATGCAGGCCATCTCCCCACGCAGCGCAGGGACGGTTACCACCTCCATAGGTGGCGGCTCCGCGCGGCACCACCTCAACCTGGGCGTCCGTTTCCGCGCGCAGACCTGCGCGGTGACCCCGCGCGATGTGACGTTGGATGACATCAGCGCGAGCGCGCTGGATGCACAGCACGCCGCCGGCAGCAAGGATTTCAACGTGGGCCTCAGCTGCGCCGCTGGCGGCCGCCCGCTTTATCTGGAGCTGCGCGACGCGCACGACCTGGCCAGCACTGCCGACACCTTGGCGCCCGCGCCCGGCTCCACCGCCGGCGGCGTGGTACTGCAGATCCTGCAGCACAACATTCCGGTGGCGATGCAACAGCCGTGGATGAGCGGCGACACCGCCGCCGGTGGCATGCAGGTGCCGTTCCAGGCCCGCTACGTACGCACGGCCGATCCACTGCGCGCCGGGTTGATCAAGGGCGAAGCGGTGCTCACGGCGGAGTATCGCTAGACCCATCGCCTGAACGGTGATTGTGCAGTCGCCATTGTGTCGCTGTCGACGATAACAGATGCAAGAAATTGCATGGATTGGCTCCTGCTTCCCTCGTAGGCTCCCGCCTCTTCCATCAATCGCCGCGCTTGCGGCGCGAGCGTGGGGGCGGATCTGCTGCGCAACGCGGGCGGCAGCGCCTTCGGCGTCATGCTGTCCGCGCGGCAACGCCGGCGGCACCTCCACCAATGCGCTGACCGGCTACTACGCGCGCGGCAAAGTGAAGGGCGCCGCACTGGGTGTGTATGGCACCTGGCGTCCACCGCATGAAGATCCGTATGCAGGGTTCTATGTGGATGTTTCGTTGCAGACCCCGGAGCGCTATGACAGCAAGGCCCGGCAGGGCGCGGTGGAAGCGGGTTATGCGATGCGAGTAGGGGGTGCTGCCAACGGTGGTCTCTACCTGGAGCCGCAGCTGCAGGTTGGGTACAACCGCTGGGATGATCTGCGCCACACCGAAGCCAACGGCACGGTTGTGACCAGGCGCGATGCCGATGGGCTGTTCGGCCGTGCGGGTGTGCGCCTTGACGGCGTGACCCGGTGGGGCACGAGCGCCGCGCAGGTGCAGCCGTATGTGGCTGCGCACTGGCTGCACCAGCGTGCAGCGTCGGGCGTGCTGATGGACGATGAGGCGGTGGACGCGTACATTCCGCGCAGTCGTGGCGAGTTCAGTGCCGCTGCGTCGCTGAAATTTGCCAATGGCGTGGCGCGTGGGGTGGGCTGTCGTTGCAGCGTGCCTCGGGTTGCCACCAGACCAGCGCCCAGGTGGGCCGGAGCTACAGCTGGTAAACCCTGTGGAGTCGGTTCTCTTTGCAACGCAAGGGGATCTGACTCCATGTGCGGAGCTGCAGCTGGTAAGCCGCGCCATCAGGTAGCACCAGGTCGTTGTTGGCGGCGCTGCGCATGCCGGAGCTGCGCGGGTTTGACTGGCAGCACATGGATGAGCAGCAGGTCTACCGGCAACTGCTGGCCGAACGAACACCCCGCATGCGCAGGCGGCACGCGATGAAGCCGATCATGTACTGGGCCGGCTACAGCGGTTGGTCGTGCACGTGTTCATCGATGCACCGCTGCCGCTGTTCAAGGCCGGGGCCTATCGCTGCTCGGACTGGTTCAACCGTAGCAATCCGGCGTGCGCCGATGGCCTGAGCATGTTGCGCGCGGATCTGCAGCGGCTGCGTGCGCCGCAGATGGCACTGCTGGCCGAGCTGGCCGCGCGCTACCCGTCACTGACCGTGTGGGATCCGTTGCCGCTGCTGCGCGGGCCGGATACCTGTTCGGCCGTACAGGACGGTGAACCGCTGTTCTTCGATAACGTTCACCTGAGCGGGCACGGCAATCGCGTGCTGCTGCCTAGCTTCCGCCAGCTGCTGATCGGCCTGGCGGCCGGCAGATGACGGTTGCTGGCGGCGCCGTGCACGCTTACCCCTCGATGCGCGCCTGGGCATCGCGTGGCGTGCCGTAGTCATCCAGCCACTGGAACGTCACCGAAGCCGGCATCGCGCTACCCGCCGGCAGCGGCAGGTTCACCTGCGCACCGGGGGCGATCATGTCCACGTCCAACTCGCTGCCATCGGGCAGGGACAGCGTACTCAGCGTCACGTGATAGGCGCTGGGGTTGCTCACCTGCAAGCAGCCCGCCTGCGCGCGCCACTGCAGTTGGCCGGCTGCATCGCGGGCATTGCCTGGCAGGCCAGCAGGACGATGGAACAGCTTCACCCGGGTGCGTACCGCGAACTGCAGCAGGTTCCTTCCGGCGGCGTCTGCGGGCTTGGGCGGAATATCCAGCAGGTTGAAGTAGAACACCGATTCGCGATCCGTCGGCAGTGGTTCGTCGGAGGGACGTGGCGCATAGGTGATCCGGTATGCCTGGCCCTGTTTCGGCTGCAGCAGGCGCGGCTCGGCGGGCGTCAGCCGGAAGGGCGTACGCACGTTCTCAGGGCGCGACTGGCTGTCGCCATCATCGATCCACACTTGGGTCAGCGCCGGCAGCTCGCCGACGTTGCTGGCCTTGACCGTTACATCGCGGCCAGTGCTCAGGTCATGAATCACGCGGGTGCCCTGCAGCGTCACTGCGGCCGGCGCCGGCAATGCGGCAAGGCTGGCCAACAGGGTGACCAGCCGGAAAGCGTGGCGGAGTTTCATAGGACGTCTCGTTGAGGCCACCGGCTGGCGCCATGCGGCGCCAACCGGCCGCGGCATTATCGGTACAGCACCACGAAGTCACCCGACGCGTTGGCGCTGCCAGCCGTCGCATTGGTGGCCGGCGAGGCATACCAGGCGCTGTAGTCCAGCTGGCCGCTGGCACCGGCGGGGATGGTGACCCACACAGTGGGATCGTCACCGATCTTCTGCTGGTTGCCAGCCGCGTCATACAGCGCCACGCCCACATTGGTGGCGGTTGATGCTGCCGTGAGTGCCAGATTGCCGGTGCTGCCATCGGGGATGCCACCGAAGCGCACGCCTACGTCCTGCGATGCACCCGAGCCGGAGCAATCCAGGGCGATGGTGAAGTTCTTCTGACCCGCTCGGGTAGCTGCGTTGACCGAGGCCAGGTCGACCCTGCCCATCGGCACAGTGATGGTGCCGCCGGTGGAACCGACCGAGCAGGTGGAGGTCATCAGTTCGCCGGTGATTTCCAGCGTTTCGGCGGACACCGAGGGTGACACGACGGCAATGACGGAAAGAGACAGCAGACGGAACGTCAGTGACATGGCAGTTCTCTGTAGAGGAATGAAGACACGCAATGGCCGCCCATGGCAGCCAGCGGGCAGTTTCGGTGCGGGCGCGCATCTGCGGAATGCAACTAGTTGCAAAAACGGCTTGATCTCTGCCAATTGCAATTAATCCGATGGGAAGCGCGTTGCGTGGTTTCTAGACTTCCTGTTTTTCAAGTACCGGCATCCTTGTCAATGAACCGTCCTTCCACCGCGCTGCGTCTGTGCTTTGCGTCGGCATTGGCCATCTGCGTACTGGCACTGCCGGGTGGCGCCGAGGCTGGATGCTCTCGGTTCGTCCCGGGTGACCAGGACATCGTGCTTCCCCCGTTCCCGATGCCGAACGTGGATCGGCCCGACGCTGCATTTGGACCGTTCTCCAATGGCTTTGTCGAACAAGGCTTTGAGTGCACAGCAGGGCAGACAGCATTTGTCGTCGACCTGACCGTCCCTGGCCTGGCATACGAGCGCGATATCAGTTATCGCGGTCTCACGTTCCGGGCCTACAGCGTGGGCCCACGCTCGCCGTTGATCGGGTTTCATCACGTGCTGAGCACCGGAGGGGGGGCGAGCGGGCAGATTCTAGTGCCGCTCGCTTTGGGGCGGAATCGCAACCCGGGTCCCGTACTGGCGACCACCACGCCAGTTGCATCCAGCCTGTACATCATGCTGTTCGCTCGCGGCGGTGCCATGGAAAGCTTCCCTGCCGCCGCCCTGGGCTTCGCCACGTCGTCGGTGGAGTCCGACCCAAGCCAGACGATGCAGCACGCCATGCGGCTGGAGGTCACCATCCGCCCTGCCACCTGCAGCATCACCAGCACCTCGCACGCGCTCGACAATGTGGTGGCCAATGACCTTGCTGCCAGCGGCAGCAACGCCAAGGAGTCCAGCTTCGATGTGATGATGGATTGCCCGATGGGCAACATCGATGTTCATCTGTCGCTGGCCGACGCCAACAATCCTGGCAGCAGCAATGATCAACTCGCACCCGCCCCGGGCGCTACTGCTGGCGGCATGCAGGTGCAGCTGCTGCGCGGCGGCCTTCCGGTGCAGTTTGGCCGCGTCTGGTCCCACGGCTGCTCCAGCAAGGTCTCGCAGTCCATTCCATTCAGTGCGTGCTATCTGCGTACCGCCGATTCGCTGGTTCCCGGTGAGGTGAAAGGGGAGGCGGTGCTGACCGCCGTTTAACGATGAGAACATTTCGCACCCTTCAGCTGCGGCGCACCCGGGCGTTGCGCGCGGTGCGGTCGCTCCCGGCGGCCGTCAGCGCAGTACTTTCGGCTGGCGTGGCGGTGGACGCCGTCGCTGCACCGGTCGAGTTCAGTGAAGGCTTCCTGATTGGCGGCGAGGCCATCGACATGACCCGCTACGCCAACGGCAATCCCCTGCCTGCCGGCGACTACGCTGTGGATGTGCATGTCAACGGCCAGTTCATGCGCAGCCAGGACATCCGTTTCGTCATCGACGACGACCCGCACCTCGCCGTGCCCTGCCTGTCCCCGACGCTGGTACGCACGCTGCCATTGAAGCCGGCATTCCTGGAAACACTGCCGGTCGATGAACGTGCCTGCGTGCAGCTGCCGACGCTGGTGGACGGCGCAAGCATTGCCTTCGACAGCGGCGAACTGCAGGTGTCCATCAGCATTCCACAGGCTGCCCAGGCCGTCGCTGCGCGCGGCTTCGTTGCGCCGGAACTGCGCGATGACGGCATCACCGCCGCATTCATCGATTACAGCGCCAGCCACTACCGCAGCCGGGGCAACGGCAGCAGCTACCTGGGTCTGCGGACAGGCCTGAATCTGGGTGCCTGGCGCCTGCGTCACCGTGCGTCGTTCACCCAAGGCAACCAAGGCACCGCCCATCAGGTCATCAGCAGCCACCTGCAGCGCGACATTCCCCGCTGGAACAGCCAGCTGTTGCTGGGCCAGGGCAATACCGGTGGCGAACTGTTTGAAAGTGTGCCGTTCACCGGCGTGCGTGTGGCTAGCGACGAGCGCATGCTGCCCGATTCGTTGCGAGGCTACGCGCCGGTGGTGCGCGGTATTGCCGAAGGCAATGCGGTGGTCACCATCCGCCAGAACGGCAGCATCATCCACGAAAGCAACGTGGCCCCTGGTCCGTTCGCCATTGAGGATCTGTATCCCACCAATTTCGGTGGCGATCTGGAAGTCAGCGTCAGCGAAGCCGATGGGCGCGTGCAGCGCTTCACCGTCAATTTCTCCGCCGTACCGCAGGCGCTGCGTGCGGGAGCGTCGCGCTTCGCGTTCACCGTTGGTGAACTGCGCGATACAGGCACGACGCCGCAGACGTTGCGCTTCACCGAGGGAACCTATGCGCGTGGCCTGAACAACCGGCTTACCGTGTTGGGGGGTGCGCAGCTGGGCGAGGGCTATCACGCGCTGCTGGCCGGTGCCGCGGTCAACACGGCTATCGGCGCATTCGGTGCCGATGTCACCCACTCACGCGCCCGCCTGCGCGGCAGCGAGACCGTTACGGGCAACAGCTTCCGCTTGAATTACCAACGTTATGTGGCCAGTACCGGCACCAACTTCGGCCTGGCCGCGTACCGCTACAGTACGCGTGGCTTCCTCAGCCTCAACGACGCAGCACGCGTGCACGACGACGACTGGGGCTACGGCCAGCGCGCACGGCAGCGCTACCAGGTGAATTTCTCGCAGAAAGTGGGCCAGCGCAGCAACCTGTATCTCAGCGGCGGTCACGTGTCCTACTGGGACAGCGCCCGACGCCGCAACGACTTCCAGTTGGGTTTCCAGAGCACGCTGGGGCGGATGAATTACAGTGTGTCAGCGCTGCGCTACCGGTTGGGCGATGGTCGCCAGGACACGCGCTATGCGTTCACCCTCAGTGTGCCGCTGGGCCGCAGTGCCAACGCACCGCGTGCCAGCACCCAGCTGAGCCAGGCCGACAGCGGGCGGCAGTCACAGCTGGGCATCAGTGGCAGCCTGGGCCAGTCGCGTGCGCTGAGTTACAGCCTGTCCAGCGCACAGGACAAGGGCCAGAACAGCCATAGTGCCTATGCCGCGTGGCAGGGCAGCCACGGTAACCTCAACGCGGGCTACAGCCGGAGCGGGGGCTACCGCAGCCTGTCACTGGGAGCGTCCGGCAGCGTGGCAGTGCATGGCGGCGGTCTCAATCTGGGCGCGCCGGTGGGTGAGGGCTTTGCGCTGGTGCAGGCACCGGGCGCTCAGGGCGCACGCATCGGCAGCGGCAGCCTGCGCGTGGCCCGCAACGGCTATGCGCTGTTGCCGCATATCAGCCCCTATCGCTGGAACACCATCGATCTGGATCCCTCCGGCCTGCCGATCGAGGTGGAACTGCTGCAGACCTCGCATCGCGTGGCCCCCACCGCCGGTGGCATCGTGCGCGTGCCGTTCCAGGTACGCCGCGAACGCACGCTGTTCATCGACGCTACCGATGCGTTGGGCCAGCCGTTGCCATTCGCTGCCGCAGTGCAGACCGAGGACGGTACGCCGGCGGGCGCGGTCGGGCAGGGCGGTGTCATACAGCTGCGCGGCGCGCAGGACAGTGGTGTGCTGATCGTTGACCCCGAAGGCAAGCGACGTTGCCGTATCGACTACCGCATGCCTGACGCGCCTGATGCCTACGGGTTGTCGTGGAGCCAAGTCGTGTGCATGCCGCAACCGTTGCCACCGGAAGGACTGCAGGTGAGCACGCCGGAGCCGGAAGCGAGCATTGCTCCGTGAGTTTCGTATTTCCTTTCATCGTTCACAGGACTTCCACCATGTCCCGTTCCCCTCTGCAGTTGGTTGCGGTATCACTGCTCTGCCTGTTTGCTTCGGCTGCGCATGCGCAAGCCACCCTCACCATCAGTGGCCGTGTCCTGCCCGGTACCTGCACGCTGGCAGCGCCCGCGATCACGTTGGACCCGGTGAAGGCTGACGAGATGACGCCGGGTGCTGCCAACAGAGTGAAGGCTGGCGCATTGAACTTCACCGGCTGTGTGGGCGTAAGCCGCGCACGCCTGTCGTTTGATGGCACGGCCGCTGATGGCGATCCCGAACGCTGGAAGAATACCGCCGCCACCAGGCAAGCGACCGGCGTGACGGTCGCACTGTTGGCTGGCGCAACCGGTAACACCTATCTGAAGAAGGGCGACGCTGACATTCCCGTAGCGATCTCAGGTGCCACGGCGTCCTATCCGTTGCGCGCGGGATATTTCATCCCCAACACCAGTGGCATCAACGCCGGCAATATCTCCACGGAGATCGTGGTGACCGCTGCCTATGACTGACCGCTGATCCGGCGCCGTAGAGCCGAGCCGATGCTTGGCTTGATCTTCGATCGGCCCCCGTGACCTGACTTGCTGCCTACAGCAAGTCGAGCGCGGGTTCGGCCACAGAATGCAGAATGCAGAATGCAGAACGGCGCCGGAGGTCATCCGGCGCCGTGTCTGTTTCTACATCACCACTTGTAGGCGATGCTCAGGTTCGCAGTCGCTTCACGGTAACCACTGTCACCGCGCATCACCCCGAACCCGCCCCAGGCACTGAAGCCGGAACGGAATTCCACGCGCGCACCCGCGCTCAGTTCATAGCGGTTGCGCGGGATTCCGGCCTTCAGCAACTCGTCGTCGAAGGCGATGCCGTTACCGGCGCCATCGCGGTACCAGTTGGCCGCCAGATACGGGCTGACCGAGGCACCGGCCGCACTGCGGCCTTCACCCTGCAGGCGCAGGCCTGCACGGCCGGACAAACCACTGTCGCCCAGGGCGCGCACCACGGTGCCATTGGTCTCGGTGTGTACATCGGTGCTGGCGTCGGTGTAGACCAGCTGCACCTCCGGCTGCAGGCTCAGCGCCGTGCTACCGATCTGACCGATGTTGAAGCGATAGCCGGCTTCCAGCGACGACTGCCAGATATCCGAGTCGTAGCGTTCCTCGGTCAGGCCTTCGCCCTGTACGCGGTTGCGGAACTGGCCGCGCTGCACGCTGGTATCCACATACAGCGCCTCGGTCCTCCAGTTGCCGTACACGCCCAGCGCCCCCCCTTCCACCCTTCCGCGTGCGCTGAAGCCGGTCAGCTGCGAACGCGAGGTGGCGCTACTGCGTGCAGCGGTGCCCATCACACCCACGCGGCCACGACCGTTGTCGAACACGCCGATGTCTGCGCCCAACTGCAGGCGCGAACGGTCCACGCGCAGGTCCAGCTGGTCATCCACGGCCGCCAGCTTGCTCTGGTTGGCATCCACGCGCGTCCAGCCGCGCACCCCCTCGGTGGCGGGACTACCGCTCTGGCGGTCGTGCCAGGTATGGCGCAGCAGTTGGTCCAGCGCGAACTGGTTGGCCAGATAGGCACCGGCCTCCGGGCGCAGCACTGGCACCGGGGTGATTGGATCAATCGGATCAACCGGGTCGATTGGCGTAACGGGGGTGCAGTCCGGCAGGGTCGGGTCGATCTTGCACGGGTCCGGTTCCGTGGCTAGTTCAGAACGCAGGTACCAGTTGCCGTTGGCATCCTTCACTAGGAAGTACTCGTACTGACCGCCCACCGCGCGGCCGACCAGATCGAACTGAGCATTGGACGCACCACCGATATCGATCAGCTCGATGCCGCGGTCGGTCTTGGCACCGGCACCGCCGGCGTTGAGCACGCGCACATTGGCCTGGCCGTTGGCGTCGCCATTGATCACCAGTGTGTCGGTCAGCGAGGTGTCATCGCCCAGCTGGGTGTTGAACAGCAGGGTGCCGCCGTTGCCGGTGAACGCATCCAGGCTGAGGGTATTGAAGCTGCTGCCATCGCCCAGCGCCACGGTCCCGCCCGCGCCAAGGGTGAGATGGCCGACCGTGCTGTCGCCGGTCATCAGCCAGGTGCTGTCGCTGTCGATGCTGGCCGTGGTGACGTTGGCGAAACGGCCATCGATCTGCGCCTTGTTGCGCAGTACCACGTCCAGGCTGCCGGTAACGCGCTCGGCCTCGAAGGTGATGTCGCCCGCAAGGCGTGCGTCATCCACCGTGAAGTGAACTTCGGCTTCGGATGCGGCAACACCATCGGGACGTACCAGCAGCAGGTGGCCATCGCCGCCGGACAGCTGCGAGCCATTGGCGACGGTGATGTCGTAGCGCACCAGCCTGCGCGGCGCCACCCAGATGGCGGCACCGTTGTCCGAGGCCACCTGGGCGTTGTCCACGCGCAGGGTGATGGGCTGACCGAGCACAGACGAAATGGTTCCGCCCAACAGCAGTACGCCGGAGTTGGCGCCTTCCACCCGGGTGCCGTTCTGCAGTATGGCGGTTCCCTGCTGCAGTCGCACCGCGTGGCCGTTGCTGAGCTTTGCCGCGCCCGGTGATGCTTCAGCGCGCACGAAGGAAGAGTCGACGATGACGGTGCTGTTGGCATCGGATGTGCTTGGCGACTTCTCAAGGGAAATACCCATGCTGAAACGCGAGCTGGCGCCCCCCGAGTGCAACGTACTGCCGGTGATACGCGCCGTAGAAAGGTCCGCCACCACGACCTGTCCGTCATGCAGGGTGCTGCCGGTCATGTCCAGTGTGGACCTGCCGCGCAGCACCACGCCGGCGGTTGCGCCGCTGGCCAGCGCTTCGACGCGACCGTTGCGCAGCGTTACCAGTGAATCGGTGCTGCTGATCGTCTCCGTACGACCCTTTTCGACAGTCAGGCTGGAGCCATTGATCAGGGTCCAGGCTTCAACTGCGGTGGCCTCGCGCACGGTCGCGGATTGGCCATCCAGGTTGCGTGCCAGCACGGATGTTGCAGGAAGGGTCGCCAGGGCCAACAGCAGGCACTGGGTGAGGGGGCGCATGGGTAGGCACTGGGTACGTGCAGAATGACGGCGCATGGATCACTCCTGATCGGACGAATGTGTCTGGTTTGGACAGCCGCGTCATCGGCCGTCCCCCATCTCATCCGGGTGGCTTGATCTGTCGGCGATGCTATGCCAAAGACGACCGGGCATGTCCACTTCGACTCAAATTGTTCCGGCTCAGGTGTCGCGGTCCCATGCAATTTGTTGCAAAGTGTCGCGATCGGCTTCCTGCGTTGCTTGAGGGTTCAGCGTGCGCCGGCACCGTCGCCGGCCGGCAGATCCAACTGCTGCGTGGGCTGCAGCGACTGGATGAAGCCCTCATCGTGGGAGATGACGACCAGGGTGCCCGGGTAGGCGTGCAGAACCTGCAGCAGATGGGCACGAAGGCTCGAGTCCAGGTTGTTGGTGGGTTCGTCCAGTATCAGCAGGGTGGGCGGGTGGGCCGCCATCAGGGCCATCGCCAGGCGTGCGCGTTCGCCCCCTGACAGCTGGCCGATGGTCGTCTGCGCCGGAGCCTCACCACGGAACAGGAAGTCGGCCAGATGCAGGCGGCATTCGGAGGGGGTCCATTGGGGTTGGCATGCGGCCATCGCCTGCACCGGCGTCAGCGCGCTCGGCAGTGCATCGTAGTGCTGGTCGATCAGCGCGACCTGCTCCGCCGCTGGCAGCAGCCAGTCGCCCTCACGCTGGACATCGGTGGCACCCTGCAATGCGCGGGCGAAGGTGGATTTGCCGCTGCCATTGTCGCCGGTCACCAGCAGGCAGTCGCCCACCTCCAGGCGTACCTGCAGCTGCTGCACGACCAGGGGCGCGTGGTAGCCGCATGCGCCGTCGGCGACCTGCACCACCACGCCCTCCCGGCGCCAGCCCGCGGGAAGCTGGAAGCGCGGCGCGATGACCTCGTCGCGCTGCAGCTGCCGGCGGCGCTCGGCGATGTCTTCCTGCACGTCTCGGATCTGCTGGCGTTTCTGTCCCGCCGTGGTGTTACCGCGCTCCAGCTTGGTGGCCGAGCGCACCGTGCCCCATTTGCGCTGCTCCACCTTCACCGCGCCGCGCTTGCGTGAGGAGGCGGCGCGTTCCTGTTCGCGCATGAGAGCGTCGTGGGCCTGCGACTGCGCGCGGTCGAGGTCGCGCACGGTACGATCCAGCGCGTCGCGTCGGCGCTGCAGTTCCAGCTGGTGGTCGTGGTAGCGGCCCTGGAAGACCTCGATACGCTGGTTGTGGATATGCCACAGCGTGCCGCACAGCGCCTCGATCAGGGCGGTGTCGTGTGAGGCAATCACCAAGGTGCCGTGGTACTGGCGTAGCCGGGCCAGCAGCGAGCGCCGTGCGCTGCGGTCCAGGTGGTTGCTGGGTTCGTCCAGCAGCAGCACATCCGGAGCTGCATCCAGCGCACGCGCCAGGGCATGGCGCATCTGTTCGCCGCCGCTGCGCGCCGATCCGTCCAGCACGTGCTGCGGCACGTAGGCAACGGATGCCCCGTCGCGCCAGTGGATCTGTCCTGCGCTGGGCGCTGCCTGTCCGGCCAGCATCCGCAGCAGGCTGCTCTTGCCGGTACCGTTGTTGCCGATCAGCGCGACACGCGCGCCTGCGGGCAGTCGGAGGTCCACGCCGCTGAAAAGCGCGCGGCCGTTGAAGTGAAGCTCGATGTCTTGCAGTTGCAGCATGGTGCGTAATCTCCAGCAGGCAGGCTGTTGACGGCCTGATCATCCACCGCAGGGTGCTGTTGCAGGATGCCTGACTTCAAGAGCCTGCGCGGCGGCTATTGCAGCGGCCGTCTACGCGCGGGCAGCCTGTCGTTCCTGGGCGGGGCAGTCACGACAGAAGAAGTTCACCCTGCCCTGTGGAGTCGAGCCTACGCCTGGCTCCACACGGAACCTCACACCGGCGGCAGCACCTTGCCGGGGTTGAGGATGCCATCCGGGTCCAATGCGGCTTTGATCGCGCGCATCGTCATCAGCGTTTCCGCACTGAACGCCTTGGCCATGAAATCGCGCTTGGCCAGGCCGATGCCGTGTTCGCCCGACAGCGTGCCACCCAGCGCCAGCGTCAGCTCGAAGATCTTCGGCAGCGCGGCATGCGCGCGTGCGTTTTCGTCGGCATCGTCCGGGTGGTACAGGATGTTGACGTGCAGGTTGCCGTTGCCGGCATGGCCGAAGGTGACGATGGTCAGCGTGTACTCGCGTGCCAATGCCTGCACGCCAGCCACCAGTTCTGGAATGCGCGACACCGGTACCACCACGTCTTCATTGATCTTGCCGGGCGCGACGGTGCGCAGTGCCGGCGACAGTGCCTTGCGCGCGGCCCACAGCTGGTCGCGTGCGCGGCCTTCCATTGCCACGTCCAGTTCGATCATGCCGTCGCCTTCGGCGGCGCTGGCCAGTGCCTGCAACAGGTAGGGCAGGGTATCGTGGTCACCATCGGCTTCGACCAGCAGCATCGCGCCCGCCTCGGGCACCTCGGCACCGTTGAGACGCAGCAGCTCAAGGCTGCGCGCGTCCATGAATTCCAGGCGCGTGGGTACCACCGGTTGCGACATCAGGCGTGACACCGCGGCGGCGGCCGCATCGGCATCGCGGTACAGCACACGCAGGCCGGCCTGGCTGACCGGCAACGGGGTGAGCTTCAAGGTGGCTTCCACGATCAGTGCCAGCGTGCCTTCGCTGCCCACCAGCAGGTGGGTGAGGTCGTAGCCGGTGGAATCCTTGGTGTAGGCGCCACCGCAGCGGATCACCTCGCCGGTGCCGGTAACGGCCACCAGGCCCAGTACGTTGTCGCGGCTGGTGCCGTACTTCACCGCGCGCGGGCCGCCGGCGTTGCAGGCCAGGTTGCCGCCGATGCTGCAGATCTCCGCGCTGGAAGGATCCGGTGCCCAGAACAGCCCGTGCGGCGCCAGCGCCTGCTGCAGGGTGCCGTTGAGCACGCCAGGCTGCACCACCGCGCAGCGGTCGCCAGCGCGGATCTCGACGATGCGGTCCATGCGGGTGAACGACAGCACGATACTGCCGGGCAGCGGCACCGCCGCGCCGGTGGTGCCGGTACCCGCACCGCGCGCGACCAGGGCCACACCATGCACGCGGCAGGCACGCACCAGCGCCTGTACCTGTTCGATGTCGGCTGGCAGCGCCACGGCCGCCGGTCGTTGGTGACGCCAGGAATTGTCCTGTGCGTTGGCCTCCAGTGCGCCGTCATCCATGCGCCAGCCTTCCGCGCCCAGCAGGGCGGACAGTTCGGAAACCAGTGCAGCGGGTAGTGCGGTACTCATGACGGATCTCGTGGGGCAGCGGGAGCGGGTTGGATC
>Ga0209243_100178_pt1 | contig 19311 bp, 24 predicted proteins | sample UppTromiDAQMD024_FD_185836 | JGI IMG/M metagenome (GOLD analysis project Ga0209243, IMG submission 185836) | Upper troposphere microbial communities from Maryland, USA - DAQMD-024 (SPAdes) (version 2) | ecosystem: Environmental > Air > Outdoor Air > Unclassified | place: USA: Maryland, Virginia...
CGCGCCACGCCGGAGGTCTTCACCAACAGGTCCATGCCGGTGGCGTGGATCCCGTTCTGGTAGATCAGCGCCTCGGCCGTGGCCAGGATCTTCTGCTGGGTATCGGTGGTGGCCTTGTTCATGGCCACAAGGTAGAACGATCATTCTCCACCGTCAACAGGCGGTGGCGGGCGATTCGTGCGCGCACATCCGTGCAAGACGATCTATCAAGAAATCCGGACAATTCATCACCCGAACGCCTGACTCCAGGCGCAAAGTACGTCTCACCACCCACCCATGAGAGTTTCCGCATGAACACCTTCGCCCGCACCTTGGCCGTTGCCGCCCTCGCCCTCTCGGTCCAGGCCGGCCTGTCCGCGCAGGCCGCCGAACCGGCCAAGCCGACTGCGGTCACCGCCATCGCGCGCACCGCCAGCTACATCACCACCGCCGATGGCGTGCAGCTGTACTACAAGGACTGGGGCCCGAAGGACGGCCCGGTCGTGACCTTCAGCCACGGCTGGCCGTTGAACTCGGACAGCTGGGAATCGCAGATGCTCTTCCTGGCCAATCATGGCTACCGCGTGATCGCGCATGACCGCCGCGGCCACGGCCGTTCCAGCCAGCCGTGGGAGGGCAACGATATGGATCACTACGCCGATGACCTGGCCACGGTGATCAATACGCTGGATCTGCACGATGTCACCCTGGTGGGCTTCTCCACCGGCGGCGGCGAGGTGGCGCGCTACATCGGCCGGCATGGCACCGGGCGAGTGAAGAAGGCCGTGCTGATCAGCTCGGTGCCGCCGTTCATGCTGAAGACCGCCGACAACCCGAACGGGCTGCCGATCGAAGTGTTCGATGGCATCCGCAAGGCACAGATGGACAACCGCGCCCAGCTGTACAAGGACATCCCGTCCGGCCCGTTCTATGGCTTCAACCGCCCGGGCGCGAAGGTGTCGCAGGCGCTGATCGATGCGTGGTGGGCGCAGGGCATGCAGGGCGGCCACAAGAACACGTACGACTCGATCGCCGCGTTCTCGGCCACCGACTTCCGCGCCGACCTGAAGAAGTTCGATGTACCTACCCTGGTCATCCACGGTGACGACGATCAGATCGTGCCGATCGATATCTCCGGCCGCCAATCGGCAAAGCTCATCAAGGGCGCCAGGCTGATTGTCTACCCGGGTGCGCCGCACGGCCTGACCGATACCCACAAGGACAGGGTCAACCAGGACCTGCTGACGTTCCTGCAGGAAAAGTGAGCAACACTGGCTCCGGCATCGCGCCGGAGCCAGTCCCACACCAGAGTGTCTCTACCTTGTGCGTGCCCCTTCCCGGCCAGACTCGGCCTTGCGCGGATTCAGCGGGTGCGGGATTTCATCAAGATCCGGCTGCAAGGACTTGAAATGGCGATAGCAGAACCTCGGCTGCTGCTGGCAATCCCCCGCCCCCTGCGTCGCATGATAAACATGCGTTACAGGGATTGAGGGGCAATCTGAAAGTGCGCGTTCGTGAAAGTGGTCACGGTTAATGGCGGGGAAAGTCAATACCTTCAAGCCCACTGCAACCTAATTGCTGATAATGCGATTGAATTCCAGGCGGGCCAACAATCGGTTGTGACATGGAGGTGGGGGATGTGCATGGTCTCTGGCAGCTCTTCAGCAAAGCTTGCGGCTCTACTCTTTCTGATAACCACCTGCGGCGCATCCGCGACCCCGTCGGCAAGCGCCAAGGATGCCCGATCACTGGTACTTGTCACGCTCTCGCCTGCCCAAAGTGGGGTCCTTGCAACTGGACTGCTCAAGGGGGTGCTGAAACCAATCAACGGTTGTGTCTACTTCGTGGACCCAGGTGGCACGGCATATCTTGCAGCATGGCCACATGGCTACACGCTGGCCATGAAAGGAGGCGCTCCCATAGGGGTGCAGGACGTACGATCTGGCGGAATGGTGGAGTTCGGGATTGCTGCATCATTCGGAGGGGGGCATGGCGGCGAACTGCTCCGTTCGAGTCTGGCTGCGAGCATCCCGGCGGGCTGCACGGGCCCACTCATGACGATTCACTTGATGCGTCAGGCAAAGGAGCAGCCATGATCCATCTGCGCACGAAATCCGTGCGCGCCCTGGCATTGTCCGCCCTCGGTGCGTTCGCATTCTCCCTGCACGGCCAGCCGATAACTGGCAACCCCACGGCATACACCTATTCGCGAACCTTCAATGTATCTGAGGCCGAAGCAAAATACAGGTCGATGAAATCGATCTCTGCGGCAGCGCTGGAAGCCAGGATTCAGACCTCTGAGCCGGACACGTTTGGCGGCTTGTACGTCGAGCATAGGCCAGAATTCAAGATCGTAGTGCTGTTCACGAAGAAGCCGAGAGAGACCTTGGCAAAGTACACGCAGGATCCTGTTTTTACCGGTCGCACTTCCGCTCAATCGCTCGAAATGCTCTTGGCGACCCAGGTGGAGGCGGAGGCCCAGCTTCTGGTAAAGAATGTTGGGTTCGAGTCCGGTGTCGATATCAAGCAGTCCATTGTGACCTTCTACGTGAAGGATGAGGCGGCCGCCAGGCGCGCACTCCGGCCACTGCTGGGCGCTGTTGATTTCGTGGCGATCAAGCAGGTGAAAGGCTTCACGGTCACTACCGCGATCTCCGGCGGCCATAAGCTGACCGGCACTGCCTTCAACTGCACCACTGGCTTCAACGTCTTCGACGCAGATCGCGAGCTTGGTGTCCTCACGGCCGGTCACTGTGACAATGCGCTGACCTATCAGGGCATTGCCGCGCCTCTCGTTTTCCAGAGCGAGCAGAACGAGGGCGACTACGATGTCCAGTGGCATAGGGAGCCGTCCAGAGGCCCACGCCAGGCGCAGAAGAATGAAATCACCCTGATCAATGGTCCGTCGCAGACGCTCGAAATAACCAGCACACTCTCGTCCAGTTCGATGCATGTGGGGGATGTGATCTGCAAGAGTGGCATTCACGGTCACTACGCATGCGGGACCATTGAGGATATGAACTCAAGGTCCAATCATAATGGAGCCATAGGCAGGTATATTCGTGCGCGCAACCTGTCCCCAGGCCCTCTCAGCGTCGAAGGTGACAGCGGCGGGCCGGTCTTTTCGCACAATGCGGCCGTCGGCGTCATTCACGGCCGGGGTGGTGAAGACACGGGATTTGAGAATGACCTGTTCTACATGCCCATCGAGCGGGTTTCAGTGCTTGGCGTTTCCGTATTGACGGAGGCCTTCAAAATTACCGGCATCGCAGATCGCACAGAGAATTATTTCAGGCCATTTTCCGTTCCGGTTGCGTACAAGGGAGTTCCTAAGTTCCCAATAGAGTTGACACTGGAGCGCCCCGTGTGCCCGAGCGGGCCCTGCGAACCGGCGACGGAAGTGTTGCCACATGGACCTGCTTCTATCCCATCGTGCTCTACCCGCCCCCGGTCATCCCACCGCCGCCTCTGACCTGGAGGGAGCGGGTCACGCTGAAGGACGCATCAGGAATCACTGCCGATCCAGTTGAGTACAACCTGCACTGCAGTGGATGTCCTGATTGCCCATAGACTCGCAATGGCTTTACCGGCCCTGCCCAAGCTCCTTCGCAAGGAACGGCGCCGTCCTGCTGCCCTTGGCGCGGGCTACCTGCTGCGGTGTTCCCTTCGCCACGATGGTGCCACCTGCCCCGCCCGCGCCGGGCCCGACATCAATCACCCAGTCCGCCTGTGCGACAGAACGCATATCGTGCTCAATCATCACCACGGTGTTTCCCGCGTCCACCAGCCGCTGCAACTGCACCAGCAGCCTGTCCGCGTCCGATGCATGAAGGCCGGTGGTGGGCTCATCCAGCACATACAGCGTGCGCCCGCGCTGGCTGCGCTGCAGCTCGGTCGCCAGCTTGATGCGTTGCGCCTCACCGCCTGATAGTTCCGTGGCCGGCTGGCCCAACCGCAGGTAGCCCAGGCCGATCTCCTGCAACACCTGCAGCGGGCGGGCGATGGCCTCTTCTTCGGCGAAGAACGCCTGCGCCTGGTCGACCGTCATCTGCAGGACTTCGGCGATGTTGCGGCCGTTCCACAGCACCTTCAGCGTGGCCTCGTTGTAGCGGGCGCCGTGGCACGTAGGGCATGGCGCATAGACGCTGGGCATGAACAGCAGTTCGACGCTGACGAAACCCTCGCCTTCGCAGGTCTCGCACCGACCCTTGGCCACGTTGAACGAGAAGCGGCCCGCATCGAAGCGGCGGCGGCGTGCATCGGGCGTTGCGGCGAACAGCTTGCGCACGTGATCGAACAAGCCGGTATAGGTCGCCAGGTTGGAGCGTGGCGTGCGGCCGATGGGTTTCTGGTCCACCTGCACCACGCGTTGAATGGCGTCCACATCGCCGGCCAGTTGGCCGCGCGTGGCTTCGATCACGGTGGGTCCGTCGGTGGGCGCGCTGTCGGTGCTGTCGTCTACCGTCTCGTGCCCGAGGTGCAGCAGCATCAGCTCGGGCAGTGCCTGCGCCATCAGGCTGGACTTGCCCGACCCCGAAATGCCGGTCACGGCCGTCAGCAACCCAAGCGGCACCTGCGCGTCCACGCCCTGCAGGTTGTGGCGATGGATGCCCTTCAGTTCCAGCCAGCTGCTGGCACTGCGCTGCCGGCTGGCAGGCGCAGGCACCTGGTCGAACAGGTACCGGGCCGTGCGTGAATCCTGGATCTGGCGCAGCCCGTCGGGCTCGCCACTATAGAGAATCTGCCCGCCGTGCTCGCCCGCCTGCGGTCCCACATCCACCAGCCACTGCGCGCGCCGCATCAGCTCCAGGTCATGCTCAACAACGAACACCGAGTTGCCACCGTCGCGCAGTCGTTCCAGGGCGTCGTACAGCGCCTGGCTGTCAGCCGGGTGCAGGCCGGCCGAGGGCTCGTCGAGCACATACAGCACGCCAAACAGCAACGAGCTGAGCTGGGTGGCCAGCCGCAGGCGCTGCAGTTCGCCGGCCGACAGCGTGGGCGTGGCGCGATCCAGCGAGAGATACCCCAGGCCCAGTTCGCGCAGCTGCCGTACCCGCGCCATGACCCCACCCGCCAGTCGCTGCGCTGCGAGGCGCTTTTCTTCTGACAGGGCCGAGGTCAGCCGAACGTCGGGGGCGCCTTCGTGGGTCGCACGGCCACTTGCTGCACGCTTGGCGCGATCGCGGGGCGTTGCACGCCTGCGGGGACGCGCACCTTGGCTGTGTGCACTGAAATCGCCTTGGGAGATGGGCTCCAGCAGGTCCGCCAGTTGATCCAGCGGCAGCCGCATGAACTCGCCGATATCCGCGCCGGCAAAGGTGACCGAGAGTGCCTCCGGCTTCAGGCGCTTTCCGTGGCACGCCGGGCACAACCGCCCCTCCATGTATCGCGAAACGCGCTTGCGCATCAATGCGCTCTGGGTGTTGGCAAAGGTGTGCAGCACGTAGCGGCGCGCGCCGGTGTACGTGCCCATGTAACTGGGCTCCTGCTTTCGCTTGAGCGCGGCACGGGTTTCGGCGGGGGTAAAACCGGCATAGACCGGCACGCTGGGCGCTTCCTCGGTGAACAGGATCCAATCCCGATCCTTCTTCGGCAGCTTCTTCCACGGCACATCGATGTCGTAGCCCAGCGTGACCAGGATGTCACGCAGGTTCTGGCCATGCCAGGCCGGTGGCCAGGAGGCGATGGCGCGCTCGCGGATGCTCAGCGACGGGTCGGGTACCATCAGGGCCTCGGTCACCTCGTAGACGTGGCCCAGGCCGTGGCAGGTGCTGCAGGCGCCCTGCGGTGTGTTGGGCGAAAAATCCTCGGCATACAGCATGGGCTGGTTGGCCGGATAGGCGCCTGCGCGGGAGTACATCATGCGCACCAGGCTGGACAGCGTGGTCACGCTACCCACCGATGAGCGCGCGTTGCTGGCACCGCGCTGCTGCTGCAGGGCCACTGCCGGCGGCAGCCCGTCGATGGCATCCACGTCGGGCACGCCGGCCTGGTCGATCAGGCGGCGCGCATAGGGGGCGACGGATTCGAAGTAGCGCCGCTGTGCCTCGGCAAAGACCGTGCCGAAGGCCAGCGAGGACTTTCCCGAACCCGATACGCCGGAGAACACCACCAGCGCATCGCGTGGAATGGCGACGTCGACATTCTTCAGGTTGTGCTCGCGTGCGCCGCGGACCTCGATGCAGCCGCCGGCTGCGGCTGCGCATGACGACTCACCGGAGGGGGTGTTGGACATCTCAGCATTCCTGGATTCGGTGGGCGGGGCGCACAGGGCACGCCCGGTAGGCCATTCTCGCTGCTGCGCGGTGAATGGTGTGAGGGGATGTGTGCTTGCATGCAGCGTCGGAACGCCAAGTTGCCCACGCCAACCGCGCCATGCGGCTGATTGTTAACCCGCGTTGGCTGAAGGGTTGACGCCACGTTGCCACACCTTTGATGTGGCCGCCCACGCCACGGCTCCTATGCTGGGCCCGCCACCACGGCAGCGGTACCCAACCTGGAGATTCACCATGCAACGCGATCAGAAAGACCTCCCCCACCCGGATGCGGAAGCGCAGCACACCGATCCTGTCAGTCCTCTGCAGGCCAAGCTGCATAACCATCGCAATCATGACGAAGCGCTGCAGGAAACCTTCCCTGCCAGTGACCCGATCTCGCCCTTCGTCGCTGCGCCAACGCCGGAAGAGCAGGCCAAGCGCCTGGCGGAGCGGGTGAAACTGCCAGACCGCCGAACGGATGAGGAGGCCGCAGGAGGTGATCAATGATCCGGCGCGGCTTTGCCCGCGTCGCGGCCGCAACGGCGCGACTGTCTGGCAGCCTGGGCGCATTCGTCGCCGCACTGGGTGTGATCATCACCTGGGCCGCCAGCGGGCCGGCCTTCCACTTCAATGACACCTGGCAGCTGGTGGTGAACACGGGAACGACCATCGTGACCTTCCTGATGGTGTTCCTGATCCAGCATACGCAGAACGCCGATACGGCCGCGCTGCACATCAAACTGGATGAACTGATCCGGGTCAGCAAGGATGCCAACCAGGAGCTGTTGAACCTGGAGTCGATGGAGCCTACCCATCTTGAAGAGATTCGCCAGCGCTACGAGGCACTGGCGAAGACCGCTGCAGACATCAAGTCCAAGAAGGAGCGATGCATGCCGTGCGAGGCGGGTGCACTTTCGTGAAGACCATGCGCAGCATTTCCACGGGCGCTCACATGCTGCCTTCACCCGCCCCCCGCGTGATCGCGACCGGGCGCTATGTACCCTGACCGCTCACCCACTACGGAGTCCAGCATGGCTATCAAAACAGCGGAAGACCTGTTCATCCATGAACTCTCGGATATCTACAGCGCCGAAAAGCAGCTGACCAAGGCCCTCCCGCGCCTGGCCCGTGCGGCCGAGAACCCTGACCTTGCCACCGCGTTTGAAACGCACCTGGAAGAAACCCAGGGCCAGATCGAGCGCATCGACCAGGTGGTGGAGGTTCTTGGCATCCGGCTGAAGCGCATCAAGTGCGCGGCGATGGAAGGCTTGGTCGAGGAAGGCAAGGAGGTGATCGACAGCATCGACAAGGGGCCGGTGCGTGATGCTGCCCTGATCGGTGGCGCGCAGAAGGTCGAGCATTATGAAATTGCCTCCTATGGAACCATCGCCGCGCTGGCCAAGCAGCTGGGCTACAAGGATGCCCTGCCGTTGCTGCTGGAGACGCTGGAGGAAGAAAAGGCGACCGACGAGAAACTGACCCTGTTGGCCAAGGGCGGCGGCAATGCGAAGGCCGCGCAGACCGCCTGAGCCGAATTGCACACACCCCGGCCGCCACGGAAGGCGGTATCAGGGTTGGTACAACACCTGGTCGTTCGCGCAGAAGAACGTGCGCCGCCGGGGGGTGCCCATGTACAGCTTGCTGATCGGCCCGCCACACAGCGGGCACACTTTGCGCGTGTGCACCTGCCAGTGCTTCTTCAACTCGAAGCGTCGTTTCCACTCCAGGAAGTCGAAGCTGTAGGCACGGGCCTGGGTGATCAGGGCGGTGAGCTTGCGCGGCGGCAGGTCGCCCAGTCGCGTGGCCGGATGCACGCCGATCCGGAACAGCACCTCATTCTTGATGATATTGCCGACGCCGGCGAAGAGGGTCTGGTCCAGAAGCGCGTCACAGACCAGGGTGTCCGGCAGCGCCTTAAGCTTGCGGCGGGCCAGGTTCGCATCCCAGGCATCGTTCATCACGTCCACCCGCCGGTCGTAGACGTCGTCCAACGGCTCGTCGATCAACCGCACCGAACACGCATAGAAGTTCAACTCTCCGTTGTCGAATGCCAGCGACACCCGTGCAGGGGTCGGCTTCCGCTCGTCGATGCGCCAGCTGCCGAACATCATGAGATGGATGCGCAGCGTGTGGTGACTGAACTCCAGCAGAAAGTGCTTGCCCCAGCTGCGGACCGCCTTGACCCTGCGACCCTGCAGTGGCGACAGGTCCATGCGGCTGTTGCCGGAGACGCCGCGTACGACGTGACCCCTGAAGTGGCTCGCGGCTTCGCGCAGCAGGACAATGGACGGGCCCTCAGGCATGCACGTTCTCCTGCAGCAGTGCCTGCAGGTGCAGCGCGTTGCCGGTCGCGTGACCCAGCGCGGTATTGTCCAGTACGCACCAGGCACGGCATTGCGCGGCGGCTTCATGCTGCAGGTGCTGGGCCAGCCCCGCCAGCGCCTGCTCGCTGTAGGCGCTGCGATAGATCTGCGGCTGCCCGTGCCAGCGCCAGTAGCTCCACGTGCGGTCACCGCCCGGAAGCGCGGCGGCGGGTACCCGGGCCGGGTCAGCGGCAACCCGTGCGATGCCGTGGTCGCTCAGCAGGGCATCCACGTCCGCAGTGAACCAGGAGGGATGGCGCGGTTCGCAGGCGACATCAAGCGGGGTGCGCGCGCGCAGGCCGTGCAGAAATTCCGCTACGGTCGCCGGATCGTACGCAAGACTGGGCGGCAGCTGAAGCAGTAGCGGGCCCATCCTGTCACCCAGGGCCATCACGCCACCGAGGAACTGATCCAGCGGTTGCATCGCATCGCGCAGCCGGCGCTCATGGCTGATCGCACGCGGGAGTTTCACCGCGAAGCGGAAGTCCTCGGGCACGCTGGCCGCCCACCGGGCGTAGGTACCTGCCTGGTGGGGGCGGTAGAACGAGGAATTGATCTCAACCATGGGCAGCCGAGTGGCATAGCGCTGCAGCACGCTTTCGCCTGCGCCGAACGCCGTCTGCGCTGCCTGTGACAGCGACCAGCCTGCGCAGCCGACGCGCACCTGGCCCGGCGTGCCCGGGGAGTCGGCCGCGTTCACCGTGCCACCGGTCCGTCCTGTTCCAGCAGCCGGCCCTCGCCGGGGCCGGGAGGCGACTGCGCCGCCGATTGCAGTCGATCAAGCGCGCTGGTGCCAGAGGCAAGTGCGGAGGCGCTGCGCACGAAGCCGGTCCAGTCGGAGATCGCGATCTTTCCCAGCGCGAGCTCATCCACCCGCACGCTGTGCATGCGCCAGCGCGGGAACTGCCGCCGCCCCACCCTGCCCCGGTTGAGTTCGACCAGGCCGCTGTGGCTGCCCGCCGCCAGGATGCGGGTGTACGCCGCGCTGACGCCTGCCTCCGGACCTTCGATGTATTGCAGGAAGCGAGTGCCGTCGAACAGGAGCACGCCGGTCACATCAACGGACGCGTTGAACAGCATCGCGTCCGCAACAAGCTGCTGCAGCCGTTCCGCAGGCAGGTTTCGGGTGGCTTCACTTACATAGGCAATGGCACGAAGAGGCATGACAGCACCGGGTTGTTGCAGATGGCTCTACCTTAGCGATGCGGATCAAACGCGCGGTGACACCGGCGTGGAGACGGCGTTGAACCTGGACGTGCCCCGTCGCGCTGCTGGCCGATACGTGCGGCAAGATGGGGATAGTTCTGGATGCGCGAAGCCATGGCCTTCATCATGGTCTCCGCCTCCTGCTCCATGGCGTAGGCGTCCTGCAGCCACTTCAGCAGGCGCTCGCTTCGGACGGTGTTCGGGTCTGCCATCACGGTCTCCGGTAGTGGGGCAACATGCCTCCGGAGACCATGGTGGCGAGGCAGCAATCACCGCCTCGTCGGCCGGCGTGAGCCGCTGGGCGTGTGTGCTGCACCTGGCGCTGATGCGGTCATAACATCCGCTGTTGCGTGGCAACGCCTGCTGCGCACTCAGGCAGGCATCGCGCCGGACACGACTGCGGTGCCGGCGTCGCGCCGGGGGCTTGCCGCAGGCGCGCGCGTACGCGTGCCTGCGGAAGCCTTCAGCGCCTGGATCACCCGATGCTGCGCGCGGTGTGCGCCGCCTTCCACGCCTACGACGTAGACGAAACGGCCATCGAACTTGGCCTGCGCGCCCTGCAGCACGTCATCGTCCTGCAGGGCGCGCTTGAGCGACTTCATCCATGCCCGTTCGGGCGTGCTGTCCAGCTCCACCACGATTGCAGCGCCGCCGCAGTCCAGGGACATGCACTCCACGCGCAGTGCGCTGGGTGAGGCGGGATCGGTTGTGGATCGAGGCATGGCAGTGGCTCCAGTACGGGGGACGGCGGCAGTATCCATAGCGGCCGCCAAGGCGCCGTCAACAAACGCCGCACCGCTTTCCACGCTGCGTCGACGGCGTTGGCGGTTGAGGGCAGGCCGCTTCGCGCCGGGCTGACACGCCACACGCACGCCGTTGATGCGGCACAGCACACACTGCAGTTCCCAAGGCAACACAGGCATGCGCGCATGCAGATGGAAATGGGCCAGCGCAGGTGCAATCTGCTGTTGGTTGAAGACCAGCTCGACCTGGCTGCACTGATGGAGCAGGCGCTTGAAGACGGCGGCGGCCAGGTGACCCACGCCTACAGCGTGTTCGATGCGCTGGGACTGCTGGATACGCAACGGTTCGATGGTGCCGTGCTGGATGTGGAGCTTCGCGACGGCGTGGTCTTTCCCGTCGCCGACCGGCTGGCCGAACTCGGCATTCCCTACCTGTTCGTCTCTGCGGTCTACGACCAGCTGGTGCCGCTGCGCCACCGCCGCGCGACGTTCGTGGCCAAGCCGTTCCACATCGACCGGTTGCAGGAAGCGGTCCAGCAGGTGGTGGGAGACGTCTGCGCACCGCCGACCGCGCATTGAGAACCACCGCCGTGTCACCCCAGGTGCGGGGCCACTACCCGGCGCAGCTGGCGCAGGGCGCCACCGCGGGAGAGCCCACTCCAGTTGCCACGGGCCACGTTGCGGATGTCGGCAGGCTCGGTCCCGTCACGCCTGCTTCGATGTTGAAGCGGGCGGCGGCCCTGGTGAGGTCGTCCACATGGTCCATGAAAAGCCCCGGTATCGCCTCACTTGCGTAGGCGATTGCGCGGAGGGGAACGTTGAATCCTTCTGACGCAGGAAGTCTCCTGCCCTTCCATGATCCCGCCCTTGCTGTAGGGACGAATGAGGCGATTCACGATCCGCCTCGCCCCATCCTCTGCCCGGTAACACACTGCGGTAACAGGCAGCGGGGCTCAGGCAACCTTCGCGTAGGGCTCGACGATCAGCAGCAGCTTGTCCATCGCCGTGGCATCGGCCTGTTCGGTTGCTGCCCGCTGGATGACACTGGTCCAGTCGGCACAGGCGATCATGCGCAGCTCATCGGTGCTGACGGACAGGCAACGCATTGGCCAGAACGGCAGCCGCCGCTGGCCGACACGGCCCCGCGCTAGCTCGATCAGGTGGGTGTGACTGCTGGCACCGGTCACGCGGGAGAAGGCCACATCCAGTCCATCGGCGGGGCCTTCCATGTACTGCAGGAAGCGTTCCCCGTCGAACAGCAGGACCCCGGTCACTCCTGCGCCCCGATTGAAGCGGGCGGCATCCTCCATCAGCGCTTTCAGGCGCTCCGGCGAGAATCCACTGACGGCTTCGCTGACGTAGACGATCGCTCTGTTCGGCATGGTGCCACTCCTGCTCTCCCACCCCTTCACTCTAGGACGGGCGTCGTGGCCGAACTGTAAACATCAACCGGGTACACGTCACACTATGCCCAATTCACCGCAGTTTTCACGGCGCTTCCACTTTCGTCCGCCCGCCGATCTGCCTCGCCGGCGGGCCGCACCCTACCCATTCCGGCCAAGTAGGCCGAGAATCCTCCGGTGGCCCGTCCTACCAGGCGGGCACTGGTCATGACGACGGGAGCGCCGGCCCACCTTACGTCGGCGCCGAGCCGTTGCAGCCTCCGCACCAGCGCAACATCCTCTCCACAGCGCAGGGGAGCAAATCCCCCGGCCGCCAGATAGGCTTGGGCGGAGACGCCGAGATTGGCACCGTGGATGCGTCCATGATCGTCGCCCCACTGCTGCCGTTGCTGGAACGCGCGTCGCAGGCGCCTTTCCGTCCTGGAGGTGGTCGCTATGTCCACCAGTCCGCAGAAGGCGTCGCACCGGCCCTCAAGCTGGGCAACCAACCACTCGGGAGGTACCTCACTGTCGGCATCGGTGCTCGCCAGCCATCTCGCACCGCGTCCGATCAGCTCAGCAGCGGCCGCTGCCCTGGCAACGCCGACGCAGCGTACCTCCAGGCGCACGGTATCAACCCACTGCTGGCGGCAGATCGACTCGGTTGCATCAGAGCAGCTGTCCAGCGCAACCACCACCTGCACCGCTTCGCTGTGTAGAGCGGGATGCAGGGCTGCCCTTCGGATCGACTGGAGGCAGCGCTCGATGCTCGCTGCCTCGTTGTGGGCCGGCACCAGGATGCCGATCACCGCAGGCCCTCATCGCGGGCCAGCGACAGTGCGCGGCGTGTCCAGCCCTGCAGCACGAAGTCCGCGTCACGATAGTGGAAGGCTTCCTGCAGGCCGTGTCCAAGGCATCGATGCACGACTTCGGTGCGACTTGCGCGCCCCTGGAAAGAAGGCAGCCAATGGCAGGCAACCAGCAGTCCGTCATCGCGGAGGGCCTCATCGATACCGGCGCGCAGTTCATGCAGTGCGCTTACCCCCAGGTAGTAGCCCATCTCCCCGCAGACGATCAGGTCGAAGCGACCCGCCGGCCATTGCTCGGGATGGCTGGCGCAGTGGACCTGCACATGCGGCAGATGGGCGAGGTTGCGGCGGGCCCGGAACGCTGCGCGCGGGCTGATGTCGGTGGCCAGCAGGCGCTCGCAGCGGGCGGCCAAGGCTTCGGTCAGCACGCCGTTGGAGCATCCCAGCTCCCAGCCGCGATTGAACTGGCGCTGGCTCAGGCTGGCCAGCAGCAGCGCACGCTTGCGTTCTTCATACCATCGGCTGCGATAACCGAAGGGATCCTCCTGCTCATGCATTTCATCGAAGTACGGTTGCGCGCTCATGCCAGGAATACCTCGTAGTTCCGGAAGAATCGGGTCAGTACGTGCGCGGGCAGCACCGGCGGGCTGTTCAATTCGGGCACCTCGCCGGTCTGGGTCCGGAAGTGCGCGATGGCACTTCGTTTTGCGGCCGCCACTGCGGAAATGTCGACCAGCCTGGGAACCTCCCACGCCATATGAGCGCAGGCGGGGTCAAGCCAGTGCCAGCCCCACACCGGGTACTCCAGACGTCGGCAGCCCACTGCCCGCGAGGCACGGCAGGCAGCACGGCCTGCGGCCTCATGATCGGGATGCCCATCAAAGCGCCAGGGTGCCAACACCAGATCGCGCGGTTGCAGGTGCTGCTGCAGCCAATCTTCCAGGCCCTGTTCGTGCGCGCTGACCGCGCCGTCGGCGATGCCGAGATGGAAAATTGATCCCGCCCGGATACCGAGTTCGCCCAGTGCTGCGGCAAGCTCGGCGCGCCGTGCCGATCGCAGGCGCTCCGGCGTCCACCAGTGCTCGTCCGGATAGCACGCTTCGCCATCGGTCACTGCGACGACCCGTACCTCCATGCCCTGCCCCGCTGCGTGACGGAGCAGTCCACCACAGCCGAGGATCTCGTCGTCCGGATGGGGTGCGACCACCACGATGCGGTCATGGCCGGCGCACAGGGCGGTGGCCGATGTGGCCGGTTGCTGCCAGAGCCAATGGCAGCGCAGCCATGCCTGCTCCTGCGTTCCTTCCCCCTGCAGGGGTGTCCTGGCTACAGCGCCCATGTCGACTCCTGGGCTGCACGCTGCCCACCCAGCCATTCCCAATCGCGATCAGCGTGGTTCTGGCGAAGGAACACGGTCAGGTCCGCACAGCGGCGGGCATGGGCATCTTCCAGGCACATGGGTGCCGGGCCCAGCGCCCTTCCCGCCAGATCCAGGACACGCGTCGCCGCGCGCTCGACCACACAGCGCAGGCGCACTACGTCTTCGCGATGCGCTGATTCGGGCTCGGCATCGATGCGCGTTGCCAATTCGCGAAGCAGCGCCGCCGCCGGGCCCAAGGCGAGGTCCACTTCACCCAACAGTCGCGCGCGATTTCCCTCGGTGCAGGTTGGCCGCATGCGCTCGGCCAGGGCGGCCGCCGCGCCAAACCAGACTGCCGCGATGCCTGCCCCGCCGTGCCAGAAACCGGGGCGCTGCAGGTACTCATCGCGCGTTCCCAGAAGCGTCATCGGTGCACCGTCGAATCGCACCGTGGTGGACGGAACGCCGGCCATGCCGACGGCGGGCCAGGGCTCATCTGCAAGCGTGCGCCAATGCTCTGCCCCAACTTGGCACAGCCACACGCCCTGCGCGTTGCGGACCGTTACCAGTCCTGCATCTACCCATGCGCTGCCGGAGCACCAGGGTTTGTCGCCATGGAGCTGACCGTGGGCATCGAAGCGGAGTGTGTTGGCTGGACCTTCCGCGGCCCACACCGCCAGCAGCTGGCCTTCAGCAACGACGGGCGCGTTCAGTTCGGCAATGATCGCTTGGGCGTCGTAGTGCGCTTCAAGCACCTTGGCCAGGCAGAGATCGTCCGCCCCCCAGGCGGCCAGCGCCTGCCAGCGCTGCAGCGTGCGGCCACGTCCCGGCAATGGCAGGTCGGGAAGCTGGACCACCACCTGGCGAGCGCGGTTTTCCAGCGGGGAGGGCGACGTCACATGCTGCATGAAGGGGCCTGCAATGGAGAGACATGACGAACGTAGGCGGCAAGCGGTCACATCGCTGTCTCGGAGGCGTAGCCGGCGCATGAATTCTCTGCGCGATGATCCTCACGCGCTCGCCTGCCGGCGCTGCCGTCCTGCGCGGACGCACTGCAGCAGCTCCCACAACCATGGCAGTACGACCGCGCCCAGCGCCGGCAGCAGGATGAGCCACCAGACCTCCGGCACTGCCGGCGCTACGGTGAGCGACCAACGCGGCTGGGCGTGCCAGGCGACCCAAGCCAGCAGAACCCACGGGGCAGCGTCGAGCACGCTGTGCACGTGCTGCTCTGCCGGGCTGATCCGGCGTCGCCCATCCGCGCTGACGGTATCGAAGTAGCCGGCGATTGCGTGCGCGATGACCAGCGCGGCCAGCAACGTGGCGAGCGACCACGTGTTTTCCAGCAGGAGCCAGGCCAGTACGCCGCTACCGATCAGGACAAGCTGGACCCCGTGCAATGCGCTTTCATCCATCCCCGAGGTGTGCGGCAGGTTGGTCCGTCGGTGAAAATGGAAGTCCAGCGAACCGGCCACCAACCACAGTGCGTACACCCCGGACATGACAATCGCGCTCATGGCAGCGTGCTCACGGTGTCAACACGATCTTGCGGCAATCGTCATTCTTGGCGTCAAACATCGCATACCCCTGCGCTGCATCAGCCAGGCGCATCCGGTGCGAGATGATGTCACCCGGGTCCAGCCTTCCTTCCATGATTGCGTCGAGAAGCTCCGGCATCAGTCCCTGCACGTGGGTCTGCCCCATCTTGAACGTGAGCCCCTTGTCGAACGCATCACCCAGAAGAAACCCATGGATGAAGCCGGCGTAGACCCCCGGGATGCTGACCACGCCGCCGCGGCGTGCTGCCGCGATGCATTGCCGGATCGCAACGCCGCTGCTTCCCTCCAGCTTCACGGCGGTCAACGCTGACTCCAGCGCACTGCCCTCGGCCTCGAAGCCCACGGCCTCGATGCACGCATCCACGCCCCGGCCACTGGTCTGGGCAAGGATGTAATCGGCAGGGTCCTCGATCTCGCTGAAGTCGATCGGGGTTACAGCATAGGCACGGCGCGCATAGTCCAGGCGGTAGCGCAGGTGGTCAACCATGAATATGGTCTCGGCCCCGAGCAACCGGCAGCAGGCGGCGCTCATCAGCCCTACCGGGCCCGCGCCGAAGATCGCAACTGTCGAGCCTGCCTTCACACCTGCGTTCAGTGCGGCCTGGTAGCCCGTGGGCAGGATGTCGGAAAGGAACAGGACCTGCTCATCGGCCACGCCCTCCGGGATGCGCAATGGACCCACGTTGGCCTTTGGCACGCGCACGAATTCGGCCTGGCCACCGGCTACGCCGCCATACAGATGGCTGTAACCGAACAACGCGGCCGGAGGCAGTAAGCCCTTCTGGTTCAGTGCGGCGCCCTTGCCGGGATTGGTGGTTTCGCAGGCGGCATACTCGGCCAGCCGGCAATGGAAGCACTCACCACAGGCGATCACGAAGGGAATCACTACACGATCGCCCGGCTTCACCTGGGTCACGCCGCTACCGACCTCTTCCACCACGCCCATGAATTCGTGACCGAGCACATCGCCATCGTGCAGATCAGGAATCTTGCCGCGATACAGGTGCAGGTCCGATCCACAGATGGCGGTGGCGGTCACCCGAAGGATCAGATCATCCTCCGCCGCCAGCACCGGGTCCGGCACGGTCTCGACACGCACATCCTTGCGGCCGTGATAGGTCAACGCCTGCATCGTGCTTCTCCAGGAGATCGGGACGCCAGCATCGCAAGGCCGCCATCCCGCTTCAGTGACATCCCGGTGTGCGCGGCGTTCATTGTGCAGCGTCGTGGCGTTAACCCGGCCCGGTGCAGGCTTCAATCTCCCGCCGCAGGAGCTGCCCATGAATGACAAACTTCCCTTCAATCCCACCACGGACGTGGATGATCAGTCGAAGGCGCACACGCCGGACAAACGGCGCAACGATGCAGCCAAGTGGAAGGAGCACGACATGCCCGACGACGGCGACGGCCCCAAGGCCGTACCGGAGGACTACGAGCGCCCAGATCCCGATCCCACAGGGAAGCGTTGAGTCCGCCTCACATTCTGGATGCGCAGCAATCACGAGTCATGGTCCTCCGCCCGCGCAAGCTGCATGCGCGGTCTTTGGAACAGGCTGAACGAGGTGTTGCATGTGGAAACGCAACGGTCTCTCCCTGGTACTGGTTGCGCTCACGTTAGTGTTCATTGTCGGGCAGGCAGTTGCGGGGCATCACGTGCACAACGAGGAGTTGATGCAGCACGGGCGCGCGCCGATCGATCTCTGGCACTACCTTGCAACCGGGCACTTCGTCAGCGCCACGTTCGAGAACTGGGAGAGCGAATTCCTGCAGATGGGGATGTACGTTCTGCTGACGGTCAGCCTGCGCCAGCGTGGTTCGGCCGAATCTCGCCCCCTGAACCCTGCGCAGGAGCAGAATCGCATCGAGCCGGGTCCCACGCCCTGGCCGGTCAGGCGCGGTGGCCTGTGGAAGACGCTTTACGGTCATTCGCTGGCGATTGCGTTCGGGCTGCTGTTCCTGCTCAGCTTTGCGCTGCACGCATTGGGAAGCTGGCGCGCCGAGCAGGCAGAGCAGCAGTTGCAGGGCCTACCGGCGCCCGGCTTCCTGGAGCACCTGGGCAGCAGCACATTCTGGTTCGAATCGATGCAGAACTGGCAGAGCGAATTCCTGGCCGTGCTTTCCCTGGTAGTGCTGACGATCTTCCTGCGCCAGAAGGATTCACCGCAATCCAAACCGGTCGAGGCCCCACACGCCCAGACAGGAGATTGAGCCATGGCAGACGATCCATCGACGGCCCTGCTGATCATCGACATGTTCAGTCGCTTTGACTTTCCGGGCGCGCAGCAACTGGCGCCTGCGGCAGAGCGCGCGGCCCGGCAGATCCGACGCCTGAGGGATCACTTTGACGAACGCGGGTGGCCAGTCATCTACGCCAATGACAATTTCTCGGATTGGAAACGGGATTTCCGCCAGCAGGTGGAGCAGTGCCAGCGCGACGGAGGTCCGGCGGGGCGTATTGCCACAGTCCTCTCGCCCTTGCCCGATCACTACTTCGTGCTCAAGCCCAAGCACTCTGCTTTCCTGGCCAGCCCTTTGCCGATTCTGCTGGCCAAACTGGGAGTGCGCCGCCTTTGCCTGTCTGGCATGACCGCCGATTCGTGCGTCCTGGCTACCGCGTTGGACGCCAACGCCAGGGAATTCGACATCGTGGTGGCACCGGAGGTCGTGGCGGGGCTGCCTTCCCAGAAGCGGAGCGCACTGGCGCTGCTCGCCGGTTCGGGCGCAGCCCGGATCGCTCGGCTTCCTTCGCTGGTCTCTGGGAAGGAAGCAGGCGGGAGCTGAAGTCGGCTCAGGCTCGGTCGGCTATGCCCTGTACACCCGCATGACCGGCGCAATGTGCACAGCAGAAGATCTGGCCATTTCCTTCAACGCCGTGCCCGATAACCGCGCAATCGCAGTGTGCGCAGTGCGGTGCGAATGCGTGGATCGCACACTCGAACGAATCGAACGTGCCGCTGCGCCCGCCCTGCTGCAGGGTAAAGCTCTTGTCGTAGTTGTTGCCGCAGACATCACAGGTAGCCATGGGGCACCTCATGCTGTGGAGGGAACATGCAGTGTGGCAAGCGCGGATGTCGGCGGCTGTGAATGCACCGTGTAACGAGGGTGTAGGACGTTCGCACCGTCGCCAGGTAGGCGCGGACTGCTTCATTCGTCTTTGCCGGGCTCGGCACTGCTACCACGTGATGCGCCGCCGCCACAGGGAAATGCCGACCGCAGCCCTTCGGCAACCAGTGAAGACGCATCCTGCTGCAATCGCTCGCGGGGCAACTGCCGGAGATGGGAGGACACACGGTCGACCAGCTCATGCGGAAGAATCCTGCCTTGGCCACACCACTGGCCGTGGCTGGCATCGGCAACGCCCTGGATATAGGCGCTGGCGCGAGCGCTGGACAGGTTCCGGCACTGCTCGCCGTCGCAGAACCCATCAGCGCCTTTGCCCTGCAGCAGGGTGATGAGTTCGGCTCCACTTACAAGCCAGGTGCGTGCCGGTTGCGTTGTTCCGGCGAGGGCGGATCCAGCCAGGGCGCAGAGGCCCAATGCGAGGAGCCGACGCATGCGGCGGCGCGCATGGGGGGCGTGATGTCCGTTCATGTCGGGGTCCTGGGGTCGGTCAAAGTCGATCAAGCTGGTTGCGCGGATGAAACTCCGGGTCG
>Ga0209243_100183_pt1 | contig 18445 bp, 16 predicted proteins | sample UppTromiDAQMD024_FD_185836 | JGI IMG/M metagenome (GOLD analysis project Ga0209243, IMG submission 185836) | Upper troposphere microbial communities from Maryland, USA - DAQMD-024 (SPAdes) (version 2) | ecosystem: Environmental > Air > Outdoor Air > Unclassified | place: USA: Maryland, Virginia...
CAAGGTGTACGTCCAGGGCGAGATCCGCCACGACCGCTACACCGACAACGAGGGCGTCGAGCGCTTCTTCTCCAAGGTGGTCGTCGCCATGCCCGGTCACGAGCTCAAGTCCCTCGACCGGCCCGAGGCCGAAGAGGGCGAGGCGGAAGGCTGACGCGAAAGCCCCACCCGGGAAGACCGGGTGGGGCCACTGTCCGTCCTAAACGCGCGGGAGGCCGCGATGGGTCAGGCGCCCGCGCCGGCGGCGACGATCTCCAGCGGCGGCACGTGCGGATCGTTGAACAGCTGCAGGTGCTGCAGGATCGCCTCCACGTCGGGCAGCGCGAGGAAGCGGATGTCGTCGGCGGTGACGCAGGCGAACCCGCCATCGGCGTTGAGCAAGCAGGTCGTCCCGTCGCCGGCGTCGCCCGGGCGCCAGATGCGCCGGGCCGGCCCCCACTGGCCGTCGTAGGTCAGGACGTAGCTGAGGCCGAGCTCGTGGCAGAGCGCCTGCAGGTCGACGAACTCGCCGCTGGGGACTTCCCGGCCATAGAGGGTCACGCCCTCCGCGCCGTCCTGCAGAAACGCCAGCAGGTCGTCGCGGCTGGCGAAGCGCTCCTCCCAGTCCGACCCGAGGTGATCCGCCTCGATCGCATCCAGCAGGTCCTCAAGGCGATCGGCGGGCACGGGGCCGCCGATGGTGATGGTGGCGTCGACACGGTCGGCCATGGGCTTTCTCCTCTGAAGGGCGCCCCCGCGTCCCCTTCCTCCGCCCTCGCGCGCGCCGCCGGGGACGAGCCGCCGGCAGGTAACCGGCGGCTCGTCCGGCCTCAGGCCGCCTTCGGCAGCACCGACTGCGGCGGGCATTTCGCCAGCACCGCGGCCAGGACCTCCGGCTGGTCGAGCGGCACGAACACCCGCGGCGTGTAGGCGATGATCTCGACGAAGCAGCCGAGCGCCGTGAACGTCGACCGCTGCGCGGCCGCCCCCACCAGCTCCATGCGGTAGCGGTCCATCACCTTGGCGCGGCGCAACCAGAGACCGCCGGCCAGGGCGATGGCCGATCCGTCCTGCAGCACCAGGCTCGAGACCTGGGCCGGATCCCCGTAGGCGCTGGCGACGTCGGAGAGCCCGAGCGCCACCTTCAGAGCCGGGACCTGGCCCGGGTCGAGCAGGCGGCCGAGCCAGCGGCGGCCGTCCGGCGCTTTCAGCCGGCGCACCGACGCGCCCTTGTCCGGCAGGTGCGTCCAGATCGGCAGCAACAGGCCCGAGACCAGCACCAGGTCGTGGGTGATCCAGGGATCGGCATCGGCCAGCTCCCGGTCCCAGGCCGCCCGCCAGGCCGCCGGATCGGTCGCCTCCCAGGCCGATTCCTCGAACCCCTTCAGCGAGGCGATGGTGCGCTTCTCGGGCCGGATCAGGCGCACCGCCGGGATCAGCCGATCCTCGTCGTTGGTCGTGGTCAGGCCCTGGACCACCAGGGCCGCGCGGCCGGACTTGCTGTTCACCGCATAGATCAGGCCGTCCGGGTCCAGCCCCGCCCCGGCGTCCTCCGCGGTCGTCAGGGCGCGGCGGGTGCGCACCTGGAAGCGCAGCAGCTTGGTCTCCGCCCCGGTGACGGCGTCTTTGCGCACCGTCTCCTCGTCCAGGATCACCACGTCGTCGGCGACGATGTCCTCCATGCCCCGGTCCAGGGCGCCGGACTGGGCCGCGCGCTCCAGGATTGACGACAGGATCTGGTCGAAGGCGGCGAACAGGGCGTTCTGGTCGCTGATGCGCAGCGCCAGGAGCCGGTTCAGGAAGGTGTTCATTGGCGGCAGCTCGTCGGACTTCTTCAGGTCCCCGTCGCCGTCCACCAGCCGAAGGCCGGTCTTGGCTTCGAAGGTCTCGCGGTCCATGGCCTCGACGTTGCCGAAGTGCAGGGCGACGTAGAAGGCCTGCAGCGCCCGGTGCGCCCAGGGGCTCTCCAGGTTGTCCTCGGCCCGGAAGAGGCCATTGCCGGCCGTGCGCCGCTCGCCCCGGGTCAGGGCCCCCAGGCTGTCGAGCCGGCGGGCGATCGTCGAGGTGAACCGCTTCTCCCCGTGGATGTCGGTCGTCACCGGCCGGAACAGCGGCGCGCAGGCCTGGTTGGTGCGGTGGGAACGGCCGAGGCCCTGGATGGCGGCGTCGGCCCGCCAGCCGGGTTCGACCAGGTAGTGGACCCGGCGCTGCTGGTTCTGGGCGGTCAGGTCCGCGTGGTAGCTGCGGCCGGTGCCGCCGGCGTCGCTGAACACCAGCACCCGCTTCCGGCCCGACATGAAGGCGTCGGTCTCAGCCCTGGCCGCCGAGGCGCTGCGCCGCTCCACCACCCGACGGCCCTCCCGGCTGATCACCCGGCGCGAGCGGCCGGTGATCTCGGCGACCTGGTCGGTCCCGAGCGCCTCCAGCACCGCGTCCAGCACCCCGTGCACGGCCGGCAGGCAGGCGAGATGAGTCACCAGCTCGTCCCGCAGCCGCAGGGCCTCCTGGCTGACGACCGGGCGGCCGTCGGCGTCCTTGACCGGGACCATGACGACGTTCTCGTCCTCGTCCTCCACGGCGGTCATGGCCATCACCGGGAAGGCGCCCATCACATAGTCGAGCACCTGGTCCTTCGGCGTCAGGTCGACGGCGAGGTTGTTCCACTCCTCCGGCGGGATCTCGGCCAGGCGGCGCTCCATCACCGCCTCGTTGGTCGAGACGACCTGCACGACGGCCGAGCGGCCGGCGGCGAGGTCCTCCCGGATCGCGGCCACCAGGGAGGGGGCCTTCAGGCCCGACAAGAGGTGGCCGAAGAAGCGCAGCTTGGCCCCCTCGAACGCCGACATCACCGCCGAGGCGGCCTGGCCGGACTTGGGCTTGCCGTCCTCGGTGATCCCGACCGCCTCCAGGGCGGCGCGCAGGTTGGCGTGGATCAGCTGGTAGGCGTCGGCCCAGGCGTCCCAGATGGCGATGTCATCCTCCGTGAGCGGATGACGCAGCGGCTCGTACTCGACCCCCTCGAACGAGAGCGAGCGGGCGATGTAGAGGCCCATGGCCTTGAGCTCGCGGGCGATCAGCTCCATCACCGCGACGCCGCCGGTCTCCACAGCGTCCATGAAGGCCTCGCGGGTGGGGAAGGGCGCCTCGGGCCCGCCCCACAGGCCGAGCCGGGCGGCGTAGGCCAGGTTCTCCGGCGTGGTCGCGCCCGTGGCCGAGACGTAGAGGATGCGGGCGTTGGGCAGCCGGTTCTGCAGGGCGAGCCCGGCCATGCCCTGCTGCGAGGCCTTCTTCGCCCCGCGCGCGCCCTTGCCGCCGCCGGCGGCGTTGGCCATGGCGTGGGCCTCGTCGAACACGATCACCCCGTCGAAGTCCGCGCCCAGCCAGGCGACGATCTGGTCGAGCCGCGAGGGACGGTTGCCCCGGGCCGGCTGACGCAGGGTGGCGTAGGTGCTGTAGAGGACGCCGCGGTCCAAGCGGATGCCGTCGGCCTGTTTCCAGGCCGATTGCGGGGTGATGTCGGACGCGGTCCCGCCGATCGCCATCCAGTCGCGGCGGGCGTCCTCCAGCAGGGCGTCGTTCTTCGACAGCCACACGGCCCGGCCGCGGCCCTGGGCGAGGTTGTCGGCGATCACGCCGGCGATCTCCCGCCCCTTGCCGCAGCCGGTGCCGTCGCCGAGGAAGAAGCCCTTGCGGAAGCGCACGGCCCCGGGGTGGTCGTCCTTGACCAGCACCACCTGGTGCGCCGCCTCGCCGAGGATCCACGACCCCGGCAGAATCTGGGCGTGCGCCTCGCCGGCGTAGATCACCGTCTCCATCTGCGCGTCCGACACCCGCTCGTCGGTCGCGACCTTCGCCGGCAGGACCGGGCGGTAGGTCGGCGCCGGCGCCGCGACCGAGGCCATGGGGCCGGACTCCACGAGCGGGGAGGGGTGGGGCGCCGGCTTGGGGAAGCGGACGCGGCCGAGCTGATAGGCCTGGTAGAGGCCGACGTCGTGGCCCTCGCCCGACCAGGGACAGGTCTCGTAGGCCACCGGCGCAGTCTCGGCGAGGAAGGCCAGCCGCCCGGCCGGCGCGGCGAGCGCGCGCGCCTTGGGGACCAGCAGGGCGACCGGGTCGACCGAGCGGCGCTGGCGCGCCTGGGCGGTCGGGCGCGGCGCGACGGCCGCCGCCGCCCGGGCCGCATCGGCCAGGCTGTCGGCCGCGATCACCGGCGGGACCGCGGTTCCGTCGCCGCCGCGGTCGACCACGATCAGGCCGGTCTCCACCGAGGTCCCGTGCTTGGCGTAGGCGCGCTCGGGGAAGGCCAGGCGCAGCACGATGCGGCCGCGGGCCGCCAGCGCCCGCAGGGCGGCCGCATCCTCGAGCAGCCGCGCGGGCACGATGGCGGCGAGGCGGCCGCCGTCGGCCAGACAGGCGAGCGCCGCGAGGAGGTGGGCCTCGAGGTGCTGGAACGGCGGATTGACCAGGGCGACATGGAACGTGCCCGCGCTCGCGAGGAGGTCGGGCAGATGCGCGGCGTCGTGCGCAGAGCGGACCGCGAGCGGGAACAGGCCCTCCAGCAGGGCGGCGCGGCCGGCGGCCCGCTCGTTGAGGACCAGGGCGCCGCCGCAGGCCTCGGCCAGGATGGCCAGCAGGCCGGTGCCGGCCGAGGGCTCGAGCACCTGGTCGCCGGCGCGCACCTGGGCGGCCAGCACCGCGAGGGCGCCGAGTTCGGGCGGAGTCGAGAACTGGTCCAGCGCCACCTGCTCCTCGGAGCGGCGGGTGTGGGTCAGGCTGAGCGCGGACAGGTTGGCCAGCAGCGCCGTGATCTCGGCCGGCGCGTCCTCCAGCCGGCCGACCTGCGGCGCCAGGCGGCGCAGCTGCAGCACAAGGGCGGCCTCGATCGCGTCATAGGCGTCGCGCCACAGCCACGCGCCCTCCGCGTCCGAGGCGCCGAAGGTGGTGGTCATCACCCCGGACACCAGCCTGCGGTCCAGCGTCCGCGAGCGGTTGAGGTGCGGGGCGAGGGCCCGGGCGGCGGCCAAGAGGTTGGCCGCCTTCAGGTCGGCGGCGTCGCCAGCGGCGGCGAACAGGGGCAGCAGGGCGTTCATGGCGGGGGTTCCGATCACCCGCCGCGGAGGGCTCCTCCCTCCAGTCCCGACGGGCTCGCCCCGTCCGCCCTCTCTCCTCCTTCCCGCCGCCCCGCCGCTCACGGGGCCGCGGGCGGCCGCCCGGCGGCCAGCTGCGCCGCGAGCCACCCCGCCGCGTCGAGCCAGGCCAGGATCTTGCGCTGGCCCAGGTCGAGCGCCACGGCGCCGCCGCCGAAGGCGTCCAGGCGCGCCTTGGAGCAGGTGAAGGCCCAGCAGAACCCCCAGCGCCCGGTCAGGGCGAAGGCCTCGGCGCAGCGCAGGACGAACGCCACGACGTGCTCGGGCTGGCCCGCATCCGCGTCGTGAAGGTCAAGGGCGCCGGGCTGGCCGATGGCGGCGCGGGCCTCGAAGCCGAGGGCGAGGCCATCGTCGGCCTCGAGCTCGGCGGCCATCTGGCGATGCAGCGCCAGGGCCGCCGCGACGTGGTCGGCGCCGACCTCCAGCCGGCAGGCGAAGTGGGTGAAATAGTCGGCCATGGCGGGCTCCCGATCGCCCGCGGCGGAGGGCGCCTCCCTCCAGGTCCCGACGGGCTCGCCCGCCGACCGGCTTCCTCCGGCTCCCCGGCGGCGCCTAGCCCGGCTCCGGCCGGGTTCGCCGCCCGACCAGGCGGCCATCGCGCCACACCTCGGCGCTCGCGCTGCTCCGGTGGCGGGCGAGGAACGCCTCGGCCGCGGCCAGCGCGGCCGCGTCGCTCGCGGCCTCGGCGAAGTCCACGGCCGAGGAGCCGCCCGCCGCGGTGAAGCCGACGATGATGTAGGGCCCCTCTTCGATCATGGGCCGGCCCATAAGGCCGCGCGCGGCCGGCGAACAGCCGCCACCCGACACACGGTCGCAGACGAAGAGCCCCCGCCGGAGGGCGGAGGCTCCCCATCGGCTCAGGCGGCGATCGCCGGCGCCTCCGCTTCGGCCGGCGCGGCGTTGTCCGGCTCGACCGCCGCCGGGTCGGCGTCCGTCTCCGCGGCCTCGGCCGCCTCGACCTCGGCCACCCGATCCCAGGCCAGGGCTGCGGGCGCCCATTGCCGCTCGGCCGCGCATTCGGCGACGAAGGCGACCAGAGCGTCCTTCTTCAGGGTCTTCGCCCGGTCGTCCTCCACGCCCATCTCGTCCAGCAGCGCGAGGAGCTGCTTCTTCGAGTGGACGCCGAGGTAGGCCGCGTCCGGGGTCCAGTGGGCCGAGATGTCGGCGCCGCAGAGGGCGGCGATCTCGGCGGCCTCGGCCCGGGCACCGTGGCGGATCAGGCCGGTGCGGGCCTCGCGCAGGTTCAGCGAGATCGCCGTCAGCTCGGCCATCAGCGCCATCTTCTCCCCGTGCGGCAGGGTCTCGACCCAGGTGATGGGCCGCAGGCCCGAGGCCTTGTAGGCCTCGCGCCGCGCGTCCAGCCGGGCCTTGACCTCGCCGTCCAGGGCGGCGATCGCCGGGGTGATCCCCCGGCTGTAGCGCGTCCCGGAGATCTGCACCGCCGCGCCGTCGAGGCTGCCCGCCGAGTGCAGCGCCAGCTGCTTGAACAGCTGCGCCACCAGCACCGTCAGGGCGGCGCTGGGGTCGTCGGCCAGGTCGCGGATCAGGCCGCGGGTGGCGACGTCGGTGCGGGTCTCGTGGAAGACGTGGCTGACGCCCTCGACCTCGACGTCGGCCTTGGGCACCTCCACGTCGGCCGAGGCGCGGCCATAGCGGCCGCCGACCTCGACCTCGTCCTCGTCGACCTCGTCCTCGATCTCCTCCGGCAGGTCCTCCACCGGCAGGGGGACCGTGTAGAAGGTCGCCGACACTCCGAAGCCCTGCGCGGAGGGCGACAGGATGGCCGCGCCGATCTTGCAGCGGTTGAGGGTCGCGCCGGCGACGGCGCCCAGGGCGCTGACGAGCGGCCCCAGCGCCGCCGGCGCATCGTCCGTCCACGGATCGAGGTCCTGCAGGTCAGACTGCAGCTGGGTCACGCGGTAGCGGGCGTCGTTGAGGGCGGTCTCCTGCGCCTCGGTGAGGTCCGGCCGGTAGACGTAGGGCAGGCGGGAGAAGCCCTCCGGGGCGCCGAAGTCGCCATCGTCGCCGACGAAGACCGCCAAGCCCTCGGCCGCCAGGTGGTCGACGATCGGCTGCACGCGATCGCGCCAGGCGGCCTGCAGGACGTCGGCGTCGAGCAGGGCGTCCGGCAGCTCGCCGAACAGGTCCGACACCACCCGGCCGCCGGCGGCGACGTAGCGGTCCATCCCGACCAGGCCGAAGCGCGGGTCGTTGACCGTGGCGCGGCCGCCTTCGACCACGCTCTTCAGCTGGTAGTCGTGGAAGTAGCCGTCGAGCGCGGTCTGGGCGATCTCGGCCTGCTGCTTCTTGTCGGGGACCCGCGCGAACAGGCGGACCTGCTTCAGGGTCAGCTTGCCCTGGCGCAGGGCCTTCAGCACGGTCGCATGGACGGCCGACAGGGCCTCGAGCCGCTTGATCTCCAGCTCGTCGTAGCCGAGGGCGCGGGCAATGGTGGCGGTGTCCATCTTGGCCTTTCGCAGCCGGCCGATGGCCACGATCACGTCGGCCACGTGCACCGGGGCGTGCTCGGTGTTCGGCAGCACGATGGCGGCCGCCTGCTGCGCCTTGGTCTCGGCCAGCAGGCAGTCGACCAGATAGTCGTCGTCGATGGTCCCGCGCGCCTTCAGCAGCAGCAGGGCCATGCGCCGCCGGCGGCCGTCGAGCGCCATGTGCGCCGGCTCGCCCTTGCGCCCAGGCCGGACGATCGGCGGGAACAGCACGCCGGCGGCGTCGATGGTGTCGGCGAGCTGGGGCACGCCGTCGTCGGCCGGCTCGTCGTAGCGCATGTTCTCCTTGGCCAGGCCGAGGTCGCCGAGGCGGACCTGGATGCGGGCCATGGGCGTCGCGCGGACGGCGGCGTCAGGGGTGGTGGACTGGACTTCGGTCATCAGGATCAGGCTCCAGCGCCCGGGCGAGGGACATCCTGCCCTTGGGCGCGCCCGACCCCTCCCTTCCTTCCTCCTCCCGACCCCGGCCGGGCCCCACGGCGGCCGACCACTCGTTCCAGTCCCCGTAGGGCTCCGGCGGCAGGGCGACGGTCGCCGCCACCCCGTCGTAGGCCAGGCCGGCGCGCAGGCGCTCGGCCGAGGCCTCGCCGTCGGCCCCGCGGTCGGCGGCGATCAGCACCGAGCGGACGCCCTCCGGCGGCCGCCAGACCCGCAGGTTGCGCGTCGACCCCAGGGCCCAGCCCGGCAGGCCGAACCATTCGGCGGCGGAGCGGGTGGTGAACACCCCCTCGCCGACCAGCATTTCCGCGCCGACCTCCGGGTCCAGGCGGATGGCGCAGCCGCCCGGCGTCGGCCCGAGGGTCTTGCGCGGCAGGCGAAGGCCAACCGCCCGGCGGCCCTGCGGGGTCAGATAGGTCACCTCCACGGCGGTGAAGGTCCCGTCCGGGGCCTGGATCGCCGCCAGGAGGGCCGGGCGGGTGAAGCCGCCGCCGCGGTAGGCCGACACCGGCGTCTCCGGATTGTGGCGCAGCACGTCGGGGCCCGGCAGCGGCCCGACCAGGGCGCGGAGGCGGCAATAGCGCTCGGACGGCGTGCCGGCGATCGGCCGGCCGCCCTCCCACAGCCGCTGGGCGACAGCGCGGCGCTCCACCCGGGTGGCCGCCGGCGGCGCTGCGCGCGCCGCGATCCCGGCCCCGGACAGGGGGGCGTTGGCGGCGTCGATCAGCTTGAGCTCGCGCAGGTGGTCGAGGACCTCGCGCCAGTCGCCGCCGCCGAAGGTGTGCACGACCACCCGATCGCCCTCCAGCAGGAGCGACACCGATCGGTCGGCGGGGCTGTGGCCCGGCGCCGGGACGTTGGCGCGGCGGCCCTGGTCGTAGAGATCCCCGCCAAGGGCCTTCACAATCGCGCGCAAGGACATGCTCAACCCTCCGACTGAAGCGCGCCGTCCCGGTCCCTCCCTCCGCCTCTTTGAGGACGGAGGAAGGCAGTATTTTAGCATAAATACTGCGAAGCGCGTCGGGTTTCGGGGCGTTGCGGGGTGTCCCCGCAGGAGGGGGTTCCGGGAGACGGCGCCCGGCTCCCGGTCAGGGGGAGAGCGCTCCCCCTCTCAAAATCAGGCGTGATTTGCGCTTTGGACATGAGGCCGACAGCATGACCGGCGACTTTAGGGTCAATTCGCGTTAGCAGTTCCCACCGTCGAGGGGAGTCGCATTGTCCGTGACGGGACGTCCAGAGCCTACCCAAGTTGAAGAGGATGACGCCGGCGAGACCTGGGTGCGCACGGCCGACGGCGAGCGCGCCCTGCGCCTGCGCGCCCTCAACGCCTATCTGGCGAAGGGCGGCGCCGTGACCGAAGCCCGCCTGATCGAAGGCCCGGAAGGCCTCTGGACCATCTGGCTGCGCCTGGCCGGCCGCCAGGGCGAGTTCCTGGTCAACCGCTTCGACAGCGACGCGCCGCGCGCCTACAAGGACGTCGCCCTGGCGATCGACACCATCTACCGCGACATGAAGTACCGCGGCGCCATCGTCATCTCCACCGACCGGGACTACGACGCGCCGGCCTCATAGCCCTCCGCCTGAGAATCGTCCGGCCTGATCGGCGGCGCCGCCCGCGCGCCGATGCACGACCGCGAACGCGAGCGCCGGGGCCGGAGCCGGGCGCCGGAACGCCGCCCAGCCCGAGCGCAGCACGCGCACCGCGGACCGCAGGAAGATGGCGGCGATCGCCGCCGCGACGAGGATGTCCGGCCAAGGCGAATGCGCCCAGGCCACCGCGCCGGCGGCCACGAGCACCCCCAGGTTGGCGATGACGTCGTTGCGCGAGCACTCGAAGGTGCTCGACATGTTCACGTCGTGCCCTCGGTAGCGCCAGAGCAGGCCGAGACAGGTCAGGTTGGCCGCCAGGGCGAGGCCGCCTATCGACAGCATGAGCCCGGAGGCGGGCGGCGCGCCCGTGGCGATCTTGACCGCGATCTCGGCCAGCACCCCCAGGCCGAACAGCAGGATGAACCCGCCCTTGGCGAGGGCCGCGCCGGCCTTCCACCGATCCCCGCGCGCCAGCGCATAGAGGCTGAGGCCGTAGACCAGGGCGTCACCCAGCATGTCGATAGCGTCGGCCATCAGCGCCGCCGAGCCGGCGACGAGGCCGGCCCCGAACTCCACCAGGAACATCGCGGCGTTGAGGATCAGAACGGCCGTCAGCACCCGCCGCTGGCTGGCGTCCCCGGCCAGCCGGTCCAGCTCGCACCCCTTGGCGGAACAGCAGTCGTCCATGGGCCTAGTCTAGGCGCGAGCCGGCGCGAGGTGAACCGGCCATGGTCGCCAGACTGGGCAGCCACAAGCGCTCACGACCGGGCGAAGGCGAGCAGCGGCCCAAGGTCGCCGGCGTCGGCGGCCTTCAGCGCCGCGACATAGGCGGCCCGGGCGTCGCCCACCCGCACCAGGTCCGACTGGCCCCAGGCGAAGGGCGGACGGCCCAGGCTCTCGGCCAGGAGGTCGGCGGCCAGACGCGCATGGCGGCCGTTGCCGTTGGGGAAGACGTGGATCGCCACCAGCTGGTGGTGGAAGTCGAGGGCGATCTCGTCCGGATCGCGGCCGCCGTGCTCCACCTGGGCCCTGATGTTGCCCAGCAGCTGGTGCAGGTGCTCGCGCAGCGCCCACCAGTCGGCCCGGCCGATGTTCTTCTCCGAGGTGCGCGGCTGGCCGGCCCAGCGCCAGACGTTCCCGTACATCCGCCTGTGCAGGACCATCAGCGCATCCGCATCGAGCACGTCGACGCGGCCGCGGCGCGCCCAGCGCAGGCCGGCGGCGATGTTGGCCCGCTCGGCCCGGTTGAGGTCGTCGCGGGTGACGATCCAGGTCGGAATCAGCCCGACCTTCTCCTCCGGCGTCAGGTCCGTGGCCGCGTCGTCGCCCCGGTAGAGGTCGTCGTCGTCGGTCACGGCCGCCGCGCCCAGATCTCGCGCGGGTCGAGCTCCTCGGCGATGAAGCGGCGCAGCCGCTCATCCTCCTCCTCGTCCTCGACCGCCTGGTCCTCCAGCGCCATCGAATGGCTGACCCGGCCGAGCTCGCGCCGCGCCACCGCCCGGGCGGCGGCGTCGTAGGTCTCGCGCAGGGTCTTGCGCGGCACGAGCGCATAGACCAGCTCGCAGTCCAGCGCCTCGGCCGCCCTCCGCAGAGTCTTCAGTTGGACGGTCCCCTCGGCCTCCGACTGCTCGAGGCGCTGCACCGAGGGCTGGGTGATGCCCATCCGCTCGCCGAGCTGTTCGGCGGTCATGCCGAGCGCGTCGCGCAGCGCCCGGACCCAGCCGCGCGGCGGCGCCCGCCGGTGGACCTTGCGGAACGGCGCGAGCACCCGATCTAGGCTTCGCCGGGCCTCGGCCGCGGCCTGTCGACGGTTCATGTCTATACCTTGTGGCCTATCCCCAGCCCGCCGCAATATAGAGTATAAGCTATTTCACCGCCACAAATTATGCACCAGACCGCATAGCGGTGGGTTAATTTCATAGGGTAGGGTACATATATAGCACCCTCACGGCGCCGCTGCGCCACCCGCAACGACAAGAGGGGATTCATGACCACGCCCAAGTCCGGCCTCACCCGGATTATTCTGACCGCGGCGAAAGCCGCGCCGCCGAAGACCGAGACCCACGCCGAGCGCGTGGCCCGCGCGACGAAGGAGCTGACGGAGGCCGAAACCCTGCTCAAGGGGCCCGGCAAGACGCCGAAGCGCTTCCTGGCGACCTTCCGCCTCAAGGACGCGCCGTCCGCCGCCAAGGGGACCTACGCCCAGCGCCGCGAGCACCTCATCGCCCGGTTCAAGGCGCTGAGCGGAGTCGAACACCACGTCTCGACCTCCGCCTGGTCGCTGCGCAGCTACCACGAGACCGCCCAGCTCGTCCTGGCCGCCCTGAAGCCGGCGATCGACGAGTCGATGGACTTCCTGCAGGTCGAGCAGACCGCCGCGCCCGTCAGCGCCGGTGTCGCCAAGCTCAAGAGCTGACCTGTGGCGCGATCCCCCACGCGCCAGCCGGCGCCGCACGCCTACCGGCCCGCCGTCGTGACCTTCCTCGACATCCTGGGATTCCGCGAGCGGGTGGCCGCCAGCCAGGACGCCACGGCGATCCGCCGGATCCTGGCCCGACTGCGGGACTTCTCCGACGTCGGCGATTCCGACGAAGCCGACGGCGCCGCGCGCGGGTACGAAGTCACCCGCTCGATCGCCTTCTCCGACAGCATCGTGCGGGTCCGGTTCTACGACACCGAGTACCCGAGCGGCGCCCTGTTCCACGAGATCCTCAGTCTGCTGCACGTTCAGGCGGAGATGATGGCGGACGACGTGCTGGTGCGCGGCGGGGTGACGGTCGGCCCGGTCTATCTCGAGGGCGACATGGCCTTCGGCCCCGCCTTCAACCGCGCCTATGACCTGGAATCCCAGTTCGCCAACGTCCCGCGCATCGTGGTCGGCCCGGAGGCCTTCGCCGCGCTGCGCACCGACCCCGGCCTGGTGGCCGTGGATCATATGCCCGAGGAGGACATCGCCTACATCCGCCGCCTGCTCAAGCGCGGGGAGGACGGGTTCTGGTTCATCGACTATCTGCAGGCGATGCGCAGCGAGCTCGACCACCCCGAGCTCCACCCGGACATCGTCGCCCAGCATCGCGCCCTGATCATCGCCGGCGCCGCCTCGGCCGCGCCGCACTCGCGCGTGCTGCAGAAATACCTGTGGCTCGCCCATTACCTCAACGACGCCGTCGACCGCTGCGGCCTGCCCGAGGCGCTGCGCCTGACCCAGGCCGACCTGCCGGCCCTCGACCCTTTGGACGATCGGCCGCCGTGGATGTCGCCCGATGACGACGGCGACTTGGACTAGCTCCTCGCCGCTTCAGCCTGGCGTCCAGAGCCGCCGGCGGCCGCGGTAGAAGACCGGGAAGATCGCGCGGTCCTCCGGGCCCTCGACCCCAACGAGCGTGCGGTCTCGACCACCCGCTGGACCGCGGACTCGTCCTCGCGCCGCCGGGCCCGCTCCCAGCGAAGCAGCTGGGGACGGCGAAGACGAAGCCCAAGGCGAGCGCGCGCCACCTCATCGCTTGCGGATGGTCACGACCACGGTGTCGACGAAGACCTCGGCCGCCTCCGCCGCCTGCAGGATCGCCGCCTTGTAGTCCCGTTTGATCTTGTCCGCCGCGATGCCGGTGGGCGTCGACAGGGTGAGCACGCCGTCGACGATGCCATGGAAGCCGACCCGGCCGAACCAGCTGCCCCACGCGCCCTCGCGAACGAGGGCCCGCAGGTGGCCGGCGATGTCGGGCCATGGGTGGTCTTCGACCCCGGGCTGGAACATCAGCGGCGGCGGCTCCTCCTCGACGACGGCCGGCTCGACCGGCGCGGGCGGCGGGACTTCCCCCTTGCCGCGCAGGATCCGGGCCAGGTTCAGGCGCAGGTCGGCGGCGCCGCGGTCCTGGCCGGTCAGCCGGCCGAAGTAGCCGCAGGGGCTGCGCACCTCGGGGTCCTCAAGGCAGATGGCCAGCATCACCAGCACGCGCGGCCCGTGTTTGCGCCAGCCCCACAGCGCGGTCTGGTCATTGTTCCGCTCGGGGTTGGGCAGGAATTCCGCCGCCGCGGCCGCCACCTGGGCGCAGACCTCGGGCGGGGCGCTGAGCGGGTCGGCGAGCAGGGCAGGAGTGACCAGCGGCGCGAGCCGCGGACAGGCCTGGGCGGCCGACCGAAGCTCCTGGCGGACCATTTCCGCGTACACCGAGGGCGCCAGGCTCGCGCCGCCGGAACCGCTGGCTCCCTTCGGAGAGCCAAAGGCGCTGTCCTTTCCGCTGGCTGGGCGTTGGCCCGAGTCGTTGCGGTCCTGGCGGTTCCCGGGCCGCGGAGCGGACCGCGAATGGTCCTGATGTCGCGGCGGAGCCGCGTCCTTTCCTCGTACAGGAGAACTGAAGTTCTCATGGGACTGTTCTAGGCGCCGGGAATCCGGCGCCCGGGCGCTATATTTCGACGGGAAGACGACGTTGTCGGAATAGGCGGCCCTGCGGGCCTCCATCGCCTCGCGGATGCCGTCGTCGACGGCCTCCAGCTCGCCCAGGCGCGCCATCAACGGCCGCAGGTCGTAGGCCTCCACCCCGGCCGGGCGGTTGGCCCTGGTGTAGTCGCGCACGAGGAAGCCGGCCGCCTCCAGGGCCCGCCGATTGGCGCGCGCCTGGCTCTGGCTGCAGCCCAGGTACTCGGCCACCAGCGCGGTGGAAGGCCAGACGCAGGCGATGTCCTGCTCCAGGCGCTCCTGGTTCAGGTGCTCGACATAGATCAGCAGCGTCATCCGCTGCGGGATGGTGAGGGTGGGCGTGCCCTTGAGCACGGCGCCGGCGACCCGGGCGATGGTCTCGCCCGGGCTCCAGCGCCAGCCTTCCGCCACGGCGCAGACGTCGGAGAAGTTCTCCGCGCGCTTGGCGAAGCCGGGCCGCCATTCCTCGGAATGGGCGGTCTGCATTGGTGTCCCTTCAGTCGGGACGAGCGCATGAGATCGGGGTCGATATCGCCAAGGCCGGAGACAAAAGATCTCCGTCTGGTCCTTGACCCCTTTTGCGAAGAGCCATAGGCTGGACCAGTCATTTCGCCGCTCACCACAAACGGCATCTGCGATATCCGAGAGCCCTCCGCGCCAACGGGGGGCTTTCGCCGTTTCAGGGGCTCGTCGTTAGGTCATCGGTTTGGCTCTCCACGGACCGGGCCGCGCGCAGCAGGCCGCGCACGGTTCGGCAGGGTTCGAGCCTGGGATGAGTCTGGAGAGCGCCCAACGCTGCGCGAGGTCGAAATCCACCGGTTTTACGACCTCGGCCTGGTATTGTTGGTCTTGCCCGAACACTAGAATCGGAATCGGCCACAATCGAATCAGGTCGGGCCGATTCGTTCTATTGCAACCGGGCCGCCGGAGACTGCAGCGAGACCTGGACGAGCGAATCGATCGCTTGCGGCTGGAAGTGGTCCGCCGCGCGCCTCAAGCGCATACGAGCTGGCCTATGATCCGCCCTTGCCGGGCTTGGGTGGCGGGTTGGTCTTGCGCCAGGCGGCGAAGCCTCGATCTCCGCCGATGAATGCCGCGAGGATGGACGCGACGAGGGGTTCGGTCTCGATCGGCTCGCCGTTTAGGGCCTGGTAGGCGCGCTGGTAGTCCAAAAGGTCCACCGCCGCGGCGCCCTTCAGGCGGAGTTTGACCTCCAGGGACTTCTCTTCGAGATCGACCTTGCCGAGGGCGAGGGGCACGGGGGCTTTAGCCATGGCGACTCCTTAGGGGCTGAGATGCCGCTCGACGGCGGCGCAGGCGAAATCGGTGATCTTCAGGTTCAGCCGCTCGAGGGCGGCCCGCAGCCGTTGGCTGAGCGCCTCTGTCAGACGCACGGTGACCCGCTGTTTGGCGCCGCGCACCGCGACGAACACCACGTCTTCGCCGGCGTCGATCGAATCGAGCAGGCGGGCGAAGGCCTCGGCATAAGCCGCCTGGACGGCGCCAGCCGGCTTTCCGCGGCTCGCATTGACCATCCGGAGGTGCAACGTCGGAGGGATAAACAGCCCAAGCTTGATCGTGGCTGAGGCGCACACGGGGAGCCTCCGCTAACTCAAAGCGTCTTCGATTCAAAAGTGGAACGGATCGAGAGGCCGGATTTGGGTTGGCCCTGACCAGCCTGGAGGAAGCATCATCTCGTTGGGATCGCGCACAGCGCCCGTGAGCGTTCCGGTCGGCATCGGCGATCTCCTACAGTTTCGGGAGGGTGAAGTGGCCTGATGTGCTGAGGATTCGACCGTCCTGGAGTGCGACGCCTCTACTCCACTCGTACCCGAGCAATCCCGCTGGGCCGGTGATCGTCAGAGTGCAGCCTTCGTGAGGTCCGTTCTGAAGCCAGACCACGTCCCCTTCGGTGACCGTGAGGTGATCGATCGTCGTTCCGCTCTCGGGGCCAGAACGCACGAAGATTTTCCCGAACTGGGCCGAGAAGCCATAGGTTGCTTTGCTTCTATCTGCCGGCGTAACGCTGCCAACGCCGATTCCCTTGATGAATAAATCGACCTGCGCTCCGTCTTTAACGGCGCCATCGACGAGGCATGGCAGCGCGAAACAAGTCCCCGGCAGCAAAATGGCGATCGTCGCCGCCCCTCCGACAACTGCAGCTGTTATCGACTTGACCCCTCTGGTTCGTGCGCATTGGAGGTTCGCTAGAAGACCGCAGGGCCGGTTCTGCACAGGGGCCGAAGTCGAGAGTGGAACGATCGCCGACGAGCTCATTGCCGCGCCTCAACAGGGTAGGGGGCGAGTATCATGTCCTTGTTGACCAGGACGCGGAGCGGCCAGCCGGCGCGGACCTTGATCGTGGGCTGCCGGTTGAGATCCCGCGACGTGATCTGACTGCCGACCTGCTCGGCCTCGTTGGCCACGCCCGTGCCGGCGCTGTTCAGGACTAGGCTGCCGGACGATCGCGCCGACGCGTCCTGCGCCGAGGCGGCTCCGACCGAGAACACGGTCGACAGCATGATGCCCCGCGCGAGCTGCCAGAAGTGGCCGTCGACCTGGTCCTTCAGACCCGACGCGCCGGCGAGGTCCGCCCCCTCCATGGACCCGATGTTGATCGAGCGCCCATTGGGCATGACGATCCGGTTCCAGGCGATCAGCGCCCGCTCCTGGCCGTAGGCGATCTGGCTGTCGTATTGCCCGATCAGGCGCGAGCCCTGTGGGATCAACACCGTGCGCCCGGTGACGTGGTCGTAAACCGGCTCGGTCACCTGGGCGATGATCTCGCCCGGCAGGTCCGAATTGATCGCCGTCAGCAGGGCGGCCGGAATGACCGTGCCCGCCTTGACCTCCCAGCGGCTGACCGGGTCACGGAGGCCGTTGGCGAGATAGTCGTCCATGCGGGCGTTCGCCGCGAACTGGCGCTTGCCGCCCTGGCCGTTGGCGGGTTGCACATCGGCCGGCGTCGCCTCGCCCGGCGCCGGCGCGCCTGGTCCGACGGCAGGCAGGCCCGGCGCGGGTGGCGCGTTCTGGACCGGCTCCACGGCGGCGGATGTGGCAAAGAAGGGTGAGGCCGACCGCGCCGCGGCGGCCTGTGCGCGCGCTTGCTGCACGGCCGGATCCACGGGCTGCGGCTGCGCCGGGCCCGGCGCTGGGCCGCCTGGCGGCGGCAGGCCAGCTGCCGCCGGGGCAGCGGTCGGGGACGTCGCCAGGGTCTGCATGGCCGGGTCGCTGTAGCCCCGGGCGTATTTGTCGGGGAAGGCCGGGGCGGCCACCGGCGTGTCGTTGTTGGTCTTGGGCTCGGCTTTCTTGACCGGTTGGCCCGCGCCCCCGAAGCCGATCCAGAAGGCCACGGCGACGATCGCCGCCACGACCGCCGCGCCGGCGATTAGGTAGCGACGGTTCCAGCGGGTGACGGGCAGGCGAGGCGCGGCCAGAACGCTCTCGGGCGAGGCCTTGGCGACGTGCGGCGCGGTCTCCAGAGGCGGATCGGGCGGCAGGTAGGTCATGGCCTACCCCCGATCGCCCGTGCGGCTGATCCGCACGATCGTCTGCGGCTTCTCGCCGATGCGCAGCTCGGCGACGTCGATCAGCCGGTCGACGACGTAGTAGCCGTTGATGTAGCGATAGTTGACCAGCTCGGCCTTGTCGCCCGGACCGATGAGGAACAGGGGCGGCGCGTCGGTGGCGGCCATGTTCACCGGAAACTGGATATAGGTCTTGGTCCCGTCGTCGAACACGCGCAGCGGCTGCCAGCGCGGCGGCTTGCCGTGGACCGGCGCGATCTTGTAGCCGAAATGGAGTTGGTCGATGGGAAGGCTCGGTTCGCCCACCACCGTGGCGTCTTCGGCCGCCTTCGCGGCCTGGGCGGCGGCCAGGGCCTGCATCTGCTCCTGCGGGTAGTTCCAGCTCACCGCCGAGGTGTAGGCGCCCCCGTCGCGACTCGCCGCCTCGATCAGATAGGTCCGCTGGTCCGTGGTCAGGACGATGTTGGTCCGAAGCCCGCCGCGGATCGGCTTGATCAACACCACCACCTGCTGGTTGGCGCCGGCGCCCTGGGCGGTTTCGCCCAGGACCCACCGGACGGTGTCGCCGGCCGCCTTGGCCACCAGCTTCTCCCCCGGGCGCAGGATGATCGCCGTCAGGAAGCGAGGCGAGGTCTCGATCTCGTAGAGCCGGCCGGCCTCGTAGTCGTAGTAGAGCGTCGAGTTGATGTAGGCGTCAGCGCTGGGGTAGCTGCGCGACGACGCGTTCGCCGCCCGCACGGTGCGTTCGCCCGGGAGGGGCCGAAGCGGCTTCGGCCGCGTCCGCAGCGGGGCGGGGGCAGGGGCCCCCGGCGCCGCGGCCCCCGGGGCGGCGGGCGC
>Ga0209243_100193_pt1 | contig 17126 bp, 14 predicted proteins | sample UppTromiDAQMD024_FD_185836 | JGI IMG/M metagenome (GOLD analysis project Ga0209243, IMG submission 185836) | Upper troposphere microbial communities from Maryland, USA - DAQMD-024 (SPAdes) (version 2) | ecosystem: Environmental > Air > Outdoor Air > Unclassified | place: USA: Maryland, Virginia...
CGCAGGCGACGGCGGAACGTCGAACCGGACTACGGCCTGGTCGATCACCCGGTGAGCGGCGTCGGCCAGCTCCAGCCGCACCGTGTGCGGCCCCGGCGCGAGCCCCTGGATCACCACCGGCTCCTCGCTGGCGTGAACCCAGCGCCAGCCCGCCCCGTCCACCGTCACATGCAGGTGGACCAGCTTCGGCGTCACGCCCAGGGCCGCCTGGCCGTAGACCGGCATGACCTTGCCGCCCTCGACATGGAAGACGACGGCCGCCAGTCCCCGCGCCAGCAGGCTTGGAACCGGCGGGTCCGCCGTCAGACGCGGCGGAGCGGCCGCCTGGACCTCGTCGCCGTGGCCGGCGTGGGGCCCCTCGGCCAGGGCGGCCGCCGGCGACGCCGCGAGGGCGGCTGCGAACAGGGCCTGCTCCGCTCGGACGACATCGCCCGGCAGATGGTCGCCGGCCGCGCCCTCGCCTACGGCTTGGCGCGCATGCACGCCGACGGCCAGTTTCCGAGCTGGGGCCTCGACCCCGCCCAGGCCGAGCAGGAATGCGCGGCGATCTTCACCGGTTCGTCGCTTCGCTGCGGGCCTGAGCGGTCCGCGTCAGGCCGGCGCGATCTCGCGCAGGGCCATGCGCTTGTAGGCCTCGACCAGGGCGTCGCCCTCGGCCCGGTCGACCGATATGGCCAGCCGCATGGCCGCCTCGCCGAGGTCCATCACCAGGAAGGCCGACAGCGCCAGCTCGGCGCGGGACGCGTCCGGGCGCACGCGCGCCATGGCCGCCGCCAGCAGCTCGGCGTTGGCCCGGCTGTTCTCGAGCTCCAGTTCGCGCAGCCCCTTGATGCTCTGCGCCCCCGACCAGATGTCGCGGATGACCGGCTCGGCCAGGAACAGGGCGTAGTAGGTGTCGATCAGCCGCCCGAAAGCCTCGCGCAGTCCGGGCAGGTCCTGCGCGCCGGCCAGCTCGGCCTCGATGCAGGCCCGCCCCTCGGCGTTGTAGCGCTCGGCCAGGGTCCGCAGGATCGCCGCCTTGTCGGGAAAATATTGGTAGAGCGAGCCGATCGACACCCCCGCCCGCTGGGCCACGTCGCTCATCCGCATGGCGTCGCTGCCCCGCTCGGCGATCAGCGCGGCCGCCACCCCCGCCAGCAGCTCCAGGCGCTCGCGGCTGCGCTGCTGCACCGGCGCGCGGCCGGGCGGCGTCGCCCCTTCAAGCGGTGCGGGGACGGTGGGCGCGCTCTGTTTCATGCCGCCATCTTAGCCGCGCAGTTTGGGCTTGCCAGAAAAAAGATGAGGATTTATCACTTTAAAAAGTGAGCACTTCTCACCTTTAGGAGGCGACCATGACCCAGACCCCGCAAGACCGCCCCGCCGCGGCGCCGATCCTGGTGCTGGGCGGCGCCGGCAAGACCGGCCGGCGAGTGGCCGCGCGGCTGGCCGAGGCCGGAGAGCCGGTCCGCATCGGCTCGCGCGCCGGGGCCCCACCGTTCGACTGGAACGCCCCGTCCGGCTGGGCGGCCGTCCTCGACGGCGCCCGCGCCGCCTACATCGCCTACGCGCCGGACCTGGCCGCCCCTGGCGGGCCCGAAGCCGTCGCCGCCTTCGCCGAGCTGGCGGTCCGCCAGGGCGTGCGGCGGCTGGTGCTGCTGTCCGGCCGGGGCGAAGAGGAGGCGCTGCGCGCCGAGCGGCTGCTGCGCGAGACCGGCGCGGCCTGGACCGTGCTGCGGTCGAGCTGGTTCGCCCAGAACTTCAGCGAGAGCTTCCTGCGCGACGCGGTGATGGCCGGCGAAGTGCTGCTGCCGGTCGACGGCGCGCCCGAGCCGTTCATCGACGCCGACGACATCGCCGAGATCGCCGCCGCCGCCCTGACCCGGGACGGTCACGAGGGCCGCACCTACGACATCACCGGCCCGGAACTGCTGACCTTCGCCGAGGCGACGGCGGTCATCGCCGAGGCGGCGGGCCGGCCGGTCCGCCTCCGCTCGGTGTCGCCGGCGGCGTTCAGCGAGGGGATGGTCGCCCAGGGCGCCCCGGCCGAACTGGCCGAGGTGCTGGTCGAGCTGTTCGGCAAGGTGCTCGACGGGCGCAACGCCAGCCTGACCGACGGCGTCCAGCGCGCGCTGGGCCGGCCCCCGACCCGCTTCGCGGACTATGCCCGCCGCGCCGCCGCCGCCGGCGCCTGGGCGTGACCGTCATGGCCCGCCCCGTTTCCGCCGCCGGCCGCGGTCTGACCCGCCTCGCGCTCTGGGCCTGCGCCCTGGGCGCCGGTCTTTCCGCCGGCGTGTTCTTCGCCTTCTCGACCTTCGTCATGGCGGGGCTGGCCCGGTTGCCGCCGCCCGAGGGCGTCGCCGCCATGCAGGCGATCAATGTGACCGCGGTGACGCCCCTGTTCATGATCGCCCTGATGGGCCCGGCCCTGCTGGTCCTGGCCCCGATGACCGTCGCCACGCCCTGGCGCGCCGGCCGGCGCGGCGTCGCGATCTGGGCGGGCGGGCTGATCTACGTCCTGGCCGTGATCGGGACGACCATGGCCTGCAACGTGCCGATGAACGACGCCCTGGCCGCGCTGGACCCGCGCGCGCCGGCCAGCGCGGCGCGATGGTCGGACTATCTGCATGACTGGACGGCGTGGAACCACGTCCGCGCCGCAGCCGCGACAATCGCGACCGGCCTGTTCATCGCCGCCGCGCGCCGCGCCTCGCCGGAGGGCGTGCGATGAGGGCCCGCCTGGCCGTCGCCGTCGCCTTCGCCGCCGCCCTCTCGGGCGGGACGGCCATGGCCCAGGAAGCCGGCGGCGGCGACCCCGCGGCCGGGGCGGCGGTCTACCGGTCGCGGTGCTCCGGCTGTCACGCGGTGGACGCCAACGGCTATGGGCCGAGCCATCGCGGCGTGTTCGGCCGCCGGCCGGCCCAGGCGGCGAGCTACGCCTATTCCGAGGCGCTGAAGCGGCTGGACGGCGTCTGGGACGCCCGCAGCCTCGACGCCTGGCTGGCCGATCCCCGCGCCTTCGCGCCAGGCGCCCGCATGAGCGCCAAACTGAATGACCCGCGACAGCGCGCCGACGTCATCGCCTATCTGAGGAGCCTGTCGCGATAGGCCCTCGTCGCCGCGAACCGTGATTTTATAACGCGTTCCCGCCGCCGGCCGTTCGGGTTATAGGGCCGGCATGACCCGGCTGGCGAAATGGTGGCGCAGCATCGGCGGCCTCGCGGCCGCCTGCCTGCTCGCGCTGTTCGCCGTCGGCCCCGTCGCCGACGCCGTGGTCTGCCAGGCCGACGCCCCGGCCGTCGAGGCGGCCTATGCGCCCGACAAGGCCGACGTCGCCGCGCCAGGCGATCCCAAATCCCATCCCGCCGAGGCGGGGATCTGCGTGCACGGCCATTGCCACCACGCCGGGCCGCTGCTGGCCGCGCCCTTCGCGGCCGCCCACGCCGTCGCCTCGGCGGACGCCCGCCAGCCCTATCCCGCCGACCGCGCGCTGGCCTCGATCGTCCTGGCCGGCCCCGAGCGACCTCCCCGCGCCTGACGACGCCGCGCCATCGCGCGCTCCGTCCGTCAAACAGCGAGGAATTCCATGTCATCGAACCGACGGCCGCTTCGCGCGGCCGCGGCCGGCGCGATCGCGGCGGCGCTGTGCGCCGCCCCCGCCCTGGCCGAACCGGCGCCGCCATACGCCGAACTGCTGAAGCGCGCCGAGAGCGCCGCGCCCCGCCTGGCCGAAGGCCGCGCCGACGTTGACCAGGCCGACGGCCTGGCCCGCCAGGCCGCCCTGCGGCCGAACCCGTCCGTCGCCCTGCAGGTCGAAAACTTCGCCGGCTCCGGCCCGCTCAAGGGCCTGGGCGCGGCCGAGACCACCCTGTCGTTCACCCAGCCGGTCGAGACCGGCGGCAAGCGTCAGGCCCGGGTCGCCGCCGGCCGCGCCGAGCTCGACGCCGCCCGCTCGCGGGCCGCCCAGGCGCGGGCCGACTTCGCCTTCGACCTGGCCGACGCCTACGCCCGCGCCGAGGCGGCCGAACGGCGCCTGAAGCTGGCGACCGAGAACCTGGGCCTGGCCCAGGACGACCTGCGCATCGCCCGCGCCCTGGTGGCCGCCGGCAAGGAGGCCGAGCTTCGCGGCCTGCAGGCCGAAACGGCGGGAGCCGCCGCCCGCGCCGCCCGCGACCAGGCCCAGGCCGAACGCACGACCGCCTTCGCCCGCCTGACCGCCCTGTCGGGTTCGGCCGCGCCGATCACCGCCATCGCCCACGGCCTGCTCGACCATGCCGACCGCGTCGAGGGACCGCCGGCGATCGATCCGCTGGCCGCCCCCGCCTACCGGGCGGCCGAGGCGGCCCGCGAGGCCGCCGCCCGGCGGGTCAATGTCGAGCGGACCCGCGCCGCGCCCGACGTGGCCCTGTCGGTCGGCGTGCGGCGCGTCGAAGGCGACGGGGCCGCCGCCCTGGTCGCCGGGGTCTCCGCGCCGCTGCCGATCTTCGACCGCAACCAGGGCGCGGTCTCGGCGGCCCGCGCCGCCTTGCGCGCCGCCGACGCCCGCCTGGACGCCGCCCGCCTCGACGCCCAGGCCGACGCCGCCTCGGCCCTGGCCAGGGCCGACACCGCCCAGGCGCGGATGACCGCCGGCCGCCAGGCCGAACGCACCGCCGAGGAGGCCTACCGCCTCACCCGCCTGGGCTATGAGGCCGGCAAGACCGCCCTCGTCGAGGTCATCGCCGCCCGACGCGCCCTGACCGACGCCCGCACCGAACTGCTCGCCGCCCAGCAGGAGCGCCTCGCCGCCGAGGCCGCCCTGGCCCGCCTTCAGGGCCTCGTTCCCTTCGGAGACCAGCCATGACCCGATCCCGCCTGCTCGTCGCCGGCGCCGCAGCGGCCGCCCTGACGGCCGCCGCCGCCTTGGGCTTCGGCCTCGCCAAGCTGGGGGCGTCCCCGTCCACGCCGGCCGAGGCCGCCCCGACGACCGCCGAGCGCGCGCCCGACGCCCTGTCGATGACCGAGGAGGCCGCCCGCGCGGCCGGCGTCGTCGTCGAGGCCCTGGCCCTGGGCGGCCTGGCCGCCGAGGTCTCCGCCCAGGGCACCGCGACGTCGCCGCCCGACGGCGCGGCGATCCTCACCGCCCGCAGCGCCGGCGCCGTGGTCCGCATCGGCAAGCGCCTGGGCGACCCCGTCCGGGCCGGCGAGGTCCTGGCGATCATCGAAAGCCGCGACGCCGCCCAGATCGCCGCCGACCGCAGCGCCGCCTCGGCCCGGGCCACCCTGGCCCAGCGCAACCTGGCCCGCGAGCGGCGGCTGTTCGAGCAGCGGATCTCGCCGCGCATGGACCTTGAGCAGGCCGAGGCCGATGCCGCCGCCGCCGGGGCCGAGGCCCGCCGCGCCGCCGCAGCAGCAGCCGTCGCCGGCGTCACCGCCAGCGGCCGCGGCGTCGCGGTGACCAGCCCCATCGCCGGACGCGTCACGGCGGCCGCCGCCAGCCTGGGCGCCTATGTCCAGCCGGACACCGAGCTGTTCCGCGTCGCCGACCCCCGATTGATCCAGATCGAGGCGGTCCTCAGCGCCGCCGACGCCCCCCGGGTGGCGCCGGGCGACCTCGCCGTCGTCGAAACCGCCGACGGCCGCCTGGTCGAGACCCGGGTGCGCTCGCTCACCCCGGCCTTCGACGCCCAGACCCGCGCCGCGACCGCCCTGCTCGACGCGCCGGGCGAGGCCCTGCGTCCCGGACAGGCGGTGCGCGTGCGCATCCGCACCAAGGCCGCCGCCTCGGCCCGCCTGACGGCGCCCGAGGAGGCCATCCAGACCGTGCGGGGCCGCGACGTGGCCTTCGTGCGCACGCCCGAGGGCTTTCAGGTCCGCCCGGTGACCCTGGGCGCGCGCAGCGCCGGGCGGGTCGAGATCGTCTCCGGGCTCGCGCCCGGACAGGCGATCGCGGTGCGCAACGCCTTCCTGCTCAAGGCCGAACTCGGCAAGGGCGAGGAGAACTGACCATGATCGCCAAGCTCATGGCCCTGTCGGTCCGCGCCCGCTGGACCGTCGCCGTCATCGTCCTGCTGATCGGCGCTTTCGGGGCGTGGCAGCTCAGCCGGCTGCCCATCGACGCGGTGCCCGACATCACCAACAAGCAGGTGCAGATCAACACCACCGATCCCAGCCTGTCCCCGGTCGAGATCGAGAAGCGGGTGACCTTCCCCATCGAGACCGCCCTGGCCGGCATTCCCGGCCTGGAGACCACCCGCTCGCTATCGCGCAACGGGTTCTCGCAGGTCACCGCCGTGTTCAAGGACCGGACCGACCTCTACTTCGCCCGCCAGCAGGTCAGCGAACGGCTGGCCCAGGCCCGCGAAACCCTGCCGGACGGGGTGCAGCCCCGCATCGGTCCGGTGACCACCGGGCTGGGCGAGGTGTTCATGTACGCGGTCGACTTCGCGCCCAGGACCGCCGGCCAGATCCGCGACGGCCGGCCCGGCTGGCAGCCGGACGGCGCCTTCCTGACCCCCGAGGGCGAGCGCCTGACCGACGACGTGGCGCGGGCGGCCTATCTGCGCACCGTGCAGGACTGGATCATCCGGCCGCAGCTTCGCACGGTGGCCGGGGTCGCCGGCGTCGATTCCATCGGCGGCTTCGAGAAACAGTACGTGGTCGAGCCCGATCCGGTGAAGCTGCGGGCCTACGGCGTCTCCTACTCGGAACTGGCCAAGGCGCTGGAGGCGGCCAACCTGTCGGTGGGGGCCAACTTCCTCGACCGGGGCGGCGAAGCCTTCCTGGTGCGGGCCGACGCCCGCATCCGCAACGCCGTCGACATCGCCGACGCCATCATCGCCGTGCGCGGCGGCGCGCCGGTGGCGGTCAAGGACGTGGCCGCCGTGCGGCTGGGCGGCGACCTGCGCACCGGGGCGGCCAGCCTGAACGGCCGCGAGGTGGTGGTCGGCACCGTGCTGATGCTGATCGGCGAGAACAGCCGCACCGTGGCCAAGGCGGCGGGCGAGCGGCTGGCGGCGGTGGAGAAGTCGCTGCCGCCGGGGATCAAGGTCATCCCCACCCTCGACCGCTCCAAGCTGGTCAACGCCACGGTGGCCACCGTGCAGCGGAACCTGGCCGAAGGCGCCCTGCTGACGGCGGCGGCGCTGTTCCTGCTGCTCGGCAACGTCCGGGCGGCGCTGATCGCCGTTCTGGTCATCCCCTTCTCGTTCCTGATGATGGCCATCGGCATGAACGGCCTGGGCGTTTCGGGCAACCTGATGAGCCTGGGCGCCCTCGACTTCGGCCTCATTGTCGACGGGGCGGTGATCCTGATCGAGAACTGCCTGCGCCGGCTGGCCGAACGTCAGCATGCGGAGGGCCGCCTCCTCGACCTGCGCGAACGGCTGGAGGAGACCACCCGGGCGGCGCAGGAGATGATCAGGCCCACCGTGTACGGACAGGCGATCATCTTCCTGGTGTTCGCGCCGCTGCTGACCTTCACCGGCGTCGAGGGCAAGACGTTCTCGCCGATGGCCATCGCCCTGATGCTGGCCCTGGGCGCGGCCTTCGTGCTGTCGCTGACCTTCGTGCCGGCCATGGTCGCCCTGCTGATCCGGGGCGAGGTCGCCGAGAAGGAGGTGTGGCTCATCGAGCGGTTCAAGACCGCCTATCGCCCGCTGCTGGAGCGGGCGGTGGCGCGGCCCTGGCCGTTCATCGGCGCGGGCGTCGGCGTGTTCCTGGCGGCGGCGGCGGTGTTCTCGCTGCTCGGCCGAGAGTTCATCCCCCAGCTCGACGAGAAGAACCTGGCCCTGGCCTCGCAGCGCATCCCCTCGACCTCGCTGGAGCAGTCCCTGGCCATGCAGAAGCGGCTGGAGGCCGGCATATCGTCGCTGCCCGAGGTGGCGATGATGTTCTCGAAGACCGGCACGGCCGAGGTGGCCACCGACCCGATGCCCGCCAACCTGTCCGACGGCTTCGTGATCCTCAAGCCGAAGTCGGAATGGCCGAAGGAGGCCAGGAGCAAGGCCGAGGTCGTCAAGCGCGTCGAGGCCCGGGCCGGCGCCGAGATCGGCCAGGGCTACGAGCTGAGCCAACCGATCCAGCTGCGCTTCAACGAGCTGATCGCCGGGGTGCGGGGCGACGTGGCCATCAAGCTCTATGGCGACGACCTCGACCGCATGACGGCGGCGGCGGAGCGGATCGCCGCCGCCCTCCAGGCCACCCGCGGCGCGGCCGACGTCCGCGTCGAGCAGACCGGCGGCTCGCCGACCCTGGACGTGCGGCTGGACCGGGCCGCCATCGCCCGTTTCGGCCTGACCGTCGAGGAGGTGGCCGACACGGTGGCCGCCGCCATGGGCGGACGCGAGGCCGGCCTGGTGTTCGAGGGCGACCGCCGCTTCCCGGTGATGGTGCGCACCGCCCAGGCGGCGCGCGACGACCTGGACGCCCTGGCCGCCCTGCCGGTGATGCTGCCCGAGGTCGAGGGCCGCCCTCGCGCCTCGATCCCGCTCAGCCAGGTGGCGCAGTTCCGCTTCGCCGAGGGGCTGAACCAGATCAGCCGCGAGAACGGCAAGCGGCGGGTGGTGATCCAGGCCAATGTGCGCGGCCGCGACGTCGGCTCGTTCGTCACCGAAGCCCGTCCCAAGGTCGAGGCCCTGGCCCTGCCGTCCGGCTCCTGGCTGGAATGGGGCGGGCAGTTCGAGAACCTCAAGGCGGCGGGGGACCGTCTCGCCCTGGTCACGCCGATCTGCTTCGCCGCCATCTTCGCCCTGCTGTTCCTGGCCCTGGGCGGCGTGCGGCGTGCGGCGGCGGTGTTCGCCACGGCTCCCCTGTGCCTGGCGGGCGGGGTGTTCGCCCTGGCCCTGACCGGCATCGCCTTCTCGGTCTCGGCGGCGGTGGGCTTCATCTGCCTGTCGGGGGTGGCGGTGCTCAACGGCCTGGTGGTGATGAGCAGCATCGGCAAGCGGCTCGAGGACGGCGCCGACCTCGCCGCCGCCATCGTCGAGGGCGCCTATGAGCGGGTGCGGCCGGTGATCATGACCGGCCTCGTGCCGGCCGTCGGCTTCGTGCCCATGGCGCTGGCCAGCGGCACGGGGGCGGAGGTGCAAAAGCCCCTGGCCGTCGTGGTCATCGGCGGCCTGATCGGCGCGACGGCCCTGACCCTGCTGGTGCTGCCGGCGATCGCCCGGGTGATGCTGGGGCTGGGACGGCGCAAGCCCGCCCCGGTCTGACGGACGGCGGCGTCCGCGCCCTGGAAGCGGGGTTCGGACGCCGCTCGGCCGCCGGTCGCGGTCAGCCGCTCCGCAGCGCGCCGCGCCTGTGGAAGTAGACGGCGGCCAGGCCGGTCGCCGCCAGGCCGATCAGGCAGGTGGCGTAGGCGGCGAGGCCGAGGAACCGGCTCCATTCCAGGTCCAGGCGGCCGAAGTTGCGCAGCAGCAGCAGGCCGACGCTGCCGACATAGCCGCTGGCGTCGGCGACATAGATCAGGAAGCCGGCGGTGCCCACCGACCCGCTGGCCGCGATCAGCCGGTCGAACAGCAGGCCGTTGAAGGGCGTGTAGGCCATGTAGAGCCCCGCCCCCAGGGCGATCATCCAGCCGATCGGCCCCAGCGCGCCCAGCCGCCAGGCCAGGGTCGCGGCCCCGACCAGCGCAAGGCCGCCAGCGACGAAGGTCAGGTTCCAGCCGAAGGCCCGGCCGTTGTCGCGCACGCGCATCAGCACGGCCATGGCGCTGAGCACCACCGCCGCCACCGGCAGCTCGGACCAGGTGAACATGCCGGCCTCGCTGGAGAAGCCCAGCTCGGCCCAGATCTCGGCGGCGAAGTTGTCGCGGAAGTCGCGCAGCGCGGTCAGGAAGACGTAGACCGCCACCAGCGCGATCAGGCCAGGCGCGTAGCGGCGGAACAGGTCCATCCGCTGGCGGGCCCCCATCGGCGCGCGGCGGGCGCGGGCCGCCTCGTCCGCCGCGTCGGGCGGCGGCAGCTGGGCCAGGGCCAGGGTCGAGATCAGCAGCAGCGGCGTGAACAGCAGGCCGGTCGCCGCCGGCATCCAGGCCTCGCTGACCCAGCCGTGCAGCAGCAGGGTCTTGCCGGCCGACTTCACCACGCCCGAAGCCACGATGAAGCTGGCGCAGAGCATGGCGCCCAGCACCTCGGACAGCCGCCGCCCCTCGAAGAAGCCGAACACCAGCCCCCAGATCATGCCCAGGCAGAGGCCGTTGGCGAACAGCGTCGCCACCGCCAGGGTCGACGGCAGCACGGCGAAGGCGGCCAGGGCCGCCTCGGACAGGCCGATCAGCAGCAGGATGGCCAGGGCCCGGTGCTGGGGCCGGGTCTCCGACACCACCTTGACGCCGATGATCTTGGACAGGGCGTAGCCGGCGACCTGGGCGATGACCAGGGCGATCTTGAAGTCGATGGCGAACGGCCAGCCCGCCACCCCGGCGTAGGCCGCCGCCGCGAAGGGCTTGCGGAAGGCGTACATCGAGAAATAGGCGCCGAACCCGGCCAGGCCGCCGTACAGGGCGAAGACGAAGGGCGGCGCGGTCCGCAGCCAGCGCGTGACGGCGCCCTCGCGCCGGCCGCCGCCCGCGATCGAGGCTTCGGCGACGGTCACGCCGCGTCCCCGGCGCCCGGCGTCTCGCCGGCGGCGATGCGGCGGGAGATCGCCGCCAGCACCGGCCCAAGCTCGGCGACGCTGGCCACCACATAGTCGGCGCCGGCCGCCCGCAGCTGGGCCGTCGCCGCATCGACCAGGGCCGCCCGCTCGGCCGGCTCCAGCGCCGTGAGCGCGTCGAGGTCCAGCCCGACCCCGTTGCCGGACGCGGCGACCCCGACGGTCCAGGCCCCGGCGGCGCGGCCCTCGCCGATGCCGACCGGCGCGTCGTCGACCTTGACGCAGGCCGAGGCCGGCCAGGCGCCCAGCTCGACCAGCGCCTTCCACATCATCAGCGGCGAAGGGCGCCCCTCGGCGGTCTCGCCGGCGCAGACCACGACGTCGGGCGCATAGCCCTGAGCCGCCGCCGCCGGCAGGATGTCGGTCATCATCGGCCGGGTGTAGCCGGTGGTGGAGCCCAGCTTGACGCCCCTGGCCCGCAGTTCGGCCGCCAGCGCCGCCGCGCCGGGAATCAGCGCGGCGCAGTCGCGGGCGGAGGCGCGCATCATCGGCTCGACCGCGTCGTGCAGGGCGGAGACGTCGGCCTCGCCAGGCTCGGCCCCGCGCGCCGCGCGCCAGGCCTCGGCCACGCGGGGGACGGCCAGGAGGGCGCGGATATGGTCGCGCTTGGCCTTGCCCATGTCGACGCGGGCCTCGGCCTCGGTGACGGCGACGCCGGCGTCCTGGAACACCCGCAGCAGGGCGACCACGGGCGCGCGGCAGCCGTGGTCGATGACGGTGCCCGCCCAGTCGAGCACCACGGCCTTGATCGCTTCGCTCACGCCGCTTCTCCCATCCGCACGCCGTAGAGATCGCCGACCACCTCCTCGGCCAGCCCGAAGGCGGTCGAGGCGCCGGTGCCGCTGGTGACGGTGACCAGCCGCACGCCCTCGGCGGGGGCGCGCACCAGGCTGTGGCCGGCGGCCGAGGCGTAGGTGCCGGTCCACCGCTCGATCACCGGCGGCGGCGCACAGCCGAACGTCGCGGCGAATTCGTCGAGGATCAGCCGTTCCACCGCCTCGGAAGCGAAGGGGTCGGGCGTGGCGGCGTAGTGATGGCTGTCGCCGACCACCAGGCTGCCGTCGGCGCTCTGCACCACGATCAGGTGGACGCCCTCGGCCAGCCAGGCCCCCTGCTCGGCCTCCAGCCGGGTGCGGAGGGCGGCGGCGGGCGGCAGGGCGGCGTAGCCCAGATAGCGAACGAGGCTGAGGTCGGACATCACCGCCGCCGGCAGACGCCATCCCGGCGCGGCCAGGCGCATCATCTGCAGCTTGCAGCGGGTCAGGCCGGCGTCGGCCATCTCGGCGGGGAACAGGGTGGTCAGGTCGTCGCCGGGGCAGACCACGACGGCCTCGGCGCGCACGACGCCCTGCGAGGTCTCGACACGGCCGGTCTCGACTGCATGCACGGCGACGCCGCGCCGGATGGCCACGCCATGGACGGCCTCCAGCCAGCCGGCGAGCCGGGGCACGGCGGTGCGCGATTCCACCCGCAGGTCGACGTCGCTGAACAGCGCCCCCTCCAGCTCGGCCGGACGGACCGGGCCAAGACGCTCGGCCGCCGCCGCCGCGTCCAGCCACACGCAGCCTTCGGCCATCTCGGTCTCGGCGAAGGCCTCCAGCACGACGCGGGCCTCGGCCCGGCGGGCGACCATGGCCAGGCCGCGCTGCTCGATGGCGATCCCGGCCGGGCCGGCGATCTCGGCCCAGACGTCGCGCGAACGGCGGGCGCGGCGCCACACCGGACCGCGCTCCTGGCCGGTGACGGTGATGAAGCCGAAGTTGCGCACCGAGGCGCCGTTGGCCTGGGCGTCGCGGTCAAGGACGACGACGCGCTTGCCCAGCCGCGCCGCCGCCAGGGCGTGGGCCAGGCCGACGATCCCGGCGCCGATCACGGCGAGATCGAAAAACTCTTCCGACAAGGGACGATCCCTTTGGTTCGATCCGGCGACGGCCGGCGTTCAGCAGTTGCGGGACGGGATCGGCCGCGCGGTCGAGGGGACGCCGCGCGGCCGATGGCGGCGACCTAGAAGCTGACGCTCAGGGTCGCCGAGACGGTGCGCGGCGCGCCGCGGGTGTAGAGCTGCGTGAACTCGTCCAGCATGCCGCCGATATACTGCTCGTCGAACAGATTGGTGACATTGAGCTGGAGATCCGCGTAGCGGCCGCCGTCCAGGGGCAGGCGATAGCCGGCGTTCAGATCGACCACCGTGTAGGCGGGCATGTAGAGCTTGGGCGTGTTGGGCGCGTCGCCGGCCGTCTTGCCGGTGTACTTGCCGCGCACGCCGATGCGGAAGTTGTCGCGGTGATAGTCCGCGCCCAGCGAGACCAGCGTGGTGGGGGCACCGGGCACGTCGTTGCCCTTGGCCACCGCCAGATCGGTGCCGGCGTTGGCCGTGCCGCCCAGGAAGGTCTGCTGATAGGTCGAGCTGTTGAAGGTCAGGGCCGCCGACAGGTCGAGGTTCGGCGTCGCCGCGTAGCTGGCGCTGGCCTCGACGCCCTTGGAGGCGATGCCCTTGCCGGTGTTGGCGTAGGCGCCCGAGGTGCCGGCCGTGTAGTTGATGCCGCCCGAGCTGCCGCCCGGCCCGCCGGTGATGAAGTCGGCAGAGTAGAACGTGATCGCGTGCTCGTAGTTGATGTAATAGGCGGTCAGCTGCGCGGCGAGACGGCGGTCGCGATAGCGCACGCCGATCTCGTAGTCCGTCGCCACCGAGGACTTGAGCTTGGAGGTGTCGGTCTGGGTCTTCTCCAGAGCCCAGTCGCCGACCGCGCCGTAGTTCTGCGACACGCCGCCGAACACCTGGACGCCGTTGTCGAGGCTGTAGACGCCGCCCAGGCTGAACAGCGGGTCGGAGTCGGCGTTGAGGCCGGTGCGCAGCGGCGAGACCGACTTGCCGTAGGCGTCCCAGCCCTCGGTCTCGCCGGTGATGTCGATCATGTACTTCTGGACGCCGGCGGTGACCGTCAGGGCGCCGAGATTGACGGTGTCCTGGGCGTACACCTTCCACTGGTCGGTGGTGAAGTGCTGCATGAAGTCCAGCAGCTGCGGGCCGGTGTAGTAGGCCGGCCCCTTGCGGACGTCGATGATCTGGCGCCAGGCGCGGCCGAAGTCGCGGTCGAGCCGCTCGTACCAGACGCCCGCCTCGACCTTGTTGATCCCGAGGTCGAAGCTGGCCTTGGAGGTGAAGCCGTAGCGGTCGTGGCCGTAGATGCTGGTGCGGTAGGTCTGGGCGGGAACGCAGGCCGCGTTCACCGAGCCGTCGCCGTTGTAGCAGAAGGCGGCGCGAACCTGGGTCCCGTCGATGTCGGTGTAGTCCAGGCCCTTGATGACCGGGCGCTGGCGGCCGGTCGGGTCGACCCAGTCATAATAGGGCTTCTTGCGCATCGCCCCCGGCGCGGTGCCGCCGGCGATGGTGCGGGTCAGGGTCGGATCGAGGGCGATCTGCTGGTACGGCGGCGCCCAGTCGCCCTGGCCCTTCTGGTGGTGCCAGTAGGGCGAGACCTCGACGCTGACGCGGTCGCTGAACTTGTAGGCGAACTTCAGGTAGCCGAAGGTGTTGTCGCGGTGGGCCGACCAGGCGTGCGCCCAGTTCTCGTCGACGCCCGCCGGCACGCCGGTCCAGGCGATGGACGAGCCGTCGCCGACATTGGTCGAATCCAGCAGGGCGCGCGGCGCCTCGATCAGCGGGTCGTCGACCGCTTCGTCGTAGGACAGCCGGCCGGTGACCGTCAGCTTGCCCAGCTCGGTGACGAACTTGGCCTCGGCGTGCCACTCGTCGGCGCCGCTGCCGTCGCTGCAGCCGTAGACCCAGCGGCAGGCGGTGAAGCGGGCCCCGCCGACATAGGCGCGGGTGGTGCCGCCCAGGATGCGGCCGGTGTCGTAGACGCCGGCGTAGCGGCGCATGTCGTTGTCGCCGGCGCTGATCGAGACCAGGCCCCCGGCCGTCTCCTTGGGCTGGCGGGTGACGTAGGCGATGGTGCCGCCCAGGGCGGAGGCCGAGGCCGACGAGACGCCGGTGGTGCCCTGGTCGACCTGGATGCGGTCGACGATCTCGGACATCAGGTACTTCTGCGCCGGCGCGCCGCCCAGATAGTACGAGGCGTTGTAGGCCGGCATGTCGTCGATGGTCTGGCCGATCTTGGACGAACGCAGGTTGACGTCGAAGCCGCGGATGTTGATCCCGTAGGTCCACGGGTCGGCGTTGAAGGCGTCGGAGCCGCGGATGGAAACGCCCGCCACGTCGCGGATGGCGTTGACGACGTTCATCGCCGCGCCCTGGGCGGCGACCGCGTCATGGGTGACGATGGCGTTGCCCCGGGCCACCGAGGCCGAGGTGACGACGATCTCGTCGACGGTCTGGGCGTCGCCGGCCGCCGCGTCCGCGGCCCGGGCCGTCCCCGCCGACATCGCCGCGGCCAGCGCCGCCGCGGCCGCCCCGCAGCACAAAAGCCCCCGCAGTTCGGGTTTCATCTTTATCCCCATGCATCCGGTTTCGCGGACGATCCCCGCCGTCCGTCGGCGGCTTCTTCGTCCAGGCCGGGGCGCCAAGGCCAAGCCTTTGCTTGTATGGGGGTCATAGGCGCCGCCTATGGGCCGACGTCATCGCCGCGTCACAGGCCGGCCTTAGAAAGGACGGCCGACATGGCCGCCAACTACCAGCACCTGCGCGCTTTCCACGCCATCGCCCTCGAAGGCAGCGTCACCCGGGCCGCCCGCCGGCTCAACGTCGCCCAGCCGACCCTGTCGCAGCAGCTCAAGGCCCTGGAGGCGCGCCACGGCGTCCAGCTGTTCGAAAGCCGCAAGTCGCCGCTGACCCTGTCGCTGGCCGGCCGCGACCTGCTCGCCCTCACCGAGCGGCTGTTCGCCGCCGCCTCCGAGGTCGACGAGATGCTGGGCGAGGCGGCGGGCCTCAGCGGCGGCTCGCTGCGGCTAGGCTCGGATTCGCCGCCCTACGCCGCCCGGGTCGTCGACCGCTTCCGCAAGCGCAATCCCCAGATCGCGATCCAGGTGCGGATGGGCAACGCCCGCGACGTGATCCGCTGGCTGGCCGAGGCCCAGATCGACGCCGCCATCGCCAGCGACCCGCCGGGCGACGGCATGTTCACCTATGACCCGCTGTACGAGGACAAGCTGTGGGTCGCCCTGCCGCTGGCCCACCCCCTCAGCGCCCACGAGACCGTGCCGATCGCGGCGCTGTCGGCCGAAACCCTGTTGCAGCGCGAGGTCAGCTCCAAGACCCGGGCCTTCACCGAACAGGCCCTGGACGCGGCCGGCGTCGAGCCGGCGGCCTGCCTGGAGCTGCAGACCCGCGAGACCATCCGCGAGGGCGTCGCCCTCGGCCTGGGGGTCAGCGTGTTCTTCTCGTCGGAATGCCCGCCCGACAGCCGGATCGCCTATCGGCAGCTGGAGACCGCCGGTCGGGAGTTCCACCTGCACGGCTATCTGGTCTGCCTGCGCGAGCGCCGCCGCAGCGCCCTGATGCGGGCGCTGCGGTCGGTCGCCGCCGACATCCACGAAAGCCGCGCCGCCGCCTGAGGATCAGGCGGCCCGCGCCCCGGCCCGGACCGGGATGGCGGCCTTGTAGACGCTCGCGCCGAGATGGTCGCGGAACTCGACCTCCAGCGCCTCCGGGGTCAGGCGATAGACCGAGAAGCCCGAACGCGACAGGCAGAAGCGCGTGCCCTGCACCGCCTTCACCGGGCGCACCTCCGAGCCGGCCCCGGTGCAGATGTAGTCGACGCCGTCGCGCTGGATGTGCTGCAGGTCGTGGTCGTGGCCGCAGACATAAACCTGGACGCCGCGCCGCTCGAGGATCGGCTTGAGCTGGGCCTTCAGCTCGGCGGTGTCGCCGTGGCCGGAGCCGCCCGAGAACACCGTGTGGTGGCCGAAGACCAGCTTCCACGGCGCCGACGAGCGGGCCAGCTCGGCGTCGAGCCAGGCCAGCTGCGCCGCCGGGTCCTGGGCCAGGACGTTGCGCTTGATGTTGGTCTCGACCTTGCTGCGGTAGCTCTGCACCAGGGGCGAGGTGTCGATGAAGAACAGGTCGACGAAGGGCGCGCCGACCTCGGCTCCGGCGACCTTGTAGTAGCGGGCCGGCATCTTCCAGCGCGGGCTGACGCGGGCGTAGTCGAGCTGGGCCTGCGGCTCGCCGCGATAGTCGTGGTTGCCCAGGGCGACGAACCACGGCGCCTGCAGCGACGGGGCGGTGTAGATGTCTTCGAAGCTGGTCTTCCACTGCGGGTCGTCGACCGAGCGCACGCCGTCGTCGTAGAAGTTGTCGCCCACCGACGCCGTGAAACGCGCGCCGACGGCGGCGGCGGCCTCGCCCATCCGCGCGGCCACGTCGCGCTGGTGCTCGGCCCCGTCGCGGCCCCAGTCGCCGACGGCCAGGAAGGTCAGCGCCTCGCCGGCGCCGGGCGCGGCCGCGAGCGCCCCTCCGGCGAGCAGCGGCGTCGCGGCCAGGCCGCCGGCGGCGGCCAGGACCGTCCGGCGGGACGGGGTTCGGGTGTCGGTCATGATGTCGCGCTCCCTTGGGT
>Ga0209243_100219_pt1 | contig 14331 bp, 12 predicted proteins | sample UppTromiDAQMD024_FD_185836 | JGI IMG/M metagenome (GOLD analysis project Ga0209243, IMG submission 185836) | Upper troposphere microbial communities from Maryland, USA - DAQMD-024 (SPAdes) (version 2) | ecosystem: Environmental > Air > Outdoor Air > Unclassified | place: USA: Maryland, Virginia...
CCCCCCCGCCGCTGCAGGGCCATCGCCGCCGCGGGATTGCGTGCCTTGCCCGCGCCGATGCACAGCAGGTACACCTCGCGCGGCTCTGACGGTGCCGGCCCGGCCAGGCAGGGCAGGTCGTCCACCGGTTCGCCGCGCGCCCAACGCTGCGCGCGTTCGGCCCAGCGCTGCTGCACGGGCGCCGGCAGGCCCTCGTTCAAGCGGGCCTGGCTGCGCTTGATCCGCGCATAGACGAAGCCAGCACTGACATCGCCATGCAATGGCGCCTCGTCACTGTCTTCGATCACCAGCGCCACGCCGTGGCGGCGCGCGGCGTCGACCAGTGCCGGGCCATGTGCCTCCGCGTTGCGGACCTCCAGCGCATGCTGCAGCGGCACTCCTTGCAGCTGCTTCGGCAGCTGCGCCATCAGGGCGCCCAATGCATCGGCGTCGGCCGGGTGGCGTGGATCGAACTGCCACAGCAACGGGCCAAGCCGGTCACCGAGCGCAATCGCCGCCTGCAGGAAGGGCGCGGCAGCCTCTACGGTGCTGGACAGGTCGTGGCGCTGCACCAGGTAGCGTGGCGCCTTCATCGAAAACCGAAAGCCTTCCGGCGTCTGTGCGGCCCACTGCGCGCACTGCGCCGCGGTGGGCGTGCGGTAGAAGGTGCCGTTGATTTCGATGCAACGCAGGGCACGGCTGGCATGGGCCAGTTCTTCACGCTGCGGCAGGCCCACGGGGTAGAAAACGCCGCCACGCCATTCGGGAAACACCCAGCCACCGATGCCGCAGCGGATCGCGGCCTGTCGGGAGGCCGTGGTCACTGGCCGTGGTCCGCGCGCCACGGGTCGTAGCTGCCGAACCACCACAGATAGCCTTCCGGGTCGGCGCAGGCGTAGCCGCGCCCGCCATAGTCCTGGTCGGCGATGTCGATGACGATGCGGGCACCGGCGGCCTTCGCCCGCGCATAGTGGGCATCGGCATCGGTGACGATCACACAGGCGCTCTGGGTCTGGCGGCCGTCGACCTCATCGGGCATCGCCGCGTGTTCGCTCCATGCGCTCTGATTGCTGGCCGAGCCGAGCATGATCATGCCGCTGCCGAAGGTCAGCTGCGCGTGGAATACCGTATCGCCGTCGGCATACACGGCCTGGGCATGGAAGCCGAAGGCGCGTTGCAGCCAGTCGATGGCGGCCTGCGCGTCGCGATAGCGCAGGCACGGAATGATGGTGGAGCCGTTGCCCGGTTGGCCGTTCCCGCCCATGACACCCCTCCTATGGCACAGGGCAGGGTGCGCCGCAGACCGTTACCATCCCGCGAAACCCCGGTGACGGCCTGCACATGGCCGCCACCCCTGTTCGGAGATCGTGCTGGATGAAACCCTGGATTGGAGGAGCCGTGCTGCTGGCGTGCACGACCATGGCGAGCGCTGCCACCCCGGCGCAGCTGCAGGAGCTGGATGCGACTGTCGAGCGCGTGCGCGCGCAGTTCGACGTGCCCGGCATTGCCGTGGCGGTAGTCAAGGATGGCGAGGTGGTGCTGGAGCGTGGCTGGGGCGTGCGTGAGCAGGGCAAACCGGAGCCGGTGCAGGCCGATACGCTGTTTGCCATCGCTTCCAACACCAAGGCCTTCACCGCCACTTCGCTGAACCTGCTGGCCGAGGATGGCAAGCTGAAGATGGACGACAAGGTGATCGACCACCTGCCGTCGTTCCGCATGTCCGACCCGTTCGTGACCGGCCAGATGACGATCCGCGACCTGCTGTCGCATCGCAGCGGGCTGAGCCTGGGCGCCGGTGACCTGCTGTTCTGGCCGACCACCTCCTACAGCAACGCCGAAGTGGTGGAGCGGCTGGGCAAGGTGCCGCTGAAGGGCGGTTTCCGCGAGAGCTATGCGTACGACAACATCCTGTACGCAGTCGCCCAGCAGGTGATCGAGCATGTCTCCGGCATGAACTACCAGCAGTTCCTGCAGACCCGCATCTTCGACAAGGTGGGCATGGCCGGCACGCGCTACAACGCCGATCATCTGAAGCCGGGCGACAAGGCTGCGGTCGGCCACGCCAAGTACGATTTCAAGGACCTGCGCACCGTTGCACCGCTGACGTGGTCGAACAATGCCGGCGCCGGTGGCATCTATTCCAGTGCGCACGACATGGCGCGCTGGATGCAGGTGCAGCTGGCCGAGGGCAAGCTGGCCGATGGCACCGCGCTGTTCAGCGAGAAGAGCCAGCAGCAGATGTGGCGGATGATCACGCCGCAGTCGATCCCGGCGCCAAGCGTGCCGGAGCTGGCGCCGGCGCGGGCCAACTTTGCCGGCTACGGCGAAGGCTGGAGCCTGAGCGATTTCCGCGGGCAGAAGCTGGTCTGGCACACCGGTGGCTGGCCGGGCATGGTTTCGCGGCTGACCCTGGTGCCGGGCGAGAAGCTGGGCGTGGTGGTACTGACCAACCAGGAAGTGGGCGCGGCGTTCAACGCGATCACCCTGAGCGTGCTGGATGCCTATCTGGGCGGCGAAAAGCACGACTGGGTGGACGCCTATGCCAAGGCCGTGGCCAAGGGCCAGGACAAGGCCGACGAGGCCTGGGCCAAGCACCAGAGCGCGCGCGACAAGGGCAGCAAGCCGTCGCTGGCACTGGCCGGCTACACCGGTACCTTCCGTGACCGCTGGTATGGCGACATGCAGATCAGTGCCGAGGGCAAGGGCCTGCGCCTGCGCTTCATGAAGACCGCGCAGCTGAGCGGCCGGCTGGAGCATTGGCAGCACGACACCTTCATCGTGCGCTGGGACGACCGTTCGCTCAACGCCGACGCGTTCGTGAACTTCAGCCTGGACCCGGACGGCAAGGTACGCGAGGTGCGCATGCAGTCGATCTCCGACCTGACCGATTTCAGCTTCGATTTCCAGGACCTGTTGTTCACCCCGACTGAACGGTAGATGCCGACCTTGGTCGGCATGCGGCACGGCGCCCACCAAGGTGGGCGACTACCAGGGGCGGAGCGGTGATCATCGGCTGGCGTACACATCCGGCGTGGGATACTTCGCCGCTTGCAAGAGGCGAGGGAGTGCAATGTTCCGTTGGTTTGAATCCCTGATTCCGGTGTTCCCGCCCGTGGACGGGCGCATGCCGCCGCGCAAGGTGCTGCCCTTCTACCTGCACTACCTGCGCCCGGTGTGGCCGGTGCTGCTGGCCACGCTCATCGCCGGCCTGCTGCTGGCGCTGGTGGAAGTGGCGATGTTCGATTACCTGGGCCGCATCGTCGACATGGTCGCCGAGCAGCCCGGTGCGGATTTCTTCAAGCGCCACGCCAATGAACTGGGCTGGATGCTGTTCATCACGGTCGTCGCGCGGCCGATCCTGGTCGGCCTGCACAACCTGCTGGTCAACCAGGCCATCGTGCCCGGCCTGAGCAACCGCTCGCGCTGGTTGATGCACAACTACGTGGTGCGGCAGAGCCTGAGCTTCTTCCAGAACGACTTCGCCGGCAGTGTCGCCAACCGGGTGATGCAGACCGGTACTTCGCTGCGCGAATCGGCGGTGCAGATGGTCGATTCGCTCTGGTACATCGTGGTCTACACCGGCACCGCGCTGTATCTGTTCGCGCAGGCCGACTGGCGGCTGATGGTGCCGCTGATCCTGTGGCTGCTGGCCTACGCGGTGATCCTGGCCTACTTCGTGCCGCGCGCGAAGGAACGGGCCTGGATTGCGTCCGAAGCGCGTTCCAAGGCGATGGGCCGCATCGTCGATGGCTACACCAACATTCCCACGTTGAAGCTGTTCGCCCATGGTGGCCGCGAGCAGGCGTACGTGGCCGAGTCGATCCAGGAACTGGCGGTCAAGCACCGCGCGCAGACCCGCATCACCACCGGCATGGACCTGACCATCGCCATCGTCAACGGCTTCCTGATCGCCGGCACCTGCGGGCTGGCACTGTGGCTGTGGAATGGCGGCCACATCACCGTCGGTGCGATCACGCTGGCCACCGGCCTGGTGATCCGCATTCACAACATGTCCGGCTGGATCATGTGGACCATCAATGGCATCTTCGAGGACATCGGCACGGTGCAGGACGGCATCACCACCATCGCCCAGCCGCTGACCGTGCAGGACCGCGAGGATGCGGTGCCGTTGCAGGTGACCCGTGGCGGCGTGCACTTCCAGGACATCCACTTCCACTACGGCAAGAAGGGCGGTGTGATCGCCGGCCTCGACCTGGTGGTGAGGCCGGGCGAGAAGATCGGCCTGGTCGGTCCCTCCGGTGCCGGCAAGTCGACCCTGGTCAACGTGCTGCTGCGCCTGTACGACCTGGAAAGCGGCCGCATCCTGATCGACGACCAGGACATTGCGTACGTCACCCAGGAAAGCCTGCGCCAGCAGATCGGCGTGGTCACCCAGGACACCTCGCTGCTGCATCGCTCGATCCGCGACAACCTGCTGTACGGCCGTCCTGACGCAACCGATGAGCAGCTGCGCGCAGCCGTTGCCAAGGCGCGTGCCGAAGTCTTCATCGATTCGCTGGTGGACGGGCAGGGGCGTCGTGGCTACGACGCGCACGTGGGCGAGCGCGGCGTGAAGCTGTCCGGTGGCCAGCGCCAGCGCATCGCCATTGCCCGCGTGCTGCTGAAGGATGCGCCGATCCTGGTCCTGGATGAAGCGACCTCGGCGCTGGACTCGGAGGTGGAAGCGGCGATCCAGGACAGCCTGGATCAGCTGATGGGCGGCAAGACGGTGATCGCGATCGCGCACCGGCTGTCGACCATCGCACGCATGGACCGGCTGGTGGTGATGGATCAGGGCCGCATTGTCGAGACCGGCACCCATGCCGAGCTGATTGCGGCCGGTGGCCTGTACGCGCGGTTGTGGGCGCGGCAGACCGGGGGTTTCGTGGCTGCCGATCAATGATTGCTCTGCTGCTGGCCCTCAGTCTGGCGACCACGGCCGCAGCCACCGCACCGGCACCCGCGGAAGGCGACCAGCTCGAGCAGGTGGTCCTGCTCAGCCGCCATAACCTGCGTGCGCCGGTGGTGGCGTCGGGTGCCTTGGCCAACGCCACTCCGGAACGCTGGCCAGGCTGGGAAGTGGCGGCAGGCGAGCTGACCACCAAGGGCGGCGTGCTGGAGGTCTACATGGGCCGCTACATGGGCCAGTGGCTGCGTCAGGCGCAGCTGTTGCCGGGCTCGGATTGCCCACAGCCGTCTGACTTCCACGCCCATGCCAACAGCCTGCAGCGTACCCAGGCCACCGCACAGTTCTTCGTTGCCGGTGCCTTCCCGGGCTGCCATGTTGCGGTCGAGCAACGCATGCCACTGGGTACGATGGACCCGCTGTTCAATCCGGTGATCCACCGCGATGACGCGGCGTTCCGCGCACGTGCGGTGTCGGCGATGCAGCAGGCGTTGTCCACATCCGATCTGGCACCGGCACTGTCCGTGGTGGAGGAGATCACCCGCTATCCGCAGTCGGCGGCCTGTGCGGGGCGCAGGGATTGCCATCTGATGCCGGCCGACACGACCTTCAGTGCGGAGCCGGGCAGGGAGCCACGCGCTTCCGGCTCACTGGCCCTGGCCAGCGGGCTGGTCGATGCCTTGTTGATGGAGCACTACCAGGGCAGTGGCATCCCGCGCGAAGGTTGGGGTCGGCTGACCACCGAGGCGCAATGGCAGGCGCTTGCGCAGATCCGCAACCGCTACCAGGACATCCTGTTCGGAACGCCCGAGGTGGCGCGGGATGTGGCCGGACCGCTGCTGGAACGATTGGGCGCGCTGTTCGAAGACCCGGCAACGCCGAGGGTGACCCTGCTGGTCGGCCATGACTCCAACATCGGGTCCGTGCTCGCCGCGCTGGGAATCAGCGACTACACCCTGCCAGGGCAGTACGAGAAGACGCCGATCGGCGGCCTGCTGCAGTTCGAGCGTTGGCGTGATCGCCGAAGCGGTGGCGGGCGTTTCCGCCTGGCCTACGTCTACCCGACCACTGCGCAGTTGCGCGATGCGCTGCCGTTGACGGAAGCGCAGCCGCCGGGCCGTGTCGTGCTGCCATTGCGAGGCTGCGATCCAGTGGGTTGCAGCAGCGTGCAGTTCCAGCAGCTGCTGCAGCGCGCCCATCGCTGAAAACAAGGGTCTATCGCAGCGGTGTGCGTACGATGCCATGGGTGGCCATCAACGTAAGGTCGCCACCCAGCCGTGGGGAATGGAACGGTCCGCGTGCATGCGCGGCATCGAACAGCCCGCCATCGGGTGAGCGCAGCCGGTAGAACTCGACCCAGCCGCTGGCATGCAGTGGCAGCTGTGCCACACCGGTGTGTTGGTTGAACCACACCGGGTCGTTGCTGCCCCCGATGACCCTGCGGGCAAGCCGGTCAATGGCATGGCCCTTGCTGGCATACCAGTCCTGGCCGCGCAGTCGTGCCAGCTCGGCCATCATCACCAGCGGCGCCAATGCGTAGTCGTGGTAGTGCAGGGCACGTTGCCCTCGGGCCATCTCCAGCGGCAGGCTGCCATCGTCCTGGATGTCATCGATGCCTTTCTGGAATGCCGCGTGGCCGGCCTGCCACAGCGCATCGTCGTCGGTGGCCAGGCCGGTGGCCAGTACGCCCAGGCCGCCCCAGTAGTAGTGGTTGTTGCGGCGCCGTTTCGGGCTGTCCCAGTACGCCAGGTTGGCCCGTGCCAGCTTCTGCAGCCATGGGTCGATGCGTGCTCGCTGCCGGGCATCGGCCTGGTCGTGCACTTTCAGGTAGGCCATGGCTACTGCATCGAGCATCCATTGCCGCATGTAGAACGACTGGTCGTTGTTGACCCGGATCATCTGCCCGAGCATGGCGCCATCGTCGGCCCATGCACCCAGCCACGCCAGCGTGCATTTCGCCGCCGCCGGGTCGCCGTTGCGCAGGTAGTCATCGCTCATGCGCGCCACGTCGGCGGCATAGCGGTCCAGTGGCGCGGTGGCATCCTTGTTCTGCTGCTGCAGTGCCGGGTCGATGACCGAGCCCACCTTGTCGGTGTAGTAGCCAAGAGCGCGGATGTCCGGCTGGCCGGGCGGCGGCGGGGGGCAGGCGGCGAAGGCAGGAGCGGCCGCCAAGGCAGCGGAGAGGAGACCAAGGCGTAGCACCGGGGAGGGCATGGGAACCTGCAGGGACGGGGAGGCGATGCGAACGATGCGCCCGGAGTCGTTTGCCAGCTGTGAGGCCGCACAGGCCCGGTTTGCAAGTATTCAGGGCCGGAGCGGCGCCTGAAGCTCAAGAGTTGGCTAGTCTGTCGTCATCAATTCAGCGGGATGGAGTGGCGATGAGAATCACGGATTTTCTCGTGATGGACGGCGAGGGTGACGAGATCCCTGCTGATCCGCATGGTAACCATGTGGCTTTCAACTGTTTCGAGTGCGGATACCCGGTAGTGGCTGGCTCATTGGAAAACGAGCGTGGCAGTGATGAGGATTGTCCTGCCGCCTGTCGTGGCTGTGGTGCCGAGTACTTCGTAGATCTGCGGCTGAGCTTAAAGAAAATGTACATCCATCTGCTCTGACCCGGCAGCAGCCCAAGCAGGGGCGAACAAAAAAAGCGGCCCGGGTTTCCCCGGGCCGCTCCGCTTCATCTCACACCGTCCCGATCACTCGATCGGCTGGTCCAGCATCAGCTGGCGTGCGAAGCGCACCGGCGGCGCGCCGTAGGACAGCATCTGGTCGTGGTAGGCCTTCAGGTTGAACTTGTCGCCCAGCTTGTCCTGCATCGCCTTGCGGGTATCGAAGTGTTCCTGCGCACCGACGAAGTAGGTCGGCAGCTGCGCCGAGGTCAGCTGCGCGCGCACCCACTTGCCCGAGGCTTCGCTTTCCTGCTGGAACGCGTCGTGGGTCATCAGGTGCATCGCCTTCTCGCGATCCCAGTTGTCCACGTGCACGCCCTGGTCGAGGATCGCGTTGGAGATCGTGCGCAGGTAGAACTTCAGCTGCACCAGGTGGAACAGCGGGTCGTTGTTGAGGTAGCCCTGCTCCTGCATCATGCGCTCGGTATAGACCGCCCAGCCTTCGGCGAACAGGCCCGAACGCAGTACCGCACGCAGGGTGGAGGGGAACTTGGCCGAGTGCCAGCCTTCCAGGTAGTGGCCCGGGGTGCCTTCGTGGATGCTCAGCAGGTGGATCATGCGCGAGTTGTACTCACGCAGGAACGAGTCGACCTGCTTGTCGTTCCAGTCGTCCGGAATCGGCGACACGGCGTAGAAGGTCTTCAGGTTCTTGTCCAGCGGGCCCGGCGAATCGCAGTAGGCCACGGCCACGCCGCGCTGGAATTCCGGCATCAGGATGATGTCCACCGGTGCGTCGGGCAGCGTCATCAGGTCGTGCTCGCGCACGAACGCGGTGGACTGCTCCAGCGCGGCCTTGGCATCGTCGACCACCTTGTCGCGTGCCGGCTTGTCGGCGTAGGCCAGTTCCAGTGCGGCCTCGATCGCCTTCTGCTGCTGCTCGTCGGTCGGCTGTGCCGGCATCTCCGGCGCGCCCGGCTTGTCCTTCAGCACGGTCTGCGCGATGCCGTACATGTCTTCGCGCACGCGCTTGAGTTCGGCGCGTGCACGCTCACCGATTTCCTGGCGCGACAGCGAGGAACTCAGTGCGAACTTCAGCTTCTGGTCGTACTTTTCCGCACCGATGCGGAAGTCGCCCTTGGCATTCGGCACCAGGGTCTTGTCCAGCCAGGTCTGCTGCTCGTCCACGGCCTTCTTCAGGCCGTCGATGGCGGCCTGCAGGCGCTGCTGGTCAGCCTGCGGCAGTTCGCCGATGTGCGGGGTGATGAAGGTATCGACGATGCTGAGGATGCCCTTGTTCTGCTTGGCCACGGTCTCGGCATGGACCTTCGGCACGCGCGCCGGATCCAGGTTCTCGCGGGCCTGGGCGAAGATCGCCGGCAGCTTTTCCATGCGCGCGGTGGCCGACTTCAGGCGCTCCGGCAGCGGCGCGAACTCGCGCGCCATCAGGCCGTAGATCGCGCTGCCGGCGATGCCGTTGTACAGCTGCGGGTCCCACTTGCCGGACTGCAGCACTTCGGCATTCCAGATTTCCGACTGCAGCTGGTTGCGCAGGATCGCCGCGTCCACCTGGTTCTCGCGGCCCAGCTTGGCCACGTCGATCTTGTCCAGCTCTCCCAGCAGCGCCTTGTAGGCGGCCAGGGTCTTCTGCTGGCCGGCGGCACTCAGGTCGTCCAGCTCGCTGTCGTAGCGGTGGTCACCGATCTGGGTGGCGCTGACCGGCGACAGCTGCATCCAGGTGTCCAGGGCGCGCTTGGACAGATCGGCGAAGGCGGCATCGACCGCCGCGTCACCGGCCTGCTGGCTGGCGGCCGGAGTGGAAGCGTTGGTCGGGGCGTCGGCCGGCTGGCAACCGGCTAGGGCGGCGACCAGGGCGAGGGCAAGAAGATGCGGGCGCATCGGCGTTCCTGTACAGGGTCAAACCCCGAGCATAGGGCCCCGGGGCTGCTTTGTCCCCGTGCCATAGGATTACCATGGGCGCAGACAAGGACCCTCCAGCGGAGCGCAGGACATGCAATACCAAGGAAGCTGCCATTGCGGCAGGATCGCATTCACCGTACAGGCCGAGGCGCCGATCAGCGACGTCATCGACTGCAACTGCTCAATGTGCCGCCGCCGGGGCGGCCTGCTGTGGTTCGCCCCGCGCGCGGCGTTCCAGCTGAGCACCGACCCGGCGGACGTGGCGACCTATCACTTCAACAAGGCGCACATCAATCATCACCATTGCCGCGAGTGCGGCATTGCCCCCTACAGCGAGGCGGTGGATCCGCGCAGCGGTACGCCGATGGTGGCGGTGAACGTGCGCTGCGTGCCTGCAGTGAATCTGGCCACGCTGGCAGTGACCTCCTACGACGGAGCCGCACTGTGAGGCCGGTGCGTACGTGGGCGCGCGTGGCAGCGATGCCGGTATTGCTGCTGGCGCTGGCAGCCTGTGCAAAAAATGGTGAGCGAGCGGCCGATGCGGGCGCCACTGCCGCCGAAGCTGCTGTTGCTTCACCGGAAGGCGCATTCCTCGCCTACGAACACGACGTGCAGGTGCAGCTGGAAGCGGGAGAGATCGCACCGCGCATCCAGCAGGTGGCACAGGCCTGCCAGAGCGCGAAGTTCGGTGACTGTGCGGTGCTGCAGGTCGACCAGCGCAGTGGCGAGCAGCCTAGTGGCGAGGTCAAGGTGCGGATTGCACCGAAGGGCACCGAGCCGTTGATCGCGTTGGCCGGTGAAGGGGGCAAGCTGCAGTCACGCAATACGCGCGCCGAGGACCTCGCTCAGGCGGTGGCCGATACGGCACTGACCAAGGCACGGCTGGAGAAGGAGCACGCGCGGCTGCTGTCCTACCAGGATCGCAAGGACCTGAAGATCGAGGACCTGATGGCGATCACCACGCGCCTGTCCGAGATCGAAGCCGGCGTCGAACAGGCCAACAAGGATTCAGCGCAGCAACGTCGACGCATCGATACCCAGCTGGTGACGATCCATTTCGACACCACCTCGGGCCAACGCAGCCGCAGCGAAATCGGTGAGGCGCTGAGCGAGTCGGGTAGCATCCTCAGCACCAGCGTGGCGTTCCTGATCCGCGCGGTTGCCGCGCTGCTGCCGGTGGCGGTGCTGGCCTTGATCGCGGCCTGGGGTGTGCGGGCGTGGTGGCGTCGCCGTCGTCGCAAGCTACCCCCCAACCTCTGACGTGAAGGCTGATGCCGGTAGCCTGCCGGCATCAGCCCTCGTCGGTCTCGTACTCGACGAACACATCCAGCTCCAGCGCGAGTTCCTGCACCGCGTCGCGCACCTTCTGCGCGGTGCTTTCATTGCCGACTTCCACTTCCAGCTCATGGATGCCCGGGCCGATGTCGTCGGACAGCCCGGCCGAACTGGAATCGTCGTCGTCCATGTGCGGCATCAGGTCGTCGGTTTCCTCGACATGCTCGATGCCCTCCAGGCCGAGCAGCAGGTCGCTGATGGCACGGGCGTCGTCTTCAGTTCCGGTGATGCGCAGTCGCAGCATGGCCATGGCGTAGGTACGTTGTGGAGTTGCCTGCAGCCTAGCCAGCGCCGGGCAAAGAACGGGTGAGGGTGCAGTCAGGCGCGTGTGGCCGGGCGCCCGAGCAGGCTGTCCGGCAATGCGGGAATCGGTGTGCGTTCGTCCTGCGCCTGCTCCAGCAGCCAGTCGATGAACAGGCGTGCGGCGGGGCTGGGCGGTTGTCCTTCGGCATGCACCACGTGATACGCATAGCGCGCCTTCAGCGCCGGGCCGGGCAGGCGCACCACTTCGTAGCGTTGCATATAGGGCTGGGCGATGTGGGTGCGCGCCAGCACCGCGCCCATGCCATACACCGCTGCACGCATCGCATCGGTGCTGTCGGCGAAGGTGTGCATCGGTGGCAGCGGCGACGGCGGGCGCACGCCCGCGTGGCGGAACCAGTCGCGCCAGCCCTGCGGTGACAGATCGGTCAGCAGCGGCAGGTCGGCGATGCGCGCCGGATCGACCAGCGTTTCGACCCCGGCCAGTGCCGGCGAGGCGACCGGGAACAGGTAGTCATCCATCAGGTGCTGCGCACGCAGGCCGGGCCATTGGCCCAGGCCATAGCGGATTCCCACTTCCGGGCCGTTGTCGTCATAGCGATCCAGCCCGCTGCCGGTATGCAGCTCGATGCGGATGTGCGGGTAGGCCTGGGTGAAGCGCGGCAGCCGTGGCAGCAGCCAGCAGTATGAGAGCGAGCGTAGCGTAGTGACCCGCAACGGCACGCTGTCGGCATCAGGCTGCAGGTGATGGGCGACGGCCGCGACATCGGTGAAGGCAGCGCTGGCGGCATCGGCCAGCTGCCGGCCCTCGGCGGTCAGGCGCACGCCACGGGCGTGGCGCAGGAACAGGCGAACTTCCAGCACTTCTTCCAGACGGCGCACATGGTGGCTGACCGCGCTGGCGGTCAGGTGCAGCTCCTGCGCGGCCTGGGCGAAATTCTGGTGGCGCGCCGCGACCGCGAACACGGCCAGTGCGGGTAGCAGGGAAGGGCGTAGCAGCATGTCGAGCCTCAAACCATATTTGTGGCTGGCAGCGATACTACGCGCTTGTGCGGCGGGCGTCTGCGCCTGATCCTATCCGTCTTGGCGAGGAATTGACGATGTACGGAGGCAAGGCATGAATGCGGTCCCACAGGCGGCCGAGCGCGACTGGCGCACACCGCTGGAATTGACCCTGCTGGGCGCCATCTGGGGCTGCTCGTTCCTGTTCATGCGGGTGGCGGTGCCGTCGTTCGGCCCGTTCGCGCTGGTCGAGGTGCGACTGGTGCTGGGCGCGCTGGTGTTGCTGCCGTTCCTGTGGCGCGCCCGCGCGCAGTTCCCGCCGCGGCGCTGGCTGTGGCTGGCACCGATCGGCCTGATCAACTCGGCGTTGCCGTTCGTGCTGTTTGCTTATGCCGCCGAACAGGCGCCGGCCGCGATCGGTGCGATCTGCAATGCGATGACCGTGCTGTTCGCCGCGCTGATCGCGTTCCTGTTCTTCGGTGAAAAGATCGGCATGCGCCGAGCCGGTGCGCTGCTGGTCGGCTTTGCCGGCGTGGTGGTGCTGGCCACGGCCAAGGTCTCCGGCCTGAGCATCGGCACCGCGGTGCTGGCTGGTGCGGCGGCTTCGCTGCTGTACGGCCTGGGCGTGAACCTGGTGAAGCGGCACATGACCGGCCTGCCCTCGGCGGCTGCGGCTGCGGCAACGCTGTCGTGTGCCTCGCTGTGGATGCTGCCGATGGCGGTGAGTCACTGGCCGCAGGCGGCGATTCCGGGCAAGGCGTGGGGCGCGGCGATTGCCCTGGGCGTGGCCTGCACTGGGTTGGCGTTCCTGATGTTCTACCGCCTGATCGGCCGCATCGGCCCGTCACGTGCGTCGACGGTGACGTACCTGATTCCGCTGTTCGGCGCGGCGTTCGCGTGGTTGTTCCTGGGCGAGCCGGTGACGCTGCAGATGCTGATTGCCGGTGCGTTGATTCTGGGTAGCGTGGCGGTGAGTCAGAAGGGCTGAGGCGTTGGCGTTTTGCGCGTGGCGCGTGCTGAAGGTGCTTCATTGTTCATGGGCGTCACTTTTCTTTTCGCGCGAAAAGAAAAGTAACCAAAAAAAACGCGCCGCCAGGTCGCGAGCCGCCGTGCTTCGCACGTCGGTCCCCTGCGCTTCTCGGTGAATCAGGGGACGGTGCCGAACTCGCTGCGCTCAGACATCGGCACCTCTTCGCCCCTGATTCCCCTGCGATGCTCGGCTCGCTCAAGGCGGACCCAAGGTCAAGAGCCACAGCTGCACGACGATGCTTGGTAGTGCCGGGCCGGGCCCGGCGAGCGAAGCGAGCGCTTCTGCCTTTGATCTTGGATCTGCCTTGAGCGAGCCGAGCACCGCAGGTCCGGCGAGGGCGAAGAGGCGCCACGCACTTTTGTAGAGCCGAGCCATGCTCGGCTGCTCTCCGCGCCGTCCCTCGACGGGCCGAGGAGCGCAGGGTACCGGCGCGCAGCGCCGGCTCGCGACCGGCGGAACGTTTCTTTTGGTTACTTTTCTTTGCGTACAAAGAAAAGTAACGCCCATGAACAGTGAAGCACCTTCAGCACGCGTCACGCGCAGGAAACCATCAGCGCACCGGCACCGGAATATTGCAGAGATCGATATGCCCCGCCGGGCGCTTGTAGAAATCATCCACGCGATTGCGTCGCGCCTCTACCGTATCGGCGAAGGTCTTCGAATCGGTGCGCAGTACCTGGATCGGTGTGCGCTCGGCCACCGGCACATCGCTGGCACGGCGGATCGACACGATCGGCGTACGCAGCTTCGGGTCGGTGTAGAAGCCCATCGGCGCCGGGCCGCGCGGCGTCGCGCTGAGCAGTTCCATGCCCTTCAGCACGCGGCCGACCAGGGTGATGTTGCGGTCCAGCTGGCGCGGTGACTGGCCGGTCACCACATAGAGTTCGGCGCCGATGCTGCTGTCTTCCTCGTTGCTGCGGCCGGCGCCGAGCATGCCGTAGCAGTGCGCCAGCCAGGCCTTGCCGGCCTGCGGGTCCTGGCCGACCGGGAAGCCGTCGACGAAACCGGTCTGTGCCGCCCAGCCGTCGCGATCCGGCAGCACGCTCACCTTCAGGCCGGCGCTGGCACGTTCGAACTCGGCCGGCAGCTTGCGCGCGGCACTGCCGAACGGCTTGGCCTTGGCTGCGTCATCGGCGTCGGCATCGCCGAACTGCACCACGAAGTTGTCCTGCGAACGGTAGATTCTGGTGCCGTCCCAGAAGTGCTCGTGGGCGAAGGTCTGGATGTTGGCCACATGGCGCGGGGCGAACTGCGGCGCCAGCTCGATGATCACCCGCCCCGCCGGCAGG
>Ga0209243_100220_pt1 | contig 14280 bp, 15 predicted proteins | sample UppTromiDAQMD024_FD_185836 | JGI IMG/M metagenome (GOLD analysis project Ga0209243, IMG submission 185836) | Upper troposphere microbial communities from Maryland, USA - DAQMD-024 (SPAdes) (version 2) | ecosystem: Environmental > Air > Outdoor Air > Unclassified | place: USA: Maryland, Virginia...
GTGATGTTCACCCGTGCCGACACGTCGGCGTAGCTGAAGCCGTTGTAGCCACCGGCCTCCAGCAGCGAACGGGCGTGGGCCAGGATCTCCTGGGCCTTGGGCGAGAGCGACTCTTTCATGCCGCCAACCTACTAGTAGGTTGAGGCGCTGTCAACTTCACCCTGCTGGGCTCGCCGGGCATGGCCCGGCGCTACCCGCGCCCCGCTCAGTCCTCCTGTACCAGCTTGAACTCGCGCAGCAGGCCACCGATCTGGGTCTTGTCCAGCTTGTTCATCAGCAGGTTGCGCAGGAACGCAGGCCCGGGAATATCCAGTTCCTTGCCATCGCGCAGACGACCGGCGGCGGCCAGCAGCGAGCGCACGTCGTAGGTGGAATTGAACACCTCCGGCACGCCGCGTTCGATATCCAGCAACGTGTACACCGCTTCCATCGGCGTACGCACCGAATACTCGGTGGTGAAAATGCAGTCGCGCTGCTTCGATTCGGCGAACTGGCCGATGAAGGCGAAGTTCACCGCACCTTCCGGCACCACGTCAGGGCGATCACCGGCCTGGCGCGGCATGAAGAACGCGGTGATGTACGGCATCATCACCGGTACCGTCTTCGCACCGGTCGCGGCCAGCTCGTCGATCTCGTCCACCGGCACGCCCAGGTGGTACAGCCACTCGCGGGTGATCTCCTCGCCGGTGCAGTCCTGCATCGGCTTTTTCACGTAGTCGCCGGGCGTATCCACAAACAGCGAATACACCCAGACCACGATCTGGTCCTTGGGCTGGTTCTTGAAATGCGGCTGGCGGTTCACCGTCCAGCTCATCAGCCAGCGCGAGTCACGCACGCTGACGATGCCGCCGGTCACTACCTTGCCACTGAACGGGTCGCGCTTGGCAATCTTCTGGATGTAAGCCGGAATGCGCGCATCCAGCGTGGTCACCGTTGCCGATTCCCACTTGGTTTCCGGGATGTGCGCGCCGAACACATCCGGGCGGCCGAACGCCGCATCCTTCGCGGCAATGCGTCGCCACAGGTCCCAGGCAGGCGCCGGGCCTTCGTTCAGGCGCGCTGCGGTGTGGTGATCGCCGTTGTCCGAATTCTCGGTCAGCGAACCGATGGTCATGAACAGCAGATCATCCTTGCCGAGATCCACGCCACCGGCTACACCGTCATGCATCCAATGGATGCGCGTTGCCTGCTTGCGGTCCGGCTGCAGATCGAAGTCGACGTCGGTCACTTCGGTGCCGTACTGGAACACCACGCCCTGCTCCTGCAACCATTTCACCAACGGCAGCACCAGCGATTCGTACTGGTTGTACCTGGTGAACTTCAACGCCGAGAAATCCGGCAGGCCGCCGATGTGGTGGATGAAGCGATGCAGGTACAGCTTCATCTCCAGCGCTGAATGCCATTCCTCGAACGCGAACATGGTGCGCCAGTACAGCCAGAAATTGCTGTCCAGGAAGTCGCGGCCCAGCACTTCGTTGATGCGCTTGTTCTCCATCTCCTGCCGGGTGGCCAGGAACAGCGCGATGATGTCCTTCTGTGCCTGTTCGCTCAGGGTAAACAACCCATCGGTGTGTGCATCTTCGCCGCGATTGATGGTGGCGCGCTGCAGCGAATAGTTCGGGTCGTCCTTGTTCAACCAGTAGAACTCGTCCAGCACGCTGGCATCTTCAATCTCCAGCGATGGAATCGAGCGAAACAGGTCCCACAGGCACTCGAAATGATCTTCCATCTCGCGGCCGCCGCGGATCACAAAGCCTTTTTCCGGCACCTTCAGGCCATCCAGTGCGCCGCCGGGAATCTGCTGCTGTTCAAGAATGGTGATGCGCTCACCGGCCATGCGCCCATCACGCACCAGGAACGCGGCGCCAGCCAGCGAGGCCAGACCCGAACCGACGAACCAGGCCCGCTTGCCCTCGACACCGGCCGGCTTGCGCGGGCGCGCGAAGGCTTCGTAGTTGCCACTGCTGTAGTACATGCGCTGCTCCTTCCTGGAGGGGGTCATCAGGAACCCGTAGCGGGATGACACAGCCATCCCGTGCAGGTCATGGCCCTACTCTAGCGCCGAACCGATGTACCGTTTCCTGCACACACGCTGCGACCGAATGACGCAGCCGCGTCAGAGCTGCCGGCCCAGCAGCATGCCCGGCCAACCGTCCACGTTGAACGGTGCGATGCGTGTGTAGCCACAGGACTCATAGAAGCGCACCAGATCCCCATTGCCACCGCCGTAGCAGTCCACGCGCAGATGGTCGAGTCCGGCAGCGCGCGCCTGCTCATCGGCAAACGCCATCAAGCGGCGGCCGACGCCGCGCACGCGGCCATCGCGCGAAGCCACCAGCACGCGTACGTACAGCTCTGGCCCATCGGGCGCCGGTACATAGGGCATCGCCTCACCCAGCGCCAGGAACGCACGCGCCTCACCCAGTGCGTTCTGCGCCACCCACGCGCCGGGCAGCGCGCAGGCATCAGTCACCTGGGTGATCCGACGCGGCACCGTCGACCACGGCTCGCTGCCCCACTGCTGCAGATTACCGATCGACACGAACCATTCGATCACCTCGTCGAAGAGCCTCAGCACCGCAGGGGCATCGGCCACGCTGGCGCGGCGGATGGTCAAGGTGTCCTTTCCAGCTTCAGTCATGCACGCACTCCTTCCAACGCATCAATCGGCTGCACCGAGGATGCCGGCCAGCGGCCAGCACTACCAGGGCCGGACGTCCGTGGGCCGGATTTGACATGCAGGCCTTTACCTGCATATAGTCCACTCGACGGCGGCGCCTGCCCGCCCACGCGAGGAACCTGCAATGGTGGATATCGCACATCGGGTTGGCATCAAGGCCCCCGCAAGCCAGGTGTACCAGGCCCTGGCCAGCCCCGAAGGCGTCGCCGCCTGGTGGGCTGAAGACACCCACGGCGACCGCGAGACCGGCGGCACGGTCAGGGTGCGCTTCACGAACAACGGTCAGGAAATCGGCGCCATGGAAATGAAGCTTGAACAGCTTGTTCCAGGCGAGCTCGTGCTGTGGCGGTTCCTCGCCGGCCCTGCCGAATGGATCGGCACGCACGCGCGCTTCGCGCTGAAGCAGGAAGGCGACTACTGCATCGTCCTGTTCACCCACGAAGGCTGGAAGGAACGTGTCGAGTTCACCTCCCACTGCAGCACCAAGTGGGCGGTGTTCCTGATGAGCCTCAAAGCGCTGCTGGAAACCGGCAAGGGCCAGCCCAACCCGCATGACGTCAGGATCGACAACTGGAACTGAAGACGCCCCGCATGAATGCAGACAAGGTGTTCAAGGCCCTGGCCGACTCCACGCGCAGAACCCTGCTGGATCTGCTCTGCGAGGACAACGGCCAGACCCTCGGTCAGCTGTGCGAGCACCTGGACATGGCCCGGCAATCGGTCACCCAGCACCTGGGCCTGCTGGAAGACGCGAACCTGATCAGCACCGTGCGCCGTGGTCGCGAAAAGCTGCACTTCATCAACCCGGTGCCACTGCATGAAGTCTATGAGCGCTGGGTACGCAAGTTCGAGCAGCAGCGCCTGAGCCTGCTGCATGACCTGAAACGCGAACTGGAAGGAAAATGACGATGTCCGCAGAGTCCACCCGCTTCATCCACGTGATCTATATCGCGTCCACGCCACAGAAGGTGTTCGAGGCCATCACCCGCCCCGAGATCGCCAGTCGCTACTGGGGCCACGAGAACGTCTCGGACTGGAAGCCCGGCTCGCGCTGGCAGCATGTGCGTGCCAACGAAACGCGCTCGGTCGAGCTGGTCGGCGAAGTGGTGGAAAGCACGCCACCCTCGCGCCTGGTCATCACCTGGGCCGCCGCCTCGCAGGCCGACAACCCCGCTGCCTACAGCCGGGTCACCTTCGACATCGTGCCCTACCAGGACATGGTGCGGCTGACGGTTATCCATGAGGAACTGGAGCCGGGCAGCGGCATGGATACCGGCATCCGCCAGGGCTGGCCGATCGTTCTGTCGAGCCTGAAGTCGCTGCTGGAAACCGGCAAGGGATTGGATGTGTTTGCGAAGCCAAACTGAGTCGTGCCGCAATCGGCGGCGGAGCGCCATCCGCCGCCAGCGCTCCCCATCCGGTCAATCGCTCAATCTGCGCGAACGCCCATAACTGCCATGCACATCCTGCTTGATCCAATCGGCCAGCAGGCGCAGATAGCCGTCGGTGATCCGCGTAGACACGCGATTGCCCTCGGCATCGGTACGGAACTCGACCATGCCGTGATCGGTATCCGGGAACAGGTAGGTCTCGATCGACTGCCCCGACGCGCGCAGGCGCGACAGGATCGAACGCGTGGCGGCAATCGGCGCGGCGCGGTCCTGCTCGGCCAGCACCCACAGCAACGGTACCTTCAGGCGGCGCAGCGCGGCCTCGGCGTCGTAGTCCCAGATCAGCTCCAGGTTGTCGAAGCGCGCGCGGCCGATCTGGCGCAGGTCCGCGTCACTCATGCGCAGCATGTCACCGCTGTATTCGCCACTGATCGTCCTTGCCCACGGTGCGGCACCGATCTGCGTACGCACCTTCGCCAGCGCCTCGAACCCTTCATTGAAATGCGTGCGCATCAACTGCGCGGTCGCGTCTGAAAGCTGCCCGACCTGCGCCAACGCCGCCGCATCCAGCTGCAGGCGCCGCGCCTCGTCGAACAACTGCTCGCGGTCCTCCTCGATGGGCGACACCACCAGCCCGAAACCGATCGCCACGAAATCCGCCTGCGAGCGCGTCGCCGCCAACGGTGCGATCCACCCGCCCTGGCTGCCACCGAAGTAGCCGGCCCGGCCGAAACGCCCCGCTGCCAGAGCGCGCGCCTTCGTCAGTGCCGCTGCCGCGTCGTCAGCCAGCAGCTCGAAGTTCTGCGTGTACTCGCCTTCCGAATCGCCGGTGCCACGCTTCTGGTAGGCGAACACTGAAATTCCCTGCGCCACCAGCATCCGCTGGTAGATCGCCGCCACGGCCATCGTGCGTTCCGAGCCGTGCACCAGCACCACCAGCGGCCGCGTCGGGTCGGCCGGGCCAGCCGGCTCGATCAACTGCCCAACCAGCGTGGTTCCCGCACTGATGAACGTTGCCTCGGTATCGCGGGTCGGCAGTCGCTGCCAGCGCTGCGTGGCGCCGGCAGGCGACCTGAAGCTGACCACATCGCCGCTGCAGCTCACCGGTGCGTTGGCATCGCCGGTGGCGCCACGTCGCCCGTCCAGCATCAGATAGCGCTGCCCCGTGGCCGGTGCCGCAGCGGGTGCGCCCAGCACCACGATGCTGCCCTGCCCGTCACCGTAGGCGCTGGCCGTGCACAGCTCGGCGGCTGCAGCCGGCAGACCCGACCACACCAGCACCGCGGTCAACAACGAACGACTCTTCCACCCTGCCATGCCCTTCCCCGTTGCAGTGAACCCGCGTTGCGCAGGCGCCGGGCGCAGCCTAACGCGTCCACTCGCCAGATTCATGCTGCAACCGCTCGCTATCGCTCCCCTTCCACGGCCATACTGGGCGGACGATACGGACTTCAGAGCGCACCATGCACACCCATCTCGAACAGATCGGCAGCACCCGCATCCTGCGCAGCGCCGATACAGGCCCCCAGCTGGATGGCAACGCCCTGCGCGACCTGGTCGGCGATGCGCTTGGGCACCAGGCCGAGTGGATCGCCGTGCCGGTGCAGCGCCTTTCGGCAGACTTCTTCGAGCTGCGCTCCGGCATGGCCGGGCAGTGGCTGCAGATGTTGGTGAACTACCGCCTGCACTTCGCCGTACTGGGCGATGTCAGCGCCTACCGCGCGCAGAGCGAATCGCTGGACGCGTGGATCATTGAGTGCAACCGCGGCCGCAACGGCTGCTTCGTTGCCGACTGGGATGCCCTGCTGGCTCGCCTTTCGGCCCCCGCCAGCGCCGGCTGAACGCCGCCCCCACGCTCACCCTCGCCGAACCCGTTTCCGACCGCGCTCCGACGCCCGCCGCCACAGCATCGCCCACAGGCATCCTTGGCGACGTTCGATGAGTGCTTCAGACGCAGAGTCCCTGCACAGCAAAGTGGCGGCGGTCACCCTTGGCTTCTGGGTGATGAAGATCGCCGCCACCACGCTCGGCGAGACCGCCGGCAACCTGCTGTCGATGACGCTCAACCTGGGCTACGTGGCCAGCTCGGCCATCCTGCTGGCGATCTTCGCCGGCCTGCTGGGCATGCAGTTGTCGGCACGGCGCTTCCACCCGGTGCTGTTCTGGTCGGTGGTGCTGGCCACCAGCACCGCCGGCACGACGATGTCGGACCTGATCGACCGCACGCTCGGCCTGGGCTACGCCACCGGCGCCAGCCTGCTGGCTGGCTGCCTGGCGCTGGTGTTGCTGGCATGGCGCATGTCGGAGAAGTCGATCTCGGTCAGCAACATCGCATCGCGCCGCGCCGAAGGCTTCTACTGGACCGCCGTGCTGTTCTCCAACACGCTCGGCACCGCACTGGGCGACTTCCTCGCCGACGATTCCGGGCTGGGCTTCACCGGCGGCGCACTGCTGATCGGCAGCCTCATCGCGCTCACCGCACTGGCCAGCCGCATCAAGGGCATCAACCGGGTCATCCTGTTCTGGATCGCCTTCGTGCTCACCCGCCCGTTCGGCGCCACCTTCGGCGACCTGCTCACCAAGCCGCTGGAAAAGGGCGGCCTGGGCTTCGGCACGGTCGGCTCGTCGCTGGTGCTGTTCACCCTCCTCGCCACGTTGGTGGCGCTGCCGATGCTGCAGCGCAAGGCGCAGCCAGCCAGCTAGCGCGCCGTCCAGCCCCCATCCACCGGCAGCGCCGTACCGGTAATCTGGGCCGCCGCGTCCGAGGTCAGGAACACCACCATCTCACCCAGCTGCTCGGGCGTCACGAACTGCAACGAAGGCTGTTTTTCAGCCAGCAGCGCACGCGCGGCGGTCTCCTGATCCGTGCCTTCGCGCTCGGCCAACGCGGTGATCTGCTGCTCGACCAGCGCCGTCCGCACCCAGCCCGGGCAGATCGCATTGGCGGTAATGCCGGTGCCCGCATTCTCCAGCGCGGTCACCTTGGTGAACCCGATCACGCCATGCTTGGCTGCCACATAGGCCGACTTGTTCACTGACCCGACCAGCCCGTGCACCGACGCAATGTTGATGATGCGGCCGGCGCCCTGCCGCTTCATGTGGGGCAAGGCCGCTGCCGTGGCATGGAACACCGCCGACAGATTCAGCGCCAGGATCGCATCCCACTTCTCGATCGGAAATTCCTCGATCGACGCGGTGTGCTGGATGCCCGCGTTGTTCACCAGGATGTCGATGCGCCCCATCGTCGCGACGGCATGCTCAATCATCCCGCGCACTGCCTCGCCACGGGAAAGATCGGCGCCGTCATGCGCCACGCGCACGCCGAACTCGGCTTCCAGTTTGGAACGGATGCGTTCGATCTCCGCCGCATCGCCGAAGCCGTTCAGCACGATATCGGCACCTTGCCGCGCCAGCGCGGTGGCAATGCCAAGACCGATACCACTGGTGGAGCCGGTGACTACTGCAACCTTTCCACTGAACATGGGCGAGCTTCCGTCGGGCGTTGACTACGAGTGTAGCTCCGTGAATCAAGGCCGCGCGTGGATGACTTTCCCTCAACGCTTCTTGCCCCAAGATCCCGCTCCCGGATCAGGGAGGCAGGCCACCCACCGATCAATGTCGCAAACTGCTGGCTATGGGTGCCATTGAACTCGCGACTGCAAGCACAGATACTCATGGAAACGTGTCAAATCGCTGAATAGGTATCGGCCATGCCTCAATCCCATCCTCCCGTACCAGCGAAGCTCCGAGAAATGCTCAGAGACTACCCAGAGCACATCAAGAGCCTGCAGGAAGCACTTAACTCGGTGACCAACAGGCCCATGAAGTCCCTACCGCCATTTGAGGATGCAGTGTGGAAGCTGGAGGATTGCCTCGACGGATTCATCGATGATGCTCAGGGTGAGCTGACTGCAGCTCAGGCATCCGGTAATGCGCAATCCATTGCAGCGGCTGACGAGAAATTCAAACTGATGTTCCGAGCGCGCTCCGGCAACGGCGGAATGAAAGGCCTCCATGAACTGTACGAGTATTTCAAGGCATCGGGAGAACAGCCCTAAGTGGATACCCCGCATCCGCGATTAAGTCCAGAGGAACATGCTGCCCGCCTCAAGGATGTCATCCTTCCGGAATCTCGTTTGGACCAAGTCACAAGCCAGCCGATGCCTCGAGCCATCGTTCTGGCGGGACAACCCGGCGCGGGTAAAGGTGGACTGGTCAAAGCTGTTGAGATTGAGCTTTCCGATGATGTTGTAAAGGTCGATCCTGACGAGCTTCGCGGCGCTCACCCTGATGCTCGACTCCTGCGCCAGCAGCACCCGTACACATGGGCCGGCCATACACATGAAGACGCCAGCCAATGGGCCAAGGAGCTGCGTTCGACAGCAGTAGAGGGGCGTAGGAATCTCATCCTCGACACCACGCTTGGCAATGGTGATAGCGCGGTCTCATTGATCAAGGACCTTCAAGCCAACGGCTACGACGTAGAGATTCGAGGCGTCGTGGCGCATCGGTTGGAAAGTGAACTTGGCGTGGACGCCCGCTTTTCCAACTCTCTGGATAGCAGAGGCTTCGGCCGCTACGTCCCCGAAGACGTGCGCAAACACGTTTACGATGCCCTGCCCGGCAATCTGGACAAGGTCCAGGCCGAGACCGGCATCCAGATTCGGCTCTACGGACGCGAAGGTGCTCAGGTCTACGACAGCCATAGCGATACCCGCCTACCGGGCGCAGCGCTGGAAGCCGAACGCGAAGCTCGGCTGAAAGACCCTCGAATCACCCAATCATTGCGCGATGGCTGGCGCGCACAAGGCCGCTGGCACGCCGAGCTTGGGGACACCCTGCCCCTCAACGACAAGGTCAGTCCACCAACAGCGGCAGCCGTTTTCGATGAGCGCGCAACGCTCAAGGTTGTTGAAGGCATTACACCCAACATCCAGGAAGCACGCGTCATCGACCACACCATCCGCGTGCGTCCAAACATGGTGCGGGGCGCCGTCATCGGTGGCGCCGCAGCGACGGTCGTTGAAGCCGCGACGGAAGGAACAAAGATTGCCGACCTGTACGCGCGCGACAACCGGACGGGCGCGGAAGCCGCGCTGCTGGACCTCGGAGCACGCAGCGTCGGCGGTTGGACCGGCGCGGCAGTGGGCGCCAAGGTCGGTACGCTGCTGGGCATCGAGTCCGGCCCTGGCGCCATTGTCACCGGCATCATTGGTGGCGGTTTAGGCGCCTGGGGTGGCAGTGAGATCATCGATTGGATCGAGAAATACCAGATCAACAACCAGGCCGACGGCACCGGCAGGGTCTGGACGTTTGACCCGGCGCATCCCGAAAAGGGCTGGACGCACAGCGAGCGGGAGATCACAGGCACCGTCGGCACCCTGGCCGATCGCCCTATCTACGGCGCGACTACACTGCTCACGGCCGACGCCGAATTGACCCAGCAACTGAACTACCAGGCCTCAAGCCGGGCCGTCGGGCTGCGGCTGTCCGCGCCGGATCAACCGATCAATCCCTTCAGCATTGCCGGCGATGCCAGCGATACACCCAGCGCACTGCCACGCCCCTGGGAGCGCAATCCGGAAACCGGCGAATGGCGGCGCGAGGTCGTCCATCAGGTCCTCGAGCACGGCGTCAAGAACACCACGGTCGAAGTGGCCGACGCCGTCAAGTCCGCCCAGCTTGACGAAGCCGCACAGGGCATCATGGCCTTCAACGCCGCCCGCAGCTCGGCGGCCTTTGCCAAGCAGTACGAGCAGGCCTACACCGCACAAGGCTGGTCCCAGTACGGACCGATTCCGGATGAAGTGATCTGGGCCCAAGACCATCCCGATCACGTACTGGCATCCGATGGACGCACCTATCAGCAACAGGGCGACGGCGAATGGCTGCATGACGGCTGGATCTACGATTCGCTGGCCGAGGGCAACATCCGCGACGAGTTGAACGGAACCTACTCGCAGATCCGCGCCATCCAACAGATGGAGGCGCCCGTACCCGGCGCCCACGAACGCAGTATCGAGGCACTGACCGTCAACGAGCGCGAAGCCCGCGACCAGGCCATGCAGGAAGCCAATCGACTGGGTGTCGCTGCACCGCAAGCGCAGCAGGTTGCCGCCGCTGCCGTGGCTGAGGTTCGCGGCGAGCACGCCGAAGAACGGCTGACGCCACAAGCCGTGATCGATGCGCACAGCGCTGAACGCGCTGCACTGTCGCCCAACACATCACCCTTGGTACAGGAGCATCGCGCTCCTGCGCCTGCAGCGCCGACGCCTTCGGATCGTGTGGAATCCGTGCAGGAACCGGCTCGCCGCGAAGGACCACGACGGGAGCCGATCGCGGCCGCTGCAACGCAACCTGCACCGGATGAGTCAAGCGAGCGGCAAGCGCATACCGAGGCAAATCCTCCTGCGCACCCGATGCCGGCAGCCCCTGTGCCGTCACGCGGCATTCCCTCCGCTGAGCGATCTCCCGCACAGCCAGAAGTGAGTGCATCATCTACGTCGGATGTCGGGCACCCCGCTCCTGCGCAGGAGCCCGTTGCAACTCACACCCACTCCCCGACCCCGTCGATTCAGACCGAAGTGGCTGTTACTGCTCGTCTCCACGAAGCCGAAGCAACACCAGCGCCAGTCCAGCTTGAGCCAGACGTTCCAGCCCCCCTCGCAGCAGCCGAGCCCGCTGTGCCCCCGCTGATAACAGACGCCGCGCCCAAGGTCTCGGAGCACGAGCCTCCTTACACGCCACCACCCGTCGAAACAGAGGCAGCACCACCATCAAGCGCAACGGCCCAGTGCGAACTCAAAGCGCCACCCGCCCCCCTGCTGCCTACCCAGCCTGAGCATCCCGATCACGCCCTCTACCAACAGGTGCGCGAAGGCGTAGCCACGTTGGATGCAAAGCACGGCCGCACGTTCGACGAAGCCAGCGAGCGCATGACTGCCAGCCTGCTGGTGCTGGCAAAGGACAACGACCTGGACCGCGTCGACCACGTACTGCTGAGCAATGCCACGGCAGACAAACCCGCCGGTCACACCCTGTTCGTAGTCCAGGGCGAGCCCAGCGACCCCGCACACCAGCGCGCCGCGATGCCGACTGAACTGGCCGCACAGACCTCGGTCGAAGAATCCATGCAGCAGTTCGACGCCGTCAGCCGCGAAGCGCATCAACGTGCCATCGCCAACCAACTTGAGCAGCAGCTGGAAGATCAGCGCGTGCAGCACGATATTCAGGCCCGCGCCGCCAGCATGGGCTGAGTGGGCAAGACACGTGCGAGATCATTCGCAACAACCCGCCCTCCTGGCCCCTCTGTTTGCCAATCGGCGCCACTGATATCGCCGCACAATCAGAAGAACAGACTCGCTCGCTCAACGGTCGCGAGCGGGTTTGCCTTCCGCACCGCCTCCAGAAAGAGCAGGAAGTCGCGGTTGAACAGCGTCAGGTTGTTGGTGAACGTCACGCACTTTCTGCCCGACGCTTTGCTGAAGCACACCTGCCAGACATAGCGCGCATAGATGACGTCGGACGTTCGAGTGACTGAGGTGATCTGCGAAAGCGGAACTGCCGTGGGCACCGGGCCCCGCCGCAGGAAGAAGGATTCTGTATCAAAGAAGTAGTGCTCGCGATCCTCTTTGCCATCCACCATCACCAAGGTCATGGACGTGCCGGAAATCCGGCGCGGGGCATCCAAACGCAGCCCCGTTTTTACGGAAGAGCGGGCAGTCGCTGACATTCGCCGAAGGGTGAACCAGAGAATCACCAACGGAAGTGCCGCAAGGACAACAAAGCCTACGGTCTTCAAAACAGTTTCCAGCGTGGTGGGCACACAGATCTCCAGGATGAACTTTCAGGCGATGCCCAAGTAGATCCACGCCATGCGTGGATGACTCTCCCTCAACGCCCCATCACTTCCAATGATCCGGCCCCAAAAACGGCAGGCTCAACACAAATACCGGAACCGCCACCGGCACCAACGCCGCGCCCAGCACCTTCCCGGCCGCCGTGCCAACACCCGGCTTGTCCGTATCGTCCGGTCGGATCCGCTCAGCCCGCGCGGTGATCGACTGCGGCAGCTTTGCCTTCGTGGCCAGCGCAGCGGCATCCGGCAACTTCACTCGCTCGCCGTCACTCTCGAACAGCGCGCTGTAGTAGCTGCCACCCTGCCTGGAAAGGTTGCAGTCCGGGTTGGCCGCCAACTCGTAGCGGGTCCGGGCTTCAAGGATGTACGGCTGGCGCGTCAACGCAGCGATGGCCTTGGCCACTCGCGGGCTGATCTCCAACCGCTCCAGCTTGAACTGCGCCGCCTGTTCGGGCGTCACCTGCTCCGGCCGCAGCAGCAGCGCGTAGCTGCCATGCACCTTGGCCTTGTTGGCCGGGTCGCGCCAGTCCTCACGGAAGTACAGCTGCGCGCAGACCACGGCCTCGCGCAACGGGCTGTCCATCAGGGCGCGGTAATCACGGAACGGCGCCGCATCAAAGCGCATCGGTTCGTCATAGACCGGCAGCAGGTACAGCTTGCCGTCGTCGGCCACGAACGCGCCGGTAATCTCGCGATTGGAATGGTGGTAGTCCGGGCCACTGGCACAGCCAGACAGCAGGCCTAGGCACAGTGCGGAGAGAATGAAGCGGATGGACGTTCGCATGTCGTGTTGAAGGGCTTCCTTGGCAGAACGGCTCCACCCCAAAGGACGAAGCCAGTCCGCCATGGTGCCATGACAGCCCTGCCATGCCCAATCAAACTGACGGAGATCGAGCGGGTTCAGGCCACTGGCGCGGGCCGGCGTGCTATATTGATTCCGCCTGAGCATCCATGTTCAGTGACGTTTCTGGATTGAGTCTGGAACGAGCGCCACAGGTATATCCCCACTCGGCCTTTCCGTAGCGCTTGGGGATTATCTACTCACCAGCACGCCAGATTGCTCGTTGCTTGGCGAAATTAGCCATTAGGTGCGGGCCATGCGTCTTGGCCAACGGCCAGAGCAGCCACTTGGCATGCATTAGAACGAACGCCACGATATAAGCCGCATTTCAAGCGTGTCGATTACGGCATCAGCCGGTGGGCGTCGCCGTTTGGCTGGTGGTGCCCGTATTGTGGGGCTACGGCGCGGCGTACTGTCCCGCTGCTGCAGCACCTGACGGCCCTGAAGGCCCTTTGGCTTTCCGCATAGGCGGAAGTTGCAGGCGATCACCTTTTCGCCCTGGACCGACGCCGGCGGCATCGCGATTGCTGCCATATCTGTCGCAATCGCCAAACACTTTGCCCCGCTCCTGGGAAACGGATGAAGATGAAAGCCCACTCTTGAGAGGAGAACGCGTTAATGAACACTGATGATGTGAAGTCGAGACCGATGATGGACCCGCTCGCGAAGCAGTGCACAGATGGATCGAGTGCATCCAGACGCACAATCTACGTAGACCTTGATGGTGTCATGGCCGACTTCGACGCGGCATTCCCCGCCCTGTTTGGCCTGGACCATCGCTTGCTTGCCGACGATGAGATGTGGACGCACATCAACAGCCACCCGTCGTTCTTCCGCGACCTCCCGCCGATGAGCGGTGCCGTGGAGTTTTTCCACAGCATCCACCACTTGAACCCGGTGATTCTCACTGCCTGCCCCAAATCGAACTATCCGCTCGCTGCCATGCAAAAGCGACAGTGGGTTCGCGAACACCTGTCAGCAACCTGCCTGGTGCTGCCGGTGCTTGGCGGCAGGCATAAGCCTCTCTTCATGCACCAGCCTGGCGATGTTCTGATCGACGATTTCAAAGACAACTGTGATGCCTGGACAGCAGCGGGAGGCGTGGCGATCAGGCACGCCGGCGATTGGGCCGTAACGCGTCACGCGCTTTCCGAAATAGAAGATCTGTCAGGAACAGCACGCGTGGCGGGCTGATTCCCTCTGTAACGACCACGTTGATGTTTCCATAGACAGGCCGAGGCGCTGGCCCTCGGCCCCCAAGGCTGGCAGCCTGCTTTGCGGCCCCGCCCTACTTCAACCGCTCCACCAACCGCTGCCCCACCTCCAGCGCCGAAGCCGGGTTCTGACCGGTAATCAGCTCGCGATCCACCACCACATGCCCCGTCCACGGCGTGGCGTTGCTGCTGAACTTCGCACCCGCCCGCTGCAACGCCGTCTGCGGGTAGAACTTCATCTCACCGCCGCCCAGCAGCGGCTTGGCCTGCTCTTCTTCCTGGTTGCTGATCACCGT
>Ga0209243_100222_pt1 | contig 14036 bp, 12 predicted proteins | sample UppTromiDAQMD024_FD_185836 | JGI IMG/M metagenome (GOLD analysis project Ga0209243, IMG submission 185836) | Upper troposphere microbial communities from Maryland, USA - DAQMD-024 (SPAdes) (version 2) | ecosystem: Environmental > Air > Outdoor Air > Unclassified | place: USA: Maryland, Virginia...
GTCGCGGCGGCCAGCGCCTTGGCGCGGGCCGGGGTCTGGCGGGCCGGCAGGACGCCGGTGGCGACGACCAGCCGCTCGGGTCGGGGCTTGGGCGCGCGCGAGCCGCGCAGGGCGATGGCCAGCGGCCAGCCGGGGGCGTCGACGGAATAGCGCGCCGCCCATTGGATGAACTCGACCGTCTTGGCCGGCAGGGCGGGCTCGTCGCGGCGCTCCAGCACCGGCTTGAGCGGTCGGTTGCCGCCCGTCCCGTCGCGCAGCTCGGTCACCACGCCGGTCATGCGGCGCGGCCCCAGCGGCACCACCACCTGGTCGCCGGGCGCCAGGGCCATGCCCTCCGGCTCGGCGTAGTCGAACGCCTCGGGCAGCGGCATGGGAATCAGGACCGAGGCGATGCGGCTCATGCCGCCAACCTGTCGTTCGCGGCCGGCCGGCCGTCAATTCCCGCTGCGGACCGCGGGCGTCTCGGGGTATGGAGGGGGTCTGGGTTCCCGCGCTCGCGGGGACGAGCGGATTTTGGGATGCCCACGATGCAACTGTTCCTCGATTCCACCGACACCGCCGTCATCGCCGACCTGGCGGCGACCGGCCTGGTCGACGGCGTCACCACCAATCCGTCTCTGATCGCCAAGTCGGGTCGTCCCATGCTGGAGGTCATCGCCGAGATTTGCGGTCTCGTCGAGGGGCCGGTGAGCGCCGAGGTCGCCGCCGTGGACGCCGAGGGCATGCTGGCCGAGGGCCGCAAGCTGGCCTCGGTCGCCGAGAACGTCGTGGTCAAGGTGCCGCTGACCCGCGACGGCCTGATCGCCGTCCGCGACTTCGCGGCGGAAGGCATCATGACCAACGTCACCCTGTGCTTCTCGGCCACCCAGGCGCTGATGGCCGCCAAGGCCGGCGCCACCTTCGTCTCGCCCTTCGTCGGCCGCCTGGACGATCACGGCGCCGACGGCATGGAGCTGATCCACGAGATCCGCACCATCTACGACAACTACGACTTCGACACCGACATCCTGGCCGCCTCGATCCGCAACCCGGCCCACGTCAAGGCCGCCGCCATCGCCGGCGCCGACTGCTCGACCATCCCGCCGGGCGTGTTCGCCGACCTCATCAAGCACCCGTTAACCGACAAGGGTCTTGAACAGTTCATGAGCGACTGGGCCAAGACGGGCCAGTCGATCCTGTAGCAGCCTCTTTCCTCGGAGACCGGTCGGTGAGCGACGCTTCCAAGACGCAGAAGAACAAGCGGGAAGCCGAGCTCGAAAAGGACTGGAAGCAGGTCAAGGACTGGCTGCGCGAGCATCCGGACTATCTGCGCGGCGACGGCGCCCTGCTCTCCGAGCTGCACCTGTGGAACCGCGCCGCCAACGTCGTCGAATTCGGCCCGGCGGCGCTGACCCGCATGTCGGCCGACAAATCGCGCGAGAAGGCCGCCCGCAAGGAGCTGGAGCAGATCGCCCAGGCCAATTTCGCCGCCCAGGCCCAGACCCACGCGGCGGTGATCGACCTGCTCGAATCGCGCAACCACTCCGATCTCGCCCGCCGCGTCGACGACACCGCCCAGCTGCGCTTCGGCCTGGCCGGCGGCGTCATCGCCCTGGAGCGGCCCGGCGGCGTGCCGGCCGGCTGGCGCGGCCTGGACGAAGGCATGGTCGACCTGGCGCTCGGCAGCGAGGGCCTGGCCAAGATGGGTCAGACCGCCTTCGCCGAGGCGCTGTTCGGCCCCGACGCCGGCGTGCGCAGCGTGGCGATGATCCGCATGGCCATCTGGGCTCCGGCGCGCCAGGGCGTGCTGGCCTTCGGCTCGCCCGACCCCGAGGGCTTCACCCGCGACATGGGCGTCGAGCTGGTCGCCTTCCTGGCCCGCGTCGTCGAACGGACGGCGGAACGATGGCCGGTGCTGTAACCGCTCTTCAGGTTCGCCCCAGTTTATGGGGGAGGGGGACCATGCGCAGCATGGTGGTGGGAGCTCGACTGGGCTCTGAGTTGGCGGACGCCCCCTCCACCGCTTCGCGGTCCCCCTCCCCCGTTTCACGGTGGAGGACATGATGACCACCGTCCGCACCGCCCGCGAGGCGCTGGCCGTCTGGCTGGACTATCTCGCCAACGAGCGCCGGGCCTCGCCGCGCACCGTCGAGGCCTATGGCGGTTGCGTCGGCCCATATATCGCCTTCATGGAGCAGCACCGGGCCGAAAGCCTGTCGCTCGCGGCCATGGGAACGATCGCCGCCGGCGAGATCCGCGCCTACCTGGCCCACCGGCGACAGGGCGCGCACCCGCTGTCGCCGCGCTCGCTGTCGCAGGCGCTGTCGGCCATCCGCGCCTTCCACCGCTTCCTCGACCGCCGCCTCGACACCCCCAACGCCGCCGTGGCGCTGGTGCGCGGCCCGCGCGTGCGGCCGGGCGCGCCGCGCCCGGTCACCGAGGACCAGGCCCGCGGCCTGATCGCCGACGCCGCCAGCGACCCCGACCGCGAGGACTGGGAGGCCGCCCGCGACGAGGCGCTGCTCACCCTGCTCTACGGTTGCGGCCTGCGGATCTCCGAGGCCCTGTCCCTGACCAAGGGCGAGCTGCCCCTGGGCGACAGCCTGCGGGTGGTCGGCAAGGGCTCGAAGACCCGCATCGTGCCGGTGCTGCCGGTGGTGCGCGAGGCGCTCGGCGCCTATGCGGCGGCCCTGCCCTTCGCCCTGTCGCCGGAGGATCAGGTGTTCCGGGCCAAGCGCGGCGGCCCGTTGAGCCCGCGTCACGCCCAGCTGACCATGCAGCATCTGCGCAGCCGGCTCGGCCTGCCCGACAGCGCCACGCCGCACGCCCTGCGGCATTCTTTCGCCACCCACCTGCTGGGGGCGGGGGCCGACCTGCGCTCGATCCAGGAACTGCTCGGCCACGCCTCGCTGTCGACCACCCAGCGCTACGCCGACGTCGACGCGGCGGCCCTGCTCGGCGCCTACGCCAAGGCCCACCCGCGCGCCTAGCCGGGACGCGCGGCCAGCTTTCAGGTCAGTTGGACGGCGGCAGGGGGCGCGGCTTGCGGTCCTCGCCCAGCGAGACATAGGTGAAGGTGGCGTGCGTCACCTTCACCGTCTCCTCGGCTTCGCGGTGGCGGCGCCAGGCCTCGACGCTGATGCGCATCGAGGTGCGGCCCTCGCCGATCAGGGTGGCGTAGAAGCTGACCTCGTCGCCGATGACCACGGGCCGCAGGAAGCTCATCGCCTCGACCGCCGCCGTGGCGGCGCGGCCGTGGCTGCGACGGGCGGCCACCGTGCCCGCCGCCAGGTCCATCCAGCTCATCAGCCAGCCGCCGAAGATGTCGCCGGCCGGGTTGGCGTCGGCCGGCATGGCCACCACGCGGATGACCGGCGCCTCTTCGGGCGGGGTTTGCGCGGCGGCCACGTCGTCCGTCACCGGATCAGGCCTGCATCGCCCAGCCCTCGACGGCCATGGCCGCCTGGCGCAGGGCTTCGGAGCGGGTCGGGTGCGGGTGGCAGGTGCGGGCCACGTCTTCCGACGCCGCCGCGAACTCCATGGCCACGCAGAACTCGGCGATCATGTCGCCGACGTTGGGGCCGACCATGTGGGCGCCGAGGATACGGTCGGTCTTGGCGTCGGCCAGCACCTTCACGAAGCCCTCGGTCTCGTGGTTGATCTTGGCCCGGCTGTTGGCCATGAACGGGAACTTGCCGACCTTGTAGGCGATCCCCGCGGCCTTCAGCTCCTCCTCGGTCTTGCCGACCGTGGCCACTTCCGGCTTGGTGTAGATCACGCCCGGGATGATGTCGGGATTGACGTGGCCGGCCTTGCCCGCGATCAGCTCGATGCAGGCCACCGCCTCGTCCTCGGCCTTGTGCGCCAGCATCGGGCCGGTGGTGACGTCGCCGATCACCCACACGCCGGCCGCCCCGGTCTTGAAGTGGCCGTCATGGCCGACCACGCCGCGCTTGTCGGTCTGGACGCCCACGGTCTCCAGGCCGAGGCCCTGCGTGTACGGACGCCGGCCGATGGCGACCAGCACATAGTCGGCCTTCAGCGTCTCGGCCGCGCCGCCGGCGACCGGCTCGACGGTCAGCTCGACGCCCTTGGCCGAGGCCTTGGCGCCGGTGACCTTGGAGCCGAGCTTGAAGACGAAGCCCTGCTTGGTCAGGCTGCGCTGGAAGGTCTTGGCGGTCTCCTCGTCGGTGCCGGGGCAGATGCGGTCGAGGAACTCGACCACGGTGACCTCGGCGCCCAGGCGGCGCCACACCGAGCCCAGCTCCAGGCCGATGACGCCGGCGCCGACGATCACCAGGCTCTTCGGCACTTCCGGCAGCGACAGGGCCCCGGTGGAATCGACGATGCGCTTGTTGTCCACGGTCACGCCGGGCAGCGGCGTCGGCTCCGAGCCGGTGGCGATGACGATGTTCTTGGTCTCGAGGGTGGTTTCCGAGCCGTCGGCGGCCTTGACCACCACCTTGCCGGGCCCGTCGATGCGGCCCCAGCCCTTGACCCACTCGACCTTGTTCTTCTTGAACAGGAACTCGACGCCCTTGGTCAGGTTGACGACCGACTCGGCCTTCTGCTTCATCATCTGGGCGAGGTCGAGCTTGGGCTGGACCTGGATGCCCAGGTTGGCGAACTCGCCGCCGGCCGCCGCCTCATACATCTCCGAGGCGTGCAGCAACGCCTTGGAGGGCATGCAGCCGACGTTCAGGCAGGTGCCGCCCAGGGTCTCGCGCCCCTCGACGCAGGCGACCTTCAGACCCAGCTGACCCGCGCGGATCGCTGCGTTGTAGCCGCCGGGGCCGGCGCCGATGATGACGACATCGTATTGGGACATGAACCTTCGCCTTGATGCGCGCCGCGGCCGGCGCCGGACAGGACCTTTGAGATCGTTCAGCCTTTCCGTCCGGGAGACGGAGGGCGTCGCGGCGTACTACTACCGCCGCCGATCCATGGATCAACCCATAGATCGGACTCGACGCCCGTCGGCGCAAGGAATTCGCCGCCGGGAACAAGGGCGCCGGCCGCGCTTTACGGCCCGGCGAGCCGGCGACTATGGTCGGGGGCGGCGACGTCGGGAGCGCCGCCCGACGCTGAAAGACCCTGCCTGCATGTTCAAGCTTATCCTATCGGCGCTGTCGGCCGGCGTCCTCGTCTGCGCCGCGCCCGCCCAGGCCGCCGCGCCCGCCCCCGCCGCGGACCAGGGCCGGCCGATCGTCATCGGCCGCGCCTACGACCTGGCCTCGGCGACGCTCAACGAGACCCGCCGCATCAACGTCTACCTGCCGCCGGGCTATCCCGCGGCGGGCAAGACCTATCCGGTGGTCTATCTGATCGACGGCGGCGAGGACGAGGACTTCCCCCACATCGCCGGCCTCGCTCAGCTCGGCGCCCTCGGCGGCGCTTATCGCGAGATGATCGTGGTCGGCGTCGCCGGCGCCGACCGCAAGCGCGACCTCACCTATCCGTCGGGCGATCCCCGCGACCGCAAGGACCTGCCCACCAGCGGCGGGTCGGCCGCCTTCCGCCGCTTCCTGACCGAGGAGCTGCAGCCCTGGGTCAGGGCGCGTTACCCCGCCGGCGGCGAGACGGCGCTGATGGGCGAATCCCTGGCCGGCCTGTTCGTGGTCGAGACCTTCCTGCGCCAGCCTGGCGCATTCGACGCCTATATCGCCGTCAGTCCCAGCCTTTGGTGGGACAATGGCCGGCTGGCCAAGGGTTCGGCCGCCCTGCTGGCCGCCCAGCCGCCGGGACGGCGGGCCCTGTTCCTGTCCATCGGCGACGAAGGCCGCGAGATGCAGGCCGGCGTCGACGACCTGACCGCCGCGCTGAGGGCCAAGCCGCCGGAGGGCCTGACCTGGCGCTACCAGCCGATGCCGGCCGAGCATCACAATTCGATCTACCACCCCGCCGCCCTGGCGGCGTTCAGGGCGCTGTTCGCCGAGCCGGCCGGGCGCTAGTCGCCCAAATGAAAAGGGCGGCCCCGCGGGGCCGCCCGATCACGGAGCCTGGATGCCCGGCCCTAGATGTCCAGCAGCAGGCGCTGCGGGTCCTCGATGTGCTCCTTGACCTTGACCAGGAAGGTCACGGCGCCCTGGCCGTCGACGACGCGGTGGTCGTAGCTGAGGGCGAGGTACATCATCGGGCGGACGACGACCTGGCCGCCCACCACCATCGCCCGGTCCTTGATGGCGTGCATGCCCAGGATCCCCGACTGCGGCGCGTTGAGGATCGGCGTCGACATCAACGAGCCGTAGATGCCGCCGTTGGTGATCGAGAACGTGCCGCCCTGGAGGTCGTCCAGCGCCAGCTGGCCGTCGCGGGCCTTCTTGCCCAGGGCGCCGATGGCCTTTTCGATCTCGGCCAGGTTCATGGCGTCGGCGTCGCGCACCACCGGCACCACCAGGCCCTTCTCGGTGCCGACGGCGATGCCGATGTCGTAGTGGTTCTTGTAGACCAGCTCGTCGCCGTCGATCTCGGCGTTGACGGCCGGCACGTCCTTGAGCGCGGCGATGCAGGCCTTCACGAAGAAGCTCATGAAGCCGAGCTTCACGCCGTGGCGCTTCTCGAACACGTCCTTGTACTGATTGCGCAGGGCCATGACCGCGCTCATGTCGACCTCGTTGAAGGTCGTCAGCATGGCGGCGGTGTTCTGCGCCTCCTTCAGACGGCGGGCGATGGTCTGGCGCAGGCGGGTCATGCGCACCCGCTCTTCGCGCTCGTGCGGCGGACGCGGCGCGGCGGCGACCGGCGCGGGGGCCGGCGCGGCGGCGCGGGCCTCGAGGGCGGCCAGGGCGTCGCCCTTGGTGACGCGGCCGTCCTTGCCGGTGCCGGCGACGCCCGACGTGTCGAGGCCGGTCTCGGTGGCGATGCGCTGCACCGACGGCGCCAGCGGCAGGGCCTCGGCCTTGGCGGCGGGAGCCGGCGCGGCCGCCGGAGCCGGCTGCGGCGCGGGGGCGGCCTCGGCCTTGGGCGCGGGCTTGGCGGCGGGAGCGGCCGCGGCGCCGGCGGCGCCTTCGGTCACCCGGCCCAGCACCGTGCCGGGCGTGATGGTCGCGCCTTCCTCGGCGGCGATCTCGGCCAGAACGCCGTCAGCGGGCGAGGCGACCTCGAGCGAGACCTTGTCGGTCTCGAGCTCGACCAGCACCTCGTCCTTCTTGACCGCCTCGCCCGGCTTCTTGGCCCAGCGCGCCACCGTCGCTTCGGTGACGGACTCGCCCAGGGCGGGGGTCATGATGTCGGCCATGGGAAATCAGCTCCTAATGGTCGCCGCGATCGGCGGGGTTGTCAGGCCAGGGCTTCCGCGAGGAAGCTCTTCAGTTCTTTCATGTGCCGGCTCATCAGGCCGGCGGCGGTCGAGGCCGAGGCCGGGCGGCCGACATAGCGCGCCCGCTTGGCCGAAATCTTCAGCCGGTCGAGCGTCAGCTCCAGCCACGGATCGACGAAGGTCCAGCCGCCCATGTTCTTGGGCTCTTCCTGGCACCAGACCAGCTCGGCGTTCTTGAAACGCGCCAGTTCGGTCATCAGCGACTTCATCGGCCACGGATAGAACTGCTCCAGGCGCATCAGGTAGATGTCGTCGACGCCGGCCTCCTCGCGGGCCTCCAGCAGGTCGTAATAGACCTTGCCCGAGCACAGGACCACGCGGCGGATCTTGTCGTCGGCCTTGAGCTTGATCGCCGTCGCGCCGGTTCCGCGCTCGGCGTCGTCCCACAGCACGCGGTGGAAGGACGAACCCTCGGACATGTCGGCCAGGGTCGACACCGCCTTCTTGTGGCGCAGCAGGCTCTTGGGCGTCATCAGCACCAGCGGCTTGCGGAAGTCGCGGTGCATCTGGCGGCGCAGGATGTGGAAGTAGTTGGCCGGGGTCGAGCAGTTGGCCACCTGCATGTTGTCCTCGGCGCAAAGCTGGAGGTAGCGCTCCAGGCGGGCCGAGGAGTGCTCGGGCCCCTGCCCCTCGTAGCCGTGCGGCAGCAGCATCACCAGGCCGCTCATCCGCAGCCACTTGCGTTCGCCCGAGCTGATGAACTGGTCCATCACCACCTGGGCGCCGTTGGCGAAATCGCCGAACTGGGCCTCCCACAGCACCAGGGTGTTGGGGTCGGCCAGGCTGAAGCCGTACTCGAAGCCCAGCACCGCCTCTTCCGACAGGGCCGAGTCGATGACCTCGTAATTGGCCTGGCCCGGACGGATGTTGTTGAGCGGCGTGTAGTGCTCTTCGGTGGTCTGGTCGATGATGTCCGAATGGCGCTGCACGAAGGTGCCGCGCACGCTGTCCTGGCCCGACAGGCGGACCGGATAGCCCTCGTCCAGCAGGCTGGCGAAGGCCAGGTGCTCGGCGGTGCCCCAGTCGATCCCAACGCCGGCCTCGATGGCGGCGCGGCGGTTGTCGATCACCCGCTTGACCGTCTTGTGGCCGTTCAGGCGTCCGGGGATGGCGGTGACCTTCTCGCCCAGTTCCCTGAGCCGCTGGGCGGGCACGGCGGTCTTGCCGCGGCGGTCGTCGTCCCGGGCCAGTTGCAGGTGCGCCCACTTGCCGTCCAGCCAGTCGGCCTTGTTGGCGTGATAGGTCTTGCCGGCCTCGAACTCGGCGTCGAGGAAGGTCTCGAAGTCCGTGACCCAGCCGTCGACGTCGGCCTGGGTGATCACCCCTTCGCCGATCAGGCGGCGGGAATACAGCTCGCGGGTCGACGGATGATCCTTGATCTTGGCGTACATCAAGGGCTGCGTCATCGTCGGATCGTCGCCCTCGTTGTGGCCGAACCGGCGGTAGCAGAACATGTCGAGGACGACGTCCTTGCCGAACTGCTGGCGGTATTCGGTGGCCACCTTGGCGGCGAAGACGACCGCTTCGGGATCGTCGCCGTTGATGTGGAAGATCGGGGCCTCGACCATCAACGCCACATCCGACGGATAGGGCGACGAGCGCGAATAGCGCGGGTTGGTGGTGAAGCCGATCTGATTGTTGACGATGAAGTGGACGGTGCCGCCGGTGCGGTAGCCCTTCAGGCCCGACAGGGTGAAGCACTCGGCGATGACGCCCTGGCCGGCGAAGGCCGCGTCGCCGTGCAGCAGCAGCGGCATGACGTGGCCGCGGCCGGTGGTCGGGTCCTCGCGCAGCTGCGCGGCCTGCTTGGCGCGGGCCTTGCCGATCACCACCGGGTTGACGATCTCGAGGTGCGAGGGGTTGGCCGTCAGCGACAGGTGGACGCTGTTGCCGTCGAAGGTGCGGTCCGACGAGGCGCCCATGTGGTACTTGACGTCGCCCGAGCCCTCGATGTCGGACGGCAGGGACGAGCCGCCCTGGAACTCGTGGAAGATCACGTGATAGGGCTTGCCCATCACGGCGGCGAGCACGTTCAGGCGGCCGCGGTGCGGCATGCCCAGGACGATGTCCTTCACGCCCAGCGAGCCGCCGCGCTTGATGATCTGCTCCATGGCCGGGACCATGGCTTCGCCGCCGTCGAGGCCGAAACGCTTGGTGCCGGGGAAGCGCTTGTGCAGGAAGCGCTCGAAGCCTTCGGCCTCGATCAGCTTCTTGAGGATGGCGACCTTGCCCTCGGGGGTGAAGGCGATCTCCTTGTCGCGGCCCTCGATGCGCTCCTGCAGCCAGGCCTTCTCGGTCGGGTCGGAGATGTGCATGTACTGCACGCCGATGTTGCCGCAGTAGGTGCGGCGGACGATCCCGAGGATCTCGCGGACCGTCGAGGTCTCCAGCCCCAGCACGTAGTCGAGGAAGATCGGACGGTCGTAGTCGGCTTCGGAGAAGCCGTAGGTGGCCGGGTCGAGCTCGCTGGCGTCGGGCGCCGGATCGAGGCCGAGCGGATCGAGGTTGGCCGCCAGGTGGCCGCGCATGCGGTAGGCGCGGATCATCATGATGGCGCGCAGGGAATCCAGCGTCGCGGCGCGGACCGCCTCGGCCGACGCCCCGGGGGCCTTGTCGGTCAGCGCCTTGGCCAGCTTGGCCTCGACGGCCGGGGCGACGCTCGGCCACTGGCCGTCCAGCGCCGAAAGCCAGTCGGGTCGGGCGGCCGGAACCTGCCTGGGCGTCCAGGCCGGCTCCTGCGCGGCGCGCTTGACCGCGTCGGCCTGGTCGTGCAGCGAAGCGAAGAACGCCGCCCAGGACGGCTCGACCGATTTCGGATCGGCGGCCCACCGGGCGTAGAGGTCCTCCACGAAGGCGGCGTTGCCGCCATAGAGGAACGCGGTTTCCGTCAAAACCTGATTGATGCGTCCAGCGTCGTCCGCCATCGCTGATGAACCTTCGATCCGTACCCGGTCCCCGGCTTAGCCCGAGGCCGTAAATATAGTGTCTTTTCCGCCCGGTTCATTCCCGCCGGCGGCGGGAACCCAGGGGATTTTTTCGGATCGTCGACTGGCGGTCGCAAAAACCTGGGTCCCCGGCCGGGGGCTTGGAACGGGGGAAGCTAGCCCTTCAGCACCTCGACGAGGGTCTCGCCGAGCTTGGCCGGCGACGGCGACACGCGCACGCCGGCGGCCTCCATCGCGGCGATCTTGTCCTCGGCGCCGCCCTTGCCGCCCGAGATGATCGCGCCGGCGTGGCCCATGTGGCGGCCCGGAGGCGCCGTGCGGCCGGCGATGAAGCCGACCATCGGCTTCTTGCGGCCGCGCTTGGCCTCGTCGATCAGGAACTGGGCGGCGTCCTCCTCGGCGCTGCCGCCGATCTCGCCGATCATCACGATCGACTTGGTGGCCTCGTCGGCCAGGAACAGCTCCAGCACGTCGATGAACTCGGTGCCCTTGACCGGGTCGCCGCCGATGCCGACCGCCGTGGTCTGGCCGAGGCCGACATTGGTGGTCTGGAACACGGCTTCATAGGTCAGGGTGCCCGAGCGCGAGACGACGCCCACCGAGCCCTTGGAGAAGATCGAGCCCGGCATGATGCCGATCTTGCACTCGCCCGGCGTCAGCACGCCCGGGCAGTTCGGGCCGATCAGGCGCGAGCGCGAGCCGGTCAGGGCCTTCTTGACCTTGACCATGTCCAGCACCGGGATGCCCTCGGTGATGCAGACGATCAGCGGGATCTCGGCGTCGATGGCTTCGAGGATCGAGTCGGCCGCGAACGGCGGCGGGACGTAGATCACCGAGGCGTCGGCGCCCGTGGCGTCGCGGGCCTCGGCGACGGTGTCGAACACCGGCAGGCCGACATGGGTCTGGCCGCCCTTGCCCGGCGTGACGCCGCCGACCATCTTGGTGCCGTAGGCGATGGCCTGCTCGGTGTGGAAGGTGCCCTGGGCGCCGGTGACGCCCTGGCAGATGACCTTGGTGTTGGAGCCGATCAAGACTGACATTAGCGGGCGCCCTTCACAGCGGCGACGATCTTTTCCGCGCCGTCCGACAGGTCGTTGGCCGCGATGACGTTGAGTCCGCTTTCGTTGATGATCTTCTTGCCGAGTTCGACGTTGGTGCCTTCCAGGCGGACCACCAGCGGAACCTTCAGGCCGACTTCCTTGACCGCCTCGACCACGCCCTCGGCGATGATGTCGCAGCGCATGATGCCGCCGAAGATGTTGACCAGGATGCCTTTGACGGCCGGGTCGGCGGTGATGATCTTGAAGGCCGCCGTGACCTTTTCCTTGGAGGCGCCGCCGCCGACGTCGAGGAAGTTGGCCGGCTCGGCGCCGTAGAGCTTGATGATGTCCATGGTGGCCATGGCCAGGCCCGCGCCGTTGACCATGCAGCCGATTTCGCCGTCGAGGGCGATGTAGGCCAGGTCGTACTTCGAGGCTTCGATCTCCTTGGGGTCCTCTTCGCTCTCGTCGCGCAGGGCGACGATGTCGGCGTGGCGGAACAGGGAGTTGTTGTCGAAGGACAGCTTGGCGTCGAGGACGCGCAGATGGTCGTCGGCGGTGACGATCAGCGGGTTGATCTCCAGCATCGACATGTCCTTGGCCAGGAACGCCGTATAGAGCTGGGTCAGCAGCTGCGCCGCTTCCTTGGCCAGGCCGCCGGTCAGCCCGAGCGCCTTGGCCAGGGCCCGCTGGTGGGTCGGCCACACGCCGGTGGCGGGGTCGATGGAGAACGAGTGGATCTTCTCGGGGGTGGCGTGGGCCACGTCCTCGATGTCCATGCCGCCTTCGGTGGAGGCGACCACCGAGACCATGCTGGTCTCACGGTCGACCAGCAGCGACAGGTAGAATTCCTTGGCGATCGCCGCGCCTTCTTCGATGTAGAGGCGGTTGACCTGCTTGCCCTTGGGGCCGGTCTGGTGGGTGACCAGCACGCGGCCGAGCATCTCCTCGGCGTTGGCCTTCACCTCGGCGACCGACTTGACCACGCGGACGCCGCCCTTGGCGTCGGGGCCCAGGCCTTCGAAGCGGCCCTTGCCGCGGCCGCCGGCGTGGATCTGCGACTTGACCACGAACACCGGCCCGCCGAGCTCTTCCGCCGCCTTGACCGCCTCGGCGGCCGTGAAGGCCGGATATCCGCGCGGGACTGGGACGCCGAACTCTTTGAGGACGGCTTTGGCTTGGTGCTCGTGGATGTTCATGGGATCCGATCGCGGGTCTTTGGAATCGCGTGGGGACGAGCGCCGTAGACGGCCGGTCGCCCTCGGGCGCGGTTTATAGAGAGGCCCATTCGGCGGCGCAACCGCGCAAGGCCGCTGATTTCGCCCCTTTTTTCCCTTTGCACGACCAAACGGCGCCCTGATCGGGGCCCCCGCGCTCGACGTTTACGATCTATTCCGGATCGACGTTTAGCTATGCGTGCGGCGTCGAGGGCGACGCCCCAGTGCGGACCGGTCCTCAGGATCGCGGAGTTCGAGATGTCTGCCCAATCTCCCGGCGGCCGCATAAACCTGCGGCTGACCTCGGTGTTGATGCTGGACGCCAACAGCCAGGCGCTCGAAATCCTCGTGCAGGTGCTCACCGGCTTCGGCGTCAAGGCCTTCCATCGCTGCACCACCGTCGTCGAGGCGCGCGAGGTGGTCGAGCGCGCGCCCGTCGACCTGATCATCGCCGACGGCCGCCTGCCCGGCATCGACGGCTACGACTTCGTCCGCTGGCTGCGCCGCCTGGAGCAGGCGCCCAACCGCCACACTCCGGTGATCATGGTCAGCGGCCACACCAGCGCCGCCGACGTGGCCAAGGCGCGCGACTGCGGCGCCAACTTCTTCGTGGCCAAGCCGATCACCCCCGGCGTGCTGCTGGAGCGCATCTTGTGGGTGGCGCGCGAGAAGCGGGCGTTCATCGACGCCGGCGCCTATGTCGGCCCCGACCGCCGCTTCAAGAACGAGGGGCCGCCGGCCGGCGTCGAGGGGCGCCGGCGCACCGACCTTCATGGCGACCTGGGCGCGGCGGTCACGCCCAACATGTCGCAGAACGATATCGACGCCCTGATGAGCCCCCGGAAGGCCAGCCTATGAGCACGGTCCGCACCACGTTCCCGGAGAACCGGTTCGCCAAGCTGGCCCGCCAACCGGGCGGCCTCAGCCTGACCGAGGCCCTGTCGCGGGCCCAGGCCAATCTCGATTCCATCCGGGACGAGTCGGCGGCCTATGTCGACGCCCGGCTCGGCGAGATCGACGCCGCCCTGGGCGGGGACGGGTCCCGGGTCGAGGACGAGGCGCTGCGCCGGGCCTACGGCCTGGCCAACGACGTGGTCGGCGTGGCCGGCGCCTGCGGCCTGGGGCCGGTCGGCGAGGCCGCCTACAGCCTGTGCGGCCTGCTCGACCTGTTCCTGCAGGGCCAAGGCTGGGACCGCCGCGCGGTCGCCGTCCACCTGGACGCCTTCCACCTGCTGCGCCGCGAGGACGACCCCGCCATGACGGCCGCCGTGCTGGCCGGACTGAGGACGGTGGTCGAGCACACGGCGGCCCGGCAGGGCGGCTGAACCGAGGCGGCCCTTCACGGCGGCCGCGACGGGCGCAGCACCTGGCGCCTGGGACGGCGGCTCAATCAGACTGACGCCGAGCAAGGAAAAGGGGCCCGGCGAACCGGGCCCCTTCCCTATCGGACGCTGTCGCGCCGACGATCGGATCAGAAGTTGATCGAGATCGTCGAACGGCGGTTGAGCGGTTCCTTGACGCCGTCCGGGGTCGGAAC
>Ga0209243_100235_pt1 | contig 13019 bp, 11 predicted proteins | sample UppTromiDAQMD024_FD_185836 | JGI IMG/M metagenome (GOLD analysis project Ga0209243, IMG submission 185836) | Upper troposphere microbial communities from Maryland, USA - DAQMD-024 (SPAdes) (version 2) | ecosystem: Environmental > Air > Outdoor Air > Unclassified | place: USA: Maryland, Virginia...
GGTTGATCGATCACCAGCAACTGGTCGTCGATGCCATTGCCGGTCAGATCACCGCGCACGGCTTCCAGCAGGTTCGCGCCGGACGGCACGAACGCCAACGCATTGTCCATGTTCGTGCCGCTCCCCTTCTGCATCCGCTGCCACTCCTTCAATCCCGTCTTGCCAGTACCCGTGCGCCGGCCGGGACACCGCGCAATGCGCCGCAGGCCCTGGTGTCCGCCAGAGCGGATGATAGCCCCGGCCCTGCGGCGGTGGTGTTGTGGGTGTGCGTCACCCGCACCGCGGGTCGTCAGCGTCCTCATGGACGGGAAAGCTCCTGCGTTCGATGGCACCGATGCGCCGGAATTTTGACGCGCACGCAGCTTACTTCGAGGAGCCTTCAGTCGTCGAAGGGGGAACGGAGCGAAAAGCGGAATTGATCACATAAAAGCGGGATTGGCTCTGCTGACCTATCTGACGCCTTATCAATACTTCCGGAAGACGGGCAAGGAGCATTCGGAATAGACGACGGCGCACTTTCCGCCTCCGGTATCCCGACAATGACCAATTGCATTTCCAGCGACGGTCTCTGCATCCACCGCCGTATCCAAGGAGCCCTGCCCCTTTCCTGAGGACGGTACAGCGAATGCAACGCATTGGTTGTAATAGGTGACCGAAGACTTGCAGTCCTTTGCACCCTCTGCCGCGCACTTCTTGATCGCTACATCCACCGCACGCCGCTCGCTGGACTCATTGGCTGCGGTGCCGACGAGATTCGACGTAGCGATTCAGCCACGGCTCCCCATCTCGTCAACCACTCCCCCAACGGCTGAGCAGGAGGGGGAGCAGAGGGTGAAGCCGTTCCAGCAACTGCACCGGGAATTGGTGCGCACCCGCTGACACCCTGCCCACCAATTGGGTAGAAACCAGACGGGCAGTTGCCTTCAGCCGCTAACGGCGAGGACCAGAACAAAACCACCATTGCCAGAATCCCAACAAAGTACCGCATCAGTCATCCAGGACGAGATTGAAGAACGGAGGCAGCGGCCATGTACCTCTGACTGCCGAGCATATCGCGTGAAGGTAGTGACGGTGGTGTACCGGCGTGCACCAACATACGCTCCCCTAAAGCCACCAGGCATCCGGACGCCGCCTGGACACACTTTCAATACTTGCGGAAGACCGGCGCGGAACATGCCGAGTAGATCATCCTGCAATGCGCCCCGCCTGCTGCCTGACAGTCACGCATGGCCTGCTCCCCGGCGCTCTCCACGGTCCCCGAACTGGCGTACTGTGTACCGGTGGATGCCAGTTCCGAGGTGACAGCAGCCACACATTGATTCTGGTAGGTGAACTCGATCCTGCAACGTCCACCGTTCTTCTCGCAATTCGAAATCGCGGTCCCCTTCGCAGCACGCTCACTGGGTTCACCTACAGATGCGCCCCCCTCCGAACCGCTGGATGAGCCAGCGAGTGCGCCCCAGGTCTTAACCCATTCACCCAATGGTCTGGGCGGAGGAGTAGGAATCGTAGCGCTGCCCCCAGAACTGGCTCCTGGAATTGGCGCGCAGCCCTGTACTCCCTGCCCTCCAATCGGATACATACCGGGAGGGCAGTTCTCTTCTGCACTTGCGGATGAGAATGCTAGAGAGAACATTGCTGCGATGACCGCTTGCATCAATCGACCAGTCATGATCATACAGCCACGCCCGAACTCAATTTCCAGCCATCTGCGAACATGCATGAAGTCTCCCAGACGCCTCGGAACAACATCACAGCCATAGCAGATGCGGCCACAAGTAACGCCACCTTCCGGTGCAGCATGAATAACTGCTGACAGCCCTCACGCAGAACTGGCGATCAGCGATACGCCCTGAACTCCGACATGCTGCAGGCCGAGTAGGCCACTTCACACGCTCCTCCATCATTCACAGAGGCGCATTCCTTCAACGCGAGCGATTGAGCTTCGTCAAGTGTTTCAGCGCTGGCAACGATTGAATTTCCGGCAGCCTTTCCGCCCGAGCGGGGCGACGGATCGGCGATTGCGGCGCATTGATCGTGATAGCTCAAACGAATCTCACACTTGCTCCCTCCTCGTCGGACACATCCGTCGATCGCCGCCGCTTCCGCAGCTCGCTTCGATTTCTGGGATACGGAAACACCGGTTGCCATCAAGCCACCAGTTGCTGGTTTTTTGTCCTCAGCAATGGCTCCCCAGCGCGTCTCCCATTTCCCGGCCGGAACCGGCGCAGAAGATCCAGTGGAGGGAGAGCTGCTTCCGCCAGGAATAGGCGCACACCCGCCGACGCCCTGCCCTCCAACAGGGTACTGCCCAGGGGGACATCTCCCCTCCGCCAGAGCGGAAAAAGGGGCTATCAGCAGCGCGGCCGCAAGAAAGAACTTGATCATAGTGTTTACTCCAATCCTTGAATCATGCGCTGAGCAAGCCTCAACTAACTTCCAGCAGCCTTGCCATGCGTACCAGGCCCAAGACTTCCGCTAGACCCGCCTTCACCTATAGACCTTCCACTGGTTGCATAGGTTACTGGTGGTGAAACATGCTTCTCCGCATTAGAAGTCTGAGGCGGCATGTAACTACCCGGCGGCTGGCCGTTTGAGCTGGGCGCCTGCGTTACCGGGCTACCACCTATCTGCGAATATGCCATGAAGGTACCCAGGGTGCCCTGGAAGAACATCGCGGCCATTGGGGGCGCAGTCAGGATCAGCGTCGTCAGGATCAGCCCCATGCCGCCCTGCTGCAGCGCCATGCTGCTCATGCCCTCGGTCAGGTTCGACCCCAGCAGTGCACCCAGCGCGGACGCGCCCCAGAACGAAGCCGCCACGCGCGCCACCATTTCCATGGCAATGCCGGTCATCGCCGCCAGCACGGCCATCGAGAACATGGTGCCGATGCCATAGAACAACCATCGTTGGAACAGCGACTTTGTCTGCTCGAACAGCAGGCACAGGATAAACAGTGGTCCGAATCCGATGAACAGCGCCAGCGCAATCTGGTACAGCAGCAACATCGCGCCTGCGGTCACGGCGGGACCGCCCGTTCCCAGGCCGATGAACCACATCGCGCGGGTCTTGGCACTATCCAGAGCCACGTCGCCGGCCACATCCAGCACGCTTACCGACGTGAGTGCCAGCTGCATGTAGCCCAGGTTCTTGTCGATCAGCTCCGAGGCGGTCGACTTCTTGCCGGTCACGATGTAGGTGATCTGGTCCTGCACATCTCCGGTCAGGAAGTTCTGCAGCTTGGTTCCGAACATCGCCATCGACGTTGCGACGGTGACGATCAGGGCGGCGCGCGCCATGTTCGTCATCAGCGCAGCCATCGAGTCACGGCTCCGTCCGGTCACGATGCGGAAGCCCTGGATGAGCACCCACAGCGTCATCAGCACCAACGCCATCGTGCCGACCCAGGTCATCATCCGGCTCAGGATGCCGTTGCCGAAGTTGGTGATCTCGTCGCGCAGATAATCCAGGATCAGCCGGAAGAAGACGAAGTCGCCCACCGAGGCGAACAACGTGCCGTGCAACAGATCATTGAACACCATACCGTGCATCATTCCCTGACTCATCACATCACCCGCCCCGCATCGGGGCCCTGCTGGAGTGCGTTGCGCACGTGATTCACTTCGAAAGCGCGGCCTTCAGCGCGCCGGCCTTGATGACGCTGCCAATCGGATTGCGCTCGCCACGCAACGCACGCTCGGCCAGGTTCTTCTGCCGCCCCTGAAGGGCAAGAATCTGCTGATCGTAGACCTTGACGGTGGTTTCCCACTTCTTGAACGCCTTATCGAGTTCGACCGCGGTTGCCGTATTGTTGGAGATATCCTCCTGCAGCGCGCCTTCGTTCTTGAACGCGTTGCGGATCCGGCGCAGCTGCTGCAGCATCTGCTCCATCGCCGGCATGGACATCTGCACGACCTCGACGGTCTCGTTGTACTTCTTGTTCTCAAGCACCTGGATGTACGAGCAGATCGCTCGCTGCTGCGCGCCGATATCGCCGCCCGGGCTCATGTTCAGCACTGCCATCAGGCCGCTCATGCTGATCATGGAATCGCCACCGCACTTTTCTGCCACGTTCCAGTTTTCGGGAATCTTCGTCAGCGTGGGCGTCGGCGGCATCAGCGGCGAAGCAATGATCTGGGTCCAGTTCTGCAGCTTGGACAGCCAGTTGTCGATGGTCTTGGTGTACTGTTCGGCCGTCTGGCTCCAGCGCGCAGCCGTCTCGAAGTACTCCTTGCCGGCCTTCATCTCCTGCAGGAAGTTCATGACCCAGTTGAACGGGTCATAGACGGTCATCGCCTGCGCCGGGCTGGTGCCCGTGCTCACGGTCAGGCCCAGCGTCAGTACGGCTGCCATCAGGGGCGCCATGCGACGCCGGCGAATGGGCTTGCGTTGGGTTTCGGTCGTCATGGCAGTTTCCTTGTTCGTTTGAGTGGGCAGGTTCATGCCGTCTCCTCCTGATCCTGTTCGGCCCGCTTGCCCGAGCCCTTTCGATTCTTGTAGAACGCGTCCAGCCACTGATCCGGGGTCAACTCGTCCACCGTCACACGGTTGCGGACCGCTGCCGTCTGCAGCACGCGATGCATGATGTCGATGTTGTCGGTCGAGGCCGAGATCACCGACAGGATGTCGTCCATGCCGCGCAGGTTGAGCTGGCAGACGCTCGAGGCATGACCCTGCTTGACCAGGAAGCAGCGCGAGCGCTCGTCCAGCGCGGTAACCACCTTGAACTCGGCCTCGGTCAGCTTCAGGCCATCCATGTAGTCGCTCTTGCTGGCGTTCGGGTTCGGCAGCAGAATCAGCGTGGCGGTCTGTTCGATCAGGGCCGCGGAGATGTCGCTCTTCAGCGCATCTTCCGGGCTCTGCGTGGCGAAGATGCCCAGGCCGTTCTGCTTACGGATGGTCTTCTGCTTGTTCTTCGCGAACTCCTTCAGGCCACCCTCGCCGTCCAGGATCTTCCAGAACTCGTCCATCACGTAGATCAGCGGACGGCCGTCGATCAGCGACTCCAAGCGGTGCAGCAGGTAATTGATGACCGGCACGCGCACTTCAGGGTTGTCGATGATGTCGGTGTAATCGAACCCGATGATGTTGGCCTTGCTGAGATCAACGGTATCGACCGGGTTGTCGAACACCCAGCCCAGCGAATTGCCCGAGGTCCAGCGGCGCATGCGCGCGTAGAGACCGTCATCGCCCATGTTGGGCAGGCTCTTCTGGAAGTTGGTCATGTTGCGCAGGTGCATCGGCGTATCGAGCATGCTCTCCACTGCGCGGTAGATGTCCTCTTCCTCACGGGCACTGTACTCGCGCTTGCCGGCCAGCACCTTGATCAGGTCGGCCAGGAACTGCACGTTCGACTCGTTGTTCTCGCACTGGAACGGGTTGAAGCCAGTCGGCGCACCGTTCTCCAGGGCCAGGTAGTTGCCGCCGCAGGCACGCACAAAGATCTCCGCACCACGATCCTTGTCGAAGAAGAAAATGGTCGGCGACGGCTCGTACTTCTGCACCTGGCTGAGCAGGAAGTTGATCAGCGCGGTCTTACCGGTACCTGACTTACCGATCACCATGGTGTTGGCGATCGCCTTCTCGCCCAGCGAATTCTCCGACGGATGGGTCGCGTGGAAGTTGAAGTAATACGGCTGGCCGTTGGTGGTCTGCAGTGTGGTGACGCAGTCGCCCCAGGGGTTGTTGTGCTGCTTGCCGGTAGCAAAGTTGTGCAGCGGTGACAGACCCAGGAAATTCAACGAGCTGACATTGGCCAGGCGCGTACGGTAGCGCCAGTTGCCCGGCAGCTGCGAATAGAAGGACGAGGTAACCGCCAGGTCTTCCTTGGTCGACACGAATCCGGCGTTGGACAGCTCGGCCCGGGTCGAGGCGACGTTCTGCGAGAGCTTGGCCTGCGTGTCGCCGTACACCGCCATGATGAAGTGGTACTCGCCCAGCACGAAGTTGCCGGACGACAACTGATCCATGGCCTGGTCCAGCTCGACGATCTGGCTGACCGCCTTGTCGCCGGAGGAGATCATCATGCCCTTGGTGCGGTCGAGCACCTTCAGCGCGTCCTGGCGCCCCATCGGGCTGAACGAATGGGTGATGACATACTCGTAGTCCAGGTACTTCAGGCCGTTGAGAATGCCCGGGTAGGTGCCCTCGGCATACTCCTTGATGTTGAGGATGGCACCGAAGTGGTTGGCGCCATTCGGGGTGTTGATGACAAAGTCGCCGGTCTTGGCCGAGAACATGTGCCGGCTGACCGGCAGGTAATCCTTGATCGGCGCCGGCAGCACCGGCACCGGCTCGTCGATGCGGTTGATCAGGTATCCGAACAACTCCAGCGTCTCGGAGAACACCACGCCATTCTTTGCCTCGTACATGCCCAGGCGATACGGCGCGTAATCACGGATCACTGCCTCGACGTTGCCGGCCAGCTCCATCAGCTTCTCGATGGCCTGTTCCTGCTCGGCACGCAGGCGATCGACGTTCGCCGACTTCTCCACGAAGCGCTTACCCGATACCACCGGGCGGTAGATCATGGTCAGGTACAGCTCGTTCTGCATGATGCGCTGCGAGGACAGCATGCCCATGTACTGATCGGACACGTCCTGGTTGAAGCGCTGCCGGTAGGTGCTCTTGCCTTTCAGCGTGCGACGGCGCCGAATATCGTGCACCCAGAAAGCCACGTTGACGAAGTCCGGCGCACGCAGCGTCTGCAGCAGGCGATTGAAGGTGTTGTGCCGATGTTCCAGTTCCCATTCCTCGCGACCCACGAACGGCAACCCCTCCAGGTACCAGGTCAACAGGTAGTCACCGCCCGTGGTCTTGACCACGTTCGGGGCGACATGCGTCGACAGGGGAATGAACTCACTGATGGAGGTATCTGGGCTGAACATACGACTGCTTCCAAAGAGTTGCTGCCAGGGAACTTCGAGGTGGCCTGGCGGGCAGCACGCGCCCGCCAGGCCATTCCGGACCTCAATCCATTCGGGCCGGCTTGTTGCGGTAATGATTCGGGTTGAATACCCACATGCCGTCGTGCTGCTGCACGTTGCGCACCCGCAGCTTGAACATCAGGCGCAGGCCCATCAGACGAAAGATCATCTCGTCACGTTTGGCCATCTGCCGCATGATGAAGATTGCTACCGGAATGGTGAGCAGGAACCAGAAATTGGTGTAGACGCTCAGCAGCAGCAACCCACCTGCCACCATGAAGAATGGCAGGTAGGGAACGCCCAGGAACATTGCCGGGCGAGTGCAACCGCGGAAGACGACGTTCTTATGCACTGTAGTAGAGCACTGCCTGCTGGATCAGCATGCCGGTCTTGCCTTCGCAGGTGCCGTACTCGTCACCCAGCAGCATGCGGGCGATCTGGCCGGCGGCACCGATCAGGACGCCACCGATCAGGATCGGCGAGACCTCGCTGATGCGCTTGTGCGCGAAGGCAATCTGATAGCCGGCGAAGATGACCGCGATGGTGACGACAGCAATCGAGGCCATGTTCAGCAGGCCATTGATGTTGGAGAAGAAGCCGCAGACCTTGCCGTCGGTACCGCCGTAGTTGGTGGCGCCGTTGGTGGCGAACACCTGCGGGGCGAACAATGCGCCGACGAAGATCGTTGCCATCAGCAGGGTCTTCAGCGTGCGCTGGGCCTGGACGAGGTCGAGATTGGATCGCTTCATGGATTGATTTCCTTGTTGATGGACTAACACAACTGAATCGACCAGCCGGGGGACTGGCCGCACCACGACTTCGTCAGAACACGAAGGCCGCATCCCCTGCGGGAATCTGCTGCACCGGCGCGCCCTGCGCCGGCGCGTTGTACGAATCTGCGCTTTCCGCCACCGGTAGGTTGCGTTCGCTCCACGGACGCAGCATCACCGGGCCATTGTCGGTGCCGCCCGCGGCACCAGGAAGCTGTTGCGGCATTGCCAAGCTGTTCTGGGACGGCAGGCGTTGGGCCATGCCCTGCGGGAACTGCGCCTGCTGCGGCTGTGCAGTCCCGCCCTGCTGACCTGCCTGCTGGGGCTGCATCATCCGGTCCACCGACCCCAGGACGACCTTGGACAGCGCCTGATCGGCAATATTCAGCAAACTGCCGCGCGCCATCGCACCGGTGGACGGGTACACCACGTACGCACGCGCTGGATCATCCGAAGGAACGTACACCGGTCCGTTCGACTGGGCGACAATGCGCGCCTGTGCCGGCGACGCCAGCTGCGGGTGATGCTCGACCTTTACAGCGCGCCGTTCGCCACGGCTGATCACGTCGATCGGCGTGACGCCGTTGCTGGCGACCTGCTGCCCACGGCGGATCGAGTCGTAGACCTTCTGCACATAGCCGTGACGGAAGCCGGTTTCGAAATTGCCCGAGTAGTAGCAGCTGAACGACTTTCCCCAATCGCCACCCGAGCGCTTGTAGCACTCGGCGAGGATGCGGGATCCGGCCTGCAGGTTCGGGCACTGCTGGAACGCTTTCTCGTACGAATCCAGCCCGTACTTGCCCAGGTTGTAGCGGTTGACCTGGGCCAGGCCGATGGAGAAGTTGTAGCCCTTCTCTTCCAGCATGCGCACGGTGGCCAACGCCTCGTCCAGCGCCTTGGGCTGGCGCACCAGCGCTCCTCCCACCACGCCGATCGCGTAGGGATTGCGCGACGATTCGACATTGATGACGTGCTGCATCACGTCCATCGACACGGCCATCTCCGGGCACGCCATCATTTCCAGTCCTGGCAGCATCCTTCAGCCCTCCTGCCCCTGGGCGCGCCCAGGGTTGAAATCGATACCGGTGATGTAGCGGGAACCGGCATGTGCCTTGATGTGGACGACGATGTCGATGGTCATCATCAGCAGTCGCTTGATCACGTTGAACTCAAGCCCAGAGCCTTCGCTGGAGGCCTTGACCATCAGCGCCAGCTGGTCCCAGGTCTGCTCCGGGCTGCCGGCATGGCAACTCGTGATCGACCCCGGATGGCCCGATGCGCAGTTGCGGATGAAGTAGAACGCCTCGTCACCGCGCAGCTCGGCCAGGATGATGCGTTCGGGCTTCATGCGCAGGCACGCTTCCATGCAGCTCTTGGCGGTGACATTGCTTGCGCTCTGCCCACCCTTGGAGTACAGCAGATGCACCACGTTTGGTTGGGTCAGAAACAGTTCGCGCGCGTCCTCGATCGTGACCAGGCGTTCACTGTCCGGGATATGATTCACCAACGCTTTCATGAAGGTGGTCTTGCCGCTACCCGTCGCACCCGATACCACGATGTTCTTGCGGTACATCACCGCACGCCGGAAGAATTCGGCGTACTCACGCGAATGGCGCAGCTCCAGCAGCTCGCGATCGTGTTCGCTGATGCTGCCGTCGCTCTCCAGGATCTGGTTGAAGAATCCATCTTCGTGATACTGCGTGAGTGACTTGGTGTGCTTGGACGGCAGGCGGATGGTGATCGACACCTTGCCCGCGTCACACGCCGGTGGAATCACGAACTGGGCGCGCTGACCGGTGGGAAACGTGAGCGAGACCACCGGATCTGCATCGGTGATGCGCTGCCCGGTGTTGCTCTCGTTCACCACCGCGGTGCAGAACTGCCGGGCCCGCTCGAAAGTCAGGCCCGGCACGTCCACCCGCTGCCACCCTGCACGGGTTTCCAGGTACAGCTCGCCGGGACGGTTGATGCAGATTTCCGTCACTTCCGGCGAAGTCATGTACTCGGCGATGCCCAGCACTTCGTACTGATAGCGCAGGAAGTCGCTGGAGACGAGGGCGAGGGGTGACACTTCAGCGTCCATGGTCGTTCGTTGGGTTACCGGCGGGGATTCAGCACGTTGGTGAAATCGACGTCCTTGGCAACGTAGACATTCACCACAGTGCCCTGGTTGATGGTGACGGTCGGCGGACGACGACTGCTGCCGAGTGCCTCATTGGCCAGGCGCTCCATGGTGCGCGCAGTAGCGCTTTCATACGGCGACTGGATGGTCATACCGTTGTTGGCCACGGTCGTGGTCTCCGGACCGTGCTCTGCAGCGGCATACTTGAACGCGTCGGCCAGCAGGCTGATCATCAGGGCAGAAGCGATACGGCTGCCCCAATGCGCGCTGTACTGACCGGGATGGCCCGCGCCGCCCAGACCATCGGTACCGGGGCTGGACATGGCCACGTCGATGCCATTCGGGGTGGTGATGCGATCCCAGATGACTTCCACACGCTTGCCCGTGGGACCACCGCCGTAGGCGCCATAGATCTTGGAGCCCTTGGGCAGCAGCAGATTGCGGCCGTTGATCGAATACACCGGCTCCGTCAGCAGGCACGAGGTGTAACCGGCGATGTCGGTGATGATGCGGGTTTCCAGCACGCAGCGCAGGTAGGTGCCCCGCACCAGCAGTGCATCCGGACTGCGGATATAAGTGGCGCTGGAGACATCTTCCACATCCGGTCCACGGCGCACCTTCTGCGGCTGCGCTTGCGGATTGGCCGCCGCCTGCATGGCCGCGATCATCGCCTGGTTGTAGTCGGAGCCGCTCTGGCCGTTGGCGGCGCCGCCCGCCTCGCCCCCGCCCACGCCGGAGCCGCTGCCCATGCGACGGTCCATCAGCGTCGGTCCACGCTCATGATCCGCCTTGGCCTCGTTGCCCATCGGGAAGCCCGGCATTGGCACTTCCTGCTGCGGCGGAGGCGGCAGCATCGGGATCGGATCGGCAACCGCGATCGGCGGCGCCGGCTCGGGCGCCCCGACAACGCTCGGAAGCTGCGGCGTGGTGGCACGTGCTTCTTCCTGTGGTTTCTTCTGCTCGGCTGCGTCGTCCTGCCCCTTGCGGAAAAGCAGGAAGCCCATTGCCATCAGCAGCAGGACGATCCCCCCCAGGAACAGCAAAGCTTTGCGGTTCAGGCGCTGCTCTTCTGCCGAGCGCAACTGCGGCGCGCCAGCATCCAGATCAGGCGCAGCCTGCTGGTCGTTGGCGTTGCCGAAGTACGGGTTGGACGGCGGCTCCTGGCCAGCGGCGCCCTGGGAATAGGGAGACGGGTTCGGGTCATTTCCCGGAGTGTTCTGCTGGCTCATTTCTTCACGTTCCTTCGCAGGCCGACGACGAAGTCGCCATGGCGGATGACCAGGTACGGGTACGTCCCGTGCACGATCAGCGTGTTGCCTTCAACCGTGGTGTTGACCACGAAGTCTTCACCGTATTCCGATTCACGCCCGAACACCGCCGGGAAGATGCCGGTCTTGTACTCGGGCGAGTTCGGCAGCCTCAGATAGGTGAAGCGACCATCGTCATAGGCGTTGACGGGAATCAACCACCCCATCTTCTTCGCCTTGCTGGTCGAATAGGAGTAGTTGAAGTTGTACTGGCGATCCTTGGCCAGTTCAGAGCTCAGCAGCGGTTTGGCTTCCTCTTCGACCGCTTCCTGGGCGACGCCGAACACGGTGTCGTTTGGATAGACGAAAGCGATCTTGTACTGCACGCCCGCGCGACGGGCCTGTTCCAGCTGACGCCAGTCGGTGGCCACCACCTTCAGTTCGAAGATGTAGGAATGGGTCTCCGTGCGCACCATCATGTTGGTGTCGACGTCGACATTCTTCGGCTTGAGATAGAACACGTTCTCGCGACGCGTCAGCTCCCAGCCATTGCTGAAGCCGGTGCTGTAGTCAAGGATCTTTTCGTTCGGACTCAGCTCGATCTGCGTGGTCAGGCCCAGGCCGGTGCGAACAGGATAGATGCGATCCTTTTCATACTCGTAGTGGTCAACCGCCTGCGCCATCGCCGTTGCACAGAACAGCAACGACAACATCGACAGCAGCGCCAGCGCGCTTCCCCTGATATTTCGACTACTCATCGGTTGCTTGCTCCATCAGCAGTTCCGGTGGAATTGTTCTGCACCGGCCTCATGGCCGGCTGTCCGGGCATGGCCTGCCCCGGCATTGCTTGCCCCTGCACGGGCTGTCCCGGCACAGGCTGACCTGGCATCGGCTGGCCCGGGACCTGGCCGTTGGCCGGCACCGGTGCCGCGACTGGCTGGCCGGTGGCCGGGTCGATCATGGTGGCGGCGGCCGGATTGTTCGGGTCGTACACGCCCTGCGCCTGCTGCGCTGCCTGTTGTGCCGCCTGCTGGGCCTGCGCCTGCATGGCGCCGTCGTCGGGCACCGGAACGCCACGCGAGTAATCGTTGTCGACGCGGTACTCGGTGACCTGGAAAGCCAACGGATTGAGGATGCGGTCCTGCTCGGACAAGGCGAGATTCTGGTTGTACTCGAAGCGCATCGTCACCAGCTGGTTGTCCAGGTAGGTAGACGCACCGGTGCGCTTGTCCAGCAGGCTGCGCTGGATACGGACCGAAGCCCCCCGGAAGCTGCCGTTAGGCTCGGCCCCCAGCGGCGTGATGCTGAGGATCTTGACCCGGATCGCCTTCTCCCGGCCGTACATCACGAATGGGTTCTGCGGGTTGTTGCCTGCATAGCGCTGACGCATCGACTGCGACACCGGGCCGTTGGACATCACGAACACCAGCTCCCAGTCGCGCAGGCCCATCACCGCCGAGTCGTAGGATTCACGCGCCAGCACGTACTGGGCGACGTTGCTGCGGTTGATCGCTTCATTGGTGGTGATCGTCTCGCCCTGGAAGGTGCCACGCAGGCGAGCGACCGTTGCCGTGCCGGTATACGCATCGGCCATCACCAGGAACGGCACCTTCTCCTTCAGCGGCAGCATGTAGTAGTAGCCGCCCGCCAGGGCGAGCGACATCAGCAAAGAGCCGGTGGCCACCCACCACGCACGTCGCTCGCTGCGACGCGCCATGTCGGCGACGGTGATCTCGTAGCTGACCGCCTTGGCGACCGACTGCTCGACCTTGGGACTATTGCCGGGATCCTTCTTGCGGAACATGGATTCTTCCGTACTGCTGAAACATCAATGGGCGTGGCACCCCTGCGACAGGCGCGGGGAGCGGCACGTTCGATGATTTCGATGTGGACTCAGGTGCCGCTGTTGGAATCAGCGCCCTGCGCCGACGCGGTGGGCGTCGAGCCAGCGCTC
>Ga0209243_100239_pt1 | contig 12876 bp, 12 predicted proteins | sample UppTromiDAQMD024_FD_185836 | JGI IMG/M metagenome (GOLD analysis project Ga0209243, IMG submission 185836) | Upper troposphere microbial communities from Maryland, USA - DAQMD-024 (SPAdes) (version 2) | ecosystem: Environmental > Air > Outdoor Air > Unclassified | place: USA: Maryland, Virginia...
CGGATGCCGCCGTCGGGCAGTTGGCGCCGGTCGACGTCTTGGGCACCACGCAAGTGACCGCAGGTGGCGCAATCGCTGCCGGCGCCGCCCTCCAGGTGGGTGCCGATGGCAAGGCCATCACCGCCGACGCCGGCAAGGTCGTTGCCCGTGCGGCGCCTGGCGCCACGGCCACCGCCGATGGCGATGTCCTCGAAGTGATCCTCATCCCGAACTGACCGGCTAGTGCCGTAGGAGATTTACATGTCTGGACAAATGACCCCCGGCCAGGTTCGCGTCGTTGACCCGATCCTTTCCGAACACGCCCGTGGCTACCGCCAGGCGCAGCTCGTGGCCACCGCGCTGTTCCCCTTCGCCGACGTCGCCGCCTATGGCGGCCAGGTGATCGAGTTCGGCAAGGAGTCCTTCAAGATCTACAACGCCAAGCGTGCCCCCGGTGCCAATACCAAGCGCATCCGCTTCGGCTATGAGGGCAAGCCGTACGCCATCGTCCCGAGCGCACTGGAAGCGCCGGTGCCGCGTGAACATATGCGAGATGCAAGCCAGGTGCCGGGGATCAACCTGAGCACCCGGGCCGTGAACATCGTGCTGCGCTCGCTGCTGCTGGAGTACGAGGTGGACAGCGCCAAGATCGCCACCAATGCAGCCAACTACGACAACGACCACAAAGTCGCGCTGGCTGGCAACAACGTGTGGTCCAACGCTGCTTCGAACCCCGCGCAGGACGTCGAAACCGGCAAGGAAGCTGTGCGTGACAGCATCGGTCTGTATCCCAACACCATGCTGTTGTCTGCCAAGGCGTTCAAGCAGCTCAAGCAGCATCCAAAGCTGATTGATCGCTCGGCCAGCACCGGCATTCGCAAGGTCACCTTGGATCTGCTCAAGCAGGTTTTCGAGATCGACAACATCGTCGTCGGCGGCGGTGTGGTGGCCGATGACAATGGCGCATTCGGTGATGTCTGGGGTACTTCGGCTGTTCTGGCCTACGTCAGCCCTGGCGCTGACGTGAACGCCAACGTCGAGGAGCCCAGCTACGGCTATGGCTATCGCATCGAAGGCATGCCCCTGGTCGAAGTTCCCTACTGGGACAACAGTGCCAAGAGCTGGATCTACGGGGTCAGCAACGATGCCACCCCGGTCCTGGCAGGCATGGCCGCCGGCTATCTGATCAGCGGCGCAGGCAACTGATGACCGGCGCCGGCGAAGGATAGTCGGCGCAGTTGCCGCCTTACCCGTACAACCCAGCGAGCGGCAGCACCAGGCAAACGCGGGCCTGGCCGTGCGGAGCACAGCAGAACCATGCGTGACAGCCGGAGAGCACGGCACCACACCTATTCGGAGAACTCGTCGTGGCCAAGCCCCGCACTGCGCCGCCCAGCGCACCCAAGACCGTCCAGGACGACCAGCCGGCCGACGTGCCAGTCGTGGCGGAAGACAAGACTGTGGACGCGCCGCCGGCGGCGGATGACTCGGTACCGGAGCAAGGCCAGAGCGAGCTGCAGTCCGCCGCGTCGATTGTCTCTGCAGCCGATGGTGCTGCCGTCGACCAATCGCAGGCCAACCATCCGGCAGCGGACCAGGACGCCATCGACGCGGGTGCTCCGTCGCCGGAAGCCGACACCTCCATTGGGGTTGCCGCCGGTGGGGGCGATTCGCCCAATGCACTGGTATCTGATGGTCTCTGGCTGTCTGCATGCTTTGAAGTACTCAGCCCGTTCAAGCACGAGGGCGTGGTCGTCAAGCCGCCGGCTTGGATAGAGATGACCTGGGAAGAGGCTCAGGCCTACCAGGATGCGGGCGTACTCGGTGACGAACCTGCAGACCCGGAAGGGTCGGAGTAACTGGCCGCCATGTCCTACTGCACGCTCGCACTGCTGTCGGCGGCCAAGCTCGCCCAGGAACTGGCGCAGGTGGCCACCCCGGAGCGCTATCCGATTGTGGACGATGCGCTGATGGACGCCACGCTGCTCGGCAGCGATCGCAGTGCGTTCGATCCAGCCGATGTGGCGATCGCCGATCAGGCTGCGGCACATGTGCAGCGCGCCCTGGACGATGCCGATGGCGTGATCAATGGCTACCTGGTCATGCGCAAGCCCAAGCCCTATCCGGTACCGCTGCCGGCGCCGGTACCGGGCATCGTGTCCACCTGGGCCCGGTGGATTGCGCGCTACCTGCTGCACAAGGACCGGGTCAACACCGAGGAACGCACCGATCCGGTGGTACGCGATTACAAGGAAGCGCTGCGCTTTCTGGAGCTGGTGCGCGACGGCAAGTTCAGCCTTGGCGCCGATGACCCGCTGCCTGCGCCCAGCGGTGGTGCACCGGAGGTCTGTGCACCACCGCGAGAGTTCAGCCATCGAACCCTGCAGGACTACGGTCGGTGAGCACCCAGCCCTTCGACACTGGCTTGGTGCGCGATCGCATCCGACAGGGCGTCAGCGACAAGGATCTGCGTCAGGTCCAGGGCAGCGCCGACTACGCCGCCGTTACAGCGCTGCGCGACTTCCCCGCGCCGTGCTGCTACGTGCTGCTGGCCCGGGAGATGCCGCTGGAGACCAAAACCGGCGTTTCGATCCCCGGCCAGCAGGCGCGCCTGGCGCAGTTGGTCGAAGTGAACTTCGCGGTGGTGACCGTCTGCCGCAACTACCGCGAGCAGCGCGGGGCGCAGGTGATCGATGAGCTGCGCCTGCTGCTGGGCAAGGTTCGTCAGCCGCTGCTGGGCTGGACACCGCCCATTCCTGGTGGCCGTGCCTGCCAGCTCATCGAGGGCAACCTCGAGGACTACGACGCTGCCACCGCCCTGTGGGTCGACGTATGGAAGACCCAAGCCGTTCTTCAACCCGAGATTCCGCGATGACTACCCAGACCACTCAGAAGCACACGATCAAGAAGGCGGGCCTGACGCTTGCGAGCAAGCCCATTGCGGAAGGCGAAACGGTGGAGCTTCCTGCCGACCTGGTGCCCTGGGCGGTTGAGCGCGGCTTCATCGACGCTCCCGACGCCGATTCTTCCCCCAATCCGTCGCGCAAGGCCAACGGCCAGGCGACTCCTGCCATCGCCCAGGAGGCGAAGTAAGCCATGTCCAAGACCGAATATTTCTCGTTCCAGGGCCGCGTGTATCTGGGCCTGCGCAATGCCGATGGCAGCCGCGCGCCGGCGCGCTGGGTGTATGACAGCAGCGTCCTGGAGCTGGCCATGTCCAGCACCCGTGAAACCAAGAAGGAGAGCTGGTCGGGTGTGCGCGGCGTCGCCGCTACCATGACCACCGAGCGCAACCTGGGTGTGAGGCTGACGCTGGGTCAGATCAACACCGACAATCTGGCCCTGGCCACCGATGGCACGCTTCTAGATTTGGCTTCGGGCTCGGTCGCCAACGAGGCCATCGGTGCCGTCAAGCCCGGCGACGTGGTCGCGTTGGAGTACGCTGCGATCAGCGCGCTGGTGCTGGAGGGTGGTACGCCGGCAGCACCGCTGGTGGCCGACACCGACTACACCTTCAACCCGGCCACCGGCATCATCACCTTCCTGACCGCCAAGGCCGCGGTGGTCGCTAAGACCTACGAGTACGCTGCCCACAGCGTGGTCAAGGTGTTCGAGAGCAGCAAGTCCGAGTACTACGCGCTGTTCGACGCGGTCAACAGTGTCGACGGTACCACTCAGCGCGTCCGCGCCGACGTGAACCGCATTTCGTTCCCGGCGGCTGAATCTCTGGCGCTGATCAACGACAGCTTCGGTGAGATCGTGCTCAATGGCGAGGCCAAGATCGATCCGGTCCGCCAGTCCGATCCGCGCTTCGGTCTGTACGCCCGCGTCCTGCTGGTGGATGCCGTCTGATGGCCACGCGAATCGGCAATCAGGACCAACCGCCGTCCGAACCCGGCTCGCTGGATTCGGAGGCAGTCGCCGGCGAACTGGACATCCTGGCTGCGCAGCAGCAGGGCCAGGTCGACGGCAAGACGGTGATCGTGCGCGAGTACGGCTTCTTCGAAGGGGCGCGGATCCTGCCGGCAGCGGCTCCGCTGCTGGCCGACCTGCAGCCGCTGTTTGAGGGGCGCGATCCGCCTTCGATGCTGGAGGTGACCGATGTACTGCTCTCGCATCCGGATGTGTTCCGCCACCTGCTGGCCTGTGCTATCGCCCCTCCGCCGGGCGAGGGTACGGATACCGCCGCCGAAGTGCGGGCGCAGGAAGCCTGGCTGGAAACGCTCAATGAAACCGATGGCGAGCAAATGCTGCTGTTGTGGTGGCAGGCCAACGGAAATTTTTTGCTGCGCCGGCTGCTGCGCAACGCCGTCGGCAAAAGGGTGAACCAGTCGGCTACGGACGCGTCTTCACCGACCTGATCTGTGCCGGCTACGGGCGCTGCTTTGCCGACATCGGCCGGATGACGCAGCGCCAGATCCTGCTCGCTTGGGAGCATGTCCAAGCCCAACAACGGCGAGCACGGCGGGAGCGCATTACCGACACCAACGCTGCCTATGCCGGGGGTGATCCGGCGACCACCTTGCTGAAGGAACTGAAGTAACAATGGCTGCCACCCGCAACCTTGAACTGGCGATGCGCATCGCCCTGGATATCGAGCAGGCGCAAAAGAGCCTGCCGGTGCTGCAGCGGGGGCTGGCCTCGATCAAGGATGCTGGCACCGCCGCTGGCGCAGGTCTGGAGGGTGTCACCAAGGGTGCCGACAAGGCGGCCGGCGCGCTGGACCAGGCCAGCCGCAGTAGCGCTTCAGCCGCGGACCGGGTGCGCACGGCCGGCACATCCATGCAGAAGACGGTGGCCGATGAGATCCGCTCGATCTCCGAGCTCGATGCTCGTCTGCAGCAGGGCGCAGCCAGCATGTCCGAGCTGGCTGACACCGAGGCTCTGCTTGATCGGGTCATGGCCCGCGGGCTGATCACCACCGAGGACTACAACAGCGCACTGAAGACGCTGGACAAGCAGGAAGCATCGCTGAGCCGCACTGAGCAGCAGCGTCAACGCTCCCTGGAAGGCGTCATGGGCCGGTACGACGGTGCGTCGGCCAAGCTGCAGAAACTCGAGCGCGACGAGCGCGAACTCAAGGGCGCGGTGGATGCCGGTCGCATCAGCCGCGAGCAGTACAACCGCGCCCTTGCGGGGATCAACATCCAGCGCAACGCCGTCAACCTGGCCGAGATCAACAATCGCGGCCGCGGGCCGGGCGCTATCTCCGCCGGGCAGTACCAGATGGCCATGCGCCAGCTGCCGGCGCAGATCACCGATATCACCACCAGCATCGTCAGCGGCATGCCGATCTGGATGGTGGCCGTCCAGCAGGGCGGCCAGCTGAAGGATTCCTTTGGTGGCGTGGTGCCGGCCGCGCGTGCGCTGGTTGGCGCTATTACCCCCACCATCGCCGTGGTCGGCGGACTGGCCGCGGCAGTGGGCGGCCTGGTACTGGCCTGGAAACGGGCGGCCGACGAAGAGATGGCTTTCCAGCGGGCGTTGATCGTCACCAACAACTATGCCGCCACCAGCACTGCCAACCTGCAGGCCCGGCGCGATCAGCTCACCGGTCTTCAAGGGGTTTCCCGAGGCAACGCTGCTGAGGCGCTGACGAAGGTGGCTCAAACCGGTCGTTTCACCGGTGAGCAGTTCGAGCTCGTCGCCCGCAGCGCTGCGAAGATGCAGGCCTCCGCCGGCCAGGCCATCGATACCACCGTCGCCAAGTTCCTCTCTCTGAGGAAGGATCCGGTCGAGGGGCTACTTACGCTCACCGAGTCGGAGAACTTCCTGACAGAAGCCCAGCTCGCGCGTGTGCGCGCCCTGGTCAAAGAGGGCAACCAGCAGGAGGCAGTGGCGGAGGCGATCAAGATCTATTCCGATCGCCTCGATGAGGTCGCAGATCAGAGCGATGAGACGATGCCGGCGCTCGCGCGCGGTTGGCGGGATGTCAAGAAGGACGTCAGCGGCGCCTGGGGCGCGCTGGGCGACTTCACCAACGCGGTGGTCCAGCTGGCTGGCGAATGGGGTGTGCTGGCCAGGCTGCCGCGGCTGTCCGATCTGTTGGGGATGGGTGTGGTCGGCAGCACGCTGGCCAAGAACTTCGGGCTCCCTTCCTTTGCTGACCTGACCGGCAAGATGGCTGCGCGCATCCGGGCGGCCTCTGGAACCAATGCGCCTGTGAAGGTGCAGATGGCTGGCATCTATGCCCCCCTGACGCCGGAGGAAGAAAAGGCGAGGGAAGAGTTCGAGCGCCTTCGCTTAAGCAATCTGAGCAAGGAGAAGAAGCTTGAAGAGGAAATCGCCAAGATCCGGGCACTGGGTAAAGCCGGCCGCATGGACGATAAGGCGGTCAAGGCCTTGGAGGCGGAGGCTCGAGCACGTTATGCCGAAAGCCTACCCAAGAAGCCCAAGGGTCCCAAGTCAGAAGCCCAGAAGGATGAGGCAGCCGCGCAGCGCGAACTGGAGCGCTTGAAGCAACAGATCGAGCTGGTCGGCACGCTCGATGAGACACGCAAGAAGGCCACGGAGGTGTCCCGCGTCCAGGCCGCCATCGATGAGGGCAACTTCCAGAATGCGTCGTCGAAGACTAAGCAGGAGCTGCTGGATAGCGCGAAGAAGCTTGATGCTGCGAACGCTCTGGTTGAATCCAATCGGAAGCTGCTGGAGGTGCGGGATCAGATTGCCAACCTTGAAGGGCGCGGTCCCGATGCACAGCAGGCCAAGAGCTTGCGCGAGCTCGAGGTCACACGCCGGCAGATGGTCGAGGCTGGCAACCAGTCCGGTGTGGCCGAGGTCGACCGTGCCAAGGAGCTGGTCCGCCTCACAGCCGAACTGCAGAAAATGCAGGAGACCTACAACCGCGCGATGGGTGAAATGGGCTTGGCTCAGCAGCGCATCCAGATCGAGCTGCAGGCCGGGCTGATCACCGAAGCGCAGGCGCGCCAGAAGCTGGTAGATCTGTCCCGGCAGCAGCTGACCGCCCTGGGCGATCTTCCCGATCGCATGCGCGCCACCGCCGAGGCATTGAAGAACCCCGAAGCGCTGCAGGCAGCTGAGCAGATGGCCGTCAAGCTCAAGGAGATGGCCGCCACCACCAACCTGCTGCAGCAGAACGTGCGCACCACGTTCCAGAGCGCATTCCGTGATGCCCTCATGTCGCTGGCCAATGGCAATGCCACCTTGGGCGAGATCGTGCGCAGCTTCTTCCAATCCATTGCCAGTGGCCTGGCTGGGTATGTGGCCGATGAGCTGTCGGCCAAGCTGGCGTCCACCCTGACTGGCAAGCTGTTCGACAAGAGCGCTGACGTCGGTACGCAGGCTGTAGGTGCGGCCGCAACGCAAGCTTCGGCAGTCGCCTTGTCCTCGGCTGGTAGTGTCGTCACCGCTGGCGCCACAGCGGTCACCGGCAGCGCTTCGGCGCTGGCAGGTGCGGGCAATGGCCTGGTCACCGGCGCGAGTGCTCTGGTGGCTGCTGCTGTTCAGCTCAAGCAAGCCGCCCTCGCACTGGCTGCTGCCAACAATGCCAAGGCCGTTGTCAGCATGGTCGGTAGTATTGCTGGTGCGGCCAGCAACACCGGCACCGTCAGCGTGGGTACGCCTACTCCCGTCGGTAGAGCGCAGGGTGGTCCCGTTTGGGGTGCAGGTACAGGTACCAGTGACAGCATTCCTGCCTGGCTCTCCAATGGTGAATTCGTAGCCCGGGCCAAGGTGGTCCGGCAGCCGGGTGCACTGGCATTCCTGCACGCGTTCAACGCCATCGGCATGGATGCCGTCCGGCGCTGGGGTGCTTATGCCTTTGCCGACGGTGGCCTAGTCAGCCAGATGCCCTCGCTGCAGCGGTCGCCGGTCTTCAGCTCGGTGGCACCGGCCGGGACTCCGACTCCGAAGAACATGCGTGTCTACCTTCTGCAGGATCAGGATGAGCTGGTCCAGAAGTTGGCCTCGCATCCAGCGTTTGAGCAAGCGGTAGTAATGACGGCCAGCCGGAATGGCGCTGCGATCCAGTCGGAGTGGCAATGATGTCTTTCTCCGCCAACGGCCCACGCGTGTTTCCGGTACCGGCTGATTGGTCCGACGCCATCACAGAAACGCTGTCGTGGGCCACCAACTACATGCAGGCATCGGCATCTGGTGTCTCCCAGCATTGTTCGTATCGCTCTGATCCGCGTCGGTCCTTTGAGTTCTCTGTGAAGTGTGAGGGCCAGCAGCGCCGGGTCGTCGACATGCTGCTCGCTGGCCACGGTGGTCGTTGGCTCGTCCCCATCTGGCCGGATGCGCAGCTCATTCCCGCGAGATTGCCCGTAGGATCGGTCGAGATTGCCTGCCGAACCAATGGGTTTGATTTCTTCGTCGGCGGACAGGCCTTGCTGTGGGGAGCGGTCAACCGCTGGGAAGTGGTGACGGTGACCTCGGTGGAAGCCGAAGGGCTCTCGCTCGCCGCTGCCACCGCTGGCACATGGCCAACTGGAACCGTGCTGTTTCCCTTGCGAAGGGCTCAGCTGCAGGACAGCGCGGAAGAGTCGCTATGGCATGACAATGCCGGCATCCGTTCGCTGACGTTCGACGTGCTTGACGTCTGTCAGTGGCCCAGCCTGGTCGACCTGCCGCTCTACCTGGGCACGCCCGTCCTGAACCGTTGGGCAGACTGGACTGATCAACCGAAGGCCAGCTATGCCCGCCTGCGAGAGGTATTGGACAACGACAGCGCTGCACCGCTTACCGTGCCCCTTGCAGACTTCGCCTTCCGATCGCAAAGCACACAATGGAAGCTGTTCGGGCGTGAAGAGCACAGCTGGCTGCGCTCTCTGGCGTACACCCTGTGCGGCCGGTCCACGCCTATATGGCTGCCGTCCTACACCAGTGATCTGCGCATCACCGCCGATCTGGCCGTGGGCGCCATCGAGATCCCCATCGAATGGGCGGGCTATGCGCTGTTCGGTGCGCAGGCGCCTGGGCGTCGAGACCTGCGCATCGAGCTGTTGGACGGCACCGCCATTCATCGGCGCATTACTGGCTCGGTGGCCTCCAACGACGTCGAGGTGATCACCCTGGATGCGCCCTTGGACATCAGCGTTTCGGCGTCGCGGGTTCGGGCCGTCCAGATCATGAGCCTGGCCACGCTCGCCAGCGACCAGGTCGAGATTCGACACGCCACCGACGCCGATGGTGTCGCTACCTGCACCCTCGGCTTTGCTTCGGTGGTTCCCCATGTTTGAGGCCTTCGAGACCAGCCGCTTCCTGGCCCGCCCTGTCCATCTGTTCCTGTTCACCCTGCAGGGCAACGCGTACCGGTTCGCATCCGGCGCGCGCGACATGATGATCGGTAATGGGGATGGTGCAAGGCTCTATCGCTCGGCGCCCGGCATCGAGCGCAGTGCTGTGAATGAAACCAGCGAGCGATCGCAGAACAAGCTGACCATCAAGATGCCGTTCCTGTTGAATCCGGCCGCTGCCGAGCTGCCGGTGACGCAGGAGTTCGGCCGTATCTTTCGGCCCTATGCGCCAAGCGGCCGGGTTTCCGTTGTGTGCATGAAGGTCCACAGCAACGACCCGGACCTGCAGGCGGTGATCGAGTGGACGGGCCAGGTGGTATCACCGCGCTTCACTGACACCACCCTGACCCTGACCTGCGAGCGTAATAACTCCCGCAAGGGTTTCCGGGGCAATACGGGCCGGTTCACCCGGGGCTGCTGGAAGGCGCTGTATCGGTGTGGGGTAGCGATGTCGGATCACGCTGTGGAGGCCGTGCTGGCTTCCGTGGGTGGTGCCACCTTGCGCTCAGCTGCGTTTGCCGCGTTCCCCGCTGGTCGCTTGGAAGGCGGGGTCATGGTCTGGGCGCGCAGCAACGGCCTGGCGGAGACGCGGACGATCAACTCGCACGCCGGCGACACCATCACCCTCAACTACCCCGGTCCTGAACTGGCTGCGGGTCTGACGGTCACGGTCGCGCCTGGGTGTGCACACACATTCGCCGACTGCGGCAGCTACTTCCAGAACACGCCCAACTATGGCGGCCAGCCGCAGTTGAACGTGGAGAACCCCTTTGACGGACACCGGATCTCATGGTGAGCACTGATCGGCAACAACCTCGGCGCGGCCTGCGTCGGCTCTTGTATGTGTATGGGTGGCGTCTCAGGTACTGGTGGCATGACACGGAGTCCGGTGCTCTTGCGCGGCGCGTCATGGCGCTTGCGTTGGCCCTAGGCGGCCTCGTGCTACTGGTGAATCAGTTCCGTTCGCCCTTCCCGCAACGGGAGCCGCAGCAGGCCTTTGTGTGGTGGGTGCAGCTGATCATCATGATCGTATCGATGCTGATCAGTGCGCTGCTCGCCCGGACGAACCAGACCAAGCCGGAAGTGCAGACGCCCGATATCCCCACCACCGAAGAAGGCACCGCCGTGAAGCGCATCTATGGAACTGTGCGGATCTCCGAGCCGCAGGTACTTGCGTGGCGGTCGGCCGGTACCGACAAGATCCGCAAGGGAGGCGGCAAGAAATGATCGTAACCCTTGAGCACTTGCGCACGATTCCGGGCTTCGGCAACAAGCCAGGCTTCTGCTCGCGTGGCGGTAGGGACTGGTTTGCCGCGCATGGGTTGGATTGGAATGCGTTCCGTAAGGAGGGTATCGAGGCCGAGAGGCTGGTCGCTACAGGTGATGGCCTGGCCCTGGCATTGGTTGCGCACGCTCAGCGAATGGAGGCCAGCGATGGGCGGCGGAGGTAAGAAGACCGTTGGTTACTGGTACAAGCTCAAGCTGCTTTTCGGCCTGTGTCAGGGGCCGGTGGATGAGTTCGTGCAGTGGGACGTGGATGATGCAACGGCATGGGCTGGCGTGGTCACGTCCAACGGGTCGATCTGGATTCACGCCGAGAACCTGTTCGGCGGTGAGGATGAGCAGGGCGGCATCGAGGGCGAGGCCGAGATCATGTTCGGCCGCGAGGACCAGCAGCTCAATCCCTGGCTTCCGCCGAATCTCGGTGCTGCGCACGGCGCCTATCGTGGGCTGGTCACTGTCCTGTTCAAGGGCGGAAGGTGGTCGGCCTTCACCCCCTATCCGAAGTCGCCCAGCTTCGTCCTGCGCCGGATCAAGGAAGGCTGGCAGGATGGCGTGTGCTGGTATCCGGAGAAGGTGAAGATCCTGCTCGACAAGGATGCCAGCGAGGTCGTTTCCGGCTTCCGCTCCGTGTCCTGGAGCCTGCCCTGCGTCGATATGCAGGGCACGTACTGCACAGTGCCTGGGGATAGCGAGGACCGCTTCACCCTCAATGGCACCGGCGCAACGATCTTCCAGGTCGGCTTGCGGATCAGTGGCTCGGTCGAGACCAAGTACTACAGCGGTGGCTTCCCGATGCCAGGCTCGCCCAGCTTCATCAAGGGCGGCACGGGTTCGGGAAGCATCCTGCCCAATCACAACGTGTATCGCCTGGAGATCAGCAATCCGCCGGCGACGTACCACCTGAACTACACCCCCAATTTTGAGTCTTCGCGCCTGATCCTCGACGGCGCGCCATTGAACGTCGAAGTGGCCAGCAATGCGACCGTCAGGCTGCAGGCGCTGACGATCGATGGCCTGCAGGATGCGCCCAGCCAGTGGCTGACGGCGCGAGTGGAGAGCCTGGATGCCAAGGTGCCGCTGGTCGGGATGAATGCCGCCCACATCCTGTACGACAGCATTACCCACGAAAGCATGGGGGCCGAACCCATCTCGGTGATCGACGATGCCAGCTTCCGCGCAGCCGCGGATGTCTTCTTCGAAGAGGGAATGGGCCTGTGCCCGATCTATGATCCAGATAAGGAGTCCATCGAGCAGTACCAGCAACGGATCTGTGACGCTGCAGGGGCCGTGCTCGTGCAGGGCATGGATGGTCGGTATCGCCTGAACGTGCCGCGCGGGAAGTACGTTCTGGACGAGCTTCCGGTGCTGACCGACGACGACGTCCTGGATTGGGCCGAAGAGCCCGCCACGATGGACAACGCCTGCAACCAGCTGTTCGTGAAGTACTTCGACCCTGTCGAGAACGCGATCGGCACCACCCCCGCGCTGCAGTCGCTGGGCGCGATCCAGGCCTTTGGCAGTGTGGTCTCGGAGAAGGAGGACCGCTCCGGCGAGGTCGCCAACGTGGATCTGGCCCTGAAGATCGGCGCCCGCAATCTGCGCGCCAAGGCCACCTCGCTGCGCAAGTTCGACCTGACCACCACGCCCGTGGCCCGCACGTGGTCACCGGGCAGCTACTTCCGCCTGCAGGCGCCCAAGCGGGGCATCGCCGACATGGTGTGTCTGATGGGCGAGAAGCGTGGCGGCACCCTGAAGTCCGGCGCCATCACCTTCAGCTGCAGTGAGGACGTCTACAGCCAGCCCAATTCGGTCTATGTCGGAACTGAGCCAGGCGGGAAGCCGCCGTCGACGGCGCCGACCGTTTCGCCGCACCAGGTGGCGATGGAGGTGCCCTACGTCGTGCTGGTCTCGCAGCTCAGTGCGGCCGACCTGGCACAGCTCAGCAGTGACGTCTCTTTCCTGCTGGCAGCCTCAGCGCCACCAACGGTGGGGCAGTACTTCCGCCTGATGGCTCAGGCTGGCGGGGCGGAGTACAGCTATCGCGGCCGGGGTGACTGGTGCGCAAGTGCTGCCTTGGTCGAAGAAGCCGGCTATCGCACCGAGAGCTTCACCCTGACCGATCCGCTGGATCTGGGCTCGGTGGCCGTGGGCGATATCGCCCTGGTTGGCGCGGAGATTTGCCGCGTGGATGCCATTGACGCGGCTGCGATGACCCTCACGCTGGGCCGTGCCTGCGCCGACACGGTGCCTCATCTGCACGCGCCGGGCGCCCGCGTGCTGTTCCTCACCGACTTTGCGACCGACACCACCGAGTACGTCGGCGGTGACACCGTCCACGCCAAGCTGCTCACCCGTG
>Ga0209243_100244_pt1 | contig 12602 bp, 14 predicted proteins | sample UppTromiDAQMD024_FD_185836 | JGI IMG/M metagenome (GOLD analysis project Ga0209243, IMG submission 185836) | Upper troposphere microbial communities from Maryland, USA - DAQMD-024 (SPAdes) (version 2) | ecosystem: Environmental > Air > Outdoor Air > Unclassified | place: USA: Maryland, Virginia...
CGGTGCGGAGATTGGCGGCGCCTTCGGTGGCGAGAAGGACACCGGTGGTGGCCGCGAGTCCGGTTCGGACGCCTGGAAGGTCTACATGCGCCGCCAGACCAACACCATCAACTATTCGGATTCGCTGCCGCTGGCCCAGGGCATCAAGTTCGACCTGTAACGCTGTTTTGTAGTGCCGAGCCATGCTCGGCAGGACGGGCCATGAACACTGCAGGAAGTGCCGCCGAGCATGGCTCGGCGCTACAGGGTGGCAAGCCGGTGATTGATTTCACCGGCCGCCGCGTGCTCATCGCCGGTGGCAGCAAGGGCATTGGCCGTGAGATGGCGCTGGCATTTGCCGGCGCCGGTGCGCGGGTCTCGGTCTGCGCCCGCGGCCAGGTCGGCCTGGATGCCCTGCGTGCCGATGCAAAGGTACAGGGCGTCGAGTTGCACACGTTTCCTGCCGATCTGGGCGAGGCCAACCAGATCCAGGCCTGGCTGCAGGCCGCCGCTGATGCACTCGGCGGCATCGATGTGCTGGTCAACAACGCCACTGGCTACGGCATGGCCGACGACGAGGACGGCTGGGCCGCCAGCCTGCAGATCGACCTGATGGCAGCCGTTCGGGCCTCGCGCCTGGCCCTGCCCTGGCTGCGTGCGTCCAGTGACGCCTGCATTCTCAATCTCTCTTCAATCGCCGCACAGCAGCCGCGCCCCGGTGGCGCACCGTACGCCGCCGCCAAGGCCGCGCTTTCGCACTACACCACCTCGCAGGCACTGGCCCTGGCCAAGGACCGCATCCGGGTCAACGCCATCGCACCGGGCTCCATCGAGTTCGATGACGGCCTGTGGGATCGCCGCCGCGTCGAAGACCCCGACTTGTACCACGGCACGCTGGCGAAGATTCCGTTCGGCCGCTTCGGCCATCCGCGCGAGATCGCCGATGCCGCCCTGTTCCTGTGCTCGCCGCTGGCGCGCTGGGTCACCGGCAGCGTGCTCAACGTGGATGGCGGCCAGGTGTTGATGGGCTGACACCGGCACTCGGGTAGCTGCCAACCTTGGTTGGCATGCCTTTCGTCGACCACGGTCGACGCCTGCCCTCGCATCCTCCGGGCATGGGATTGCCCGGGCAGAGGCACTATCATGTGCACACTGCCAAGGAGGACCCCGATGAGCGTGGCACCCCGACAGACAAGCGCCCTGGCCGTGGTGAGCCTGGTCATGGGCATCGCCAGCTGGACCGTCCTGCCCTTCGTGGCCAGCATCGTGGCCATCATCACCGGCCACATGGCCCGCGCCGAGATCCGCCGCCGCCCGCATGAACTGGAAGGCGATGGCCTGGCCGTCACCGGCCTGGTACTGGGCTGGGTGATGGTCGGCGCCGTGCTTGCCGCCATCCTGGTCTTCATCCTGTTCTTCGGTGGCCTGGCGTGGCTGGCGGCGGTGTCGAACTGACGCCATGACCGCCTCCGACAGCACTGAACGCTTCAGCAGCCGCGTCGCCGACTACGTCCGCTACCGGCCCGATTATCCGCCCGCGCTGCTGGACTGGCTGCACGGCCCGATGGGTGTCAGCTGCGAGGCCCGGGTGGCCGACATCGGTGCTGGCACCGGTATCTCCAGCCGCCAGTTTCTGGCCAGCGGTCACCCGCTGGTGGCGGTCGAGCCGAATGCCGCCATGCGCGCCGCCGCCGAACAGTGGCTGGCGCCACAGTATCCGGACTTTTCCGCCGTCGATGGCCGCGCCGAGGCCACCGGCCTGGACGATGCCAGCGTTGATCTGGTCAGCGTCGCGCAGGCCTTCCATTGGTTCGACACCGTGGCGGTGCGCGCCGAGTGGCAGCGCATCCTGCGTCCGGGTGGCCTGGCACTGATCTATTGGAATTCACGACTGCTCGATGCCAGTCCGTTCCTGATCGGCTACGAACAGTTGCTGCTGGACTACGGTACCGACTACACCGCCGTGGCCGAGCGCTACCAGGACGATGCCACCATGCAGGCCTGGTTCGGCCCCGGTCTGCGCGGCAGGGTGGAGCTGCCGAACGTACAGCATCTGGATTTCGATGCCCTGCGCGGGCGCCTGCTGTCCTCCTCCTATGCCCCGCAATCTGGTCATCCGCGCCACGCGCTGATGATCGACGCTCTGCAGGACCTGTTCGCCGCCCACGCGGTCGACGGCCAGGTCGCTTTTGAATATCGAACCCGAGCCTTCCTCGGCACGCTGGACTGAAACCTACGCATGTATTCGCTTGCCCGCCCCTTCCTGTTCTCGCTCGACGCCGAGCGCGCCCACGGCCTCGGCCTGTCCGCACTGGACCTGGCCTATCGCACCGGCACCACGCCGCTGCTGGCCGCACGCATCGCGCCGATGCCCAGCACGGTGTTCGGGCTGACCTTCCCCAATCCGGTCGGCCTGGCCGCCGGCCTGGACAAGAATGGCGAGCACATCGATGCATTGTTCGCGCTGGGTTTCGGCTTCGTCGAGATCGGCACCATCACCCCGCGCCCGCAGGCCGGCAATCCGCAGCCGCGGCTGTTCCGCCTGCCGGCGCACAACGCGATCATCAACCGCATGGGCTTCAACAATGCGGGCGTGGACGCGCTGGTACGCAATGTCGAACGCGCGCGCAACCGCCGCGGCATGCTCGGCATCAACATCGGCAAGAACAAGGACACTCCCAACGAACAGGCCGTGGACGATTACATCGCCTGCCTGGACAAGGTCTATCCGCTGGCCGACTACATCACCGTCAACATCTCCTCGCCCAACACCGCCGGCCTGCGTGAACTGCAGGAAGAGACCGCACTGCGCCAGCTGGTCAGCCAGCTGCGTGACCGCCAGGAAGACCTTGCTGCCCGCCACGGCCGCCGCGTGCCGATGCTGGTGAAGGTGGCGCCGGACCTCAGCGAGCGCGACATCGACGCCGCTGCCCGCGTGCTGGGCGAGCTGCAGGTGGACGGCGTGATCGCCACCAATACCACCATCGACCACAGCAAGGTGGCCGGCGATCCGCTGGCCAACGAGGCCGGTGGCCTGTCCGGCGCGCCGGTGCTGGAGCAGTCCACGCTGGTGCTGCGCCGCCTGCGTTCGCGCCTGCCCGAATCGGTGCCGCTGATCGGCGTCGGCGGCATCCTGTCCGGTGCAGATGCGGCGGCCAAGATGGCGGCCGGTGCCGCGCTGGTGCAGTGTTACAGCGGCCTGATCTTCCGTGGCCCAGCCCTGGTCTCCGAATGCGTGGAGGCGATCCGCCGCCGCCGCGAAGCGCCGAGCCGCGGCGCGGTGGCCCCACTGTGAGCGCGCCCATGGATACCGTCGACGGCAACGCCCCGCTGCGCTGGACGCTCACCCGCAATGCGCCGCTGCAGGCGCTGAACACCTTCCATGTGCAGGCCAGCGCAGCCCAGCTGCTGGAACTGCACGATGCCGCACTGCTGCCGGAAGTGCTCGCGCTGCCCGACGTGGCCAGTGGCCCGCTGCTGGTGCTGGGCAGCGGCAGCAACGTCCTGATCGCCGAAGACCTGCCGGGCACCGTGCTGGTGTTCGGCAACCGTGACATCAGTTTCCTGGAACACCGCGCCGACCATGCGGTGATCCGCGCCGGCGCCGGCGTGCCGTGGCATGGCCTGGTGATGTGGTCGCTGCAGGAAGGCCTGTCCGGCCTGGAAAACCTGGCGTTGATTCCCGGCACCGCCGGTGCCGCGCCGATCCAGAACATCGGTGCCTACGGTGCGCAGGTCGGCGAGTTCATCCAGGCCGTTGAAGCCTGGGACTGCCAGGAGCAGGCCTGGGTGCGGCTGGACAACGAACAGTGTGGCTTCGCCTACCGCGACAGCGTGTTCAAGCAGCAGCCGGATCGCTACCTGATCACCGCCATCGAGCTCAAGCTGCCGCTGCTGCACGATCTGCGCATGGACTACGCCGGCATCCGCGAGGAGCTGCAGGCACAGGGCGTGGAGCTGCCGAGCGCAGTGGACGTGGCCAACGCGGTGATTGCGATCCGCCGCCGCAAGCTGCCCGACCCGGATGTGCTGGGCAACGCCGGCAGCTTCTTCAAGAACCCGGTGCTGCCGCTGGAACAGGTCGACGTGCTGCTGCAGCACTTCCCCGAACTGCCCGTGTTCCCGGCAGACCGCGAGGACAAGCGCAAGGTCTCGGCGGCATGGATGATCGAGTCCTGCGGCTGGAAGGGTTTCCGCGAAGGCGATGCCGGTGTTGCACCGAGCCACGCACTGGTGCTGGTCAACCACGGCAACGCCACCGGCGCTGAGCTGCTGGCGCTGGCGCGCCGCATTTCCGCTTCGGTGCTGGAAAAGTTCGGCGTGCCCATCGAACCGGAGCCCCGCCTGCTCGGCGCACAGTGGTGAACACCCCCGCCTTTTCCCCCAGCGCCACCCCGATGCGGGCGGCGCTGCTGATGCTCGGCAGCACCATGGCATTCGGCCTGATGGCGGTGGCCATCCGCTATGCCACGCGCTACGTGCCGACCCAGGAAGTGGCGTTCTTCCGCAATGCCTTCGGTCTGCTCGCGTTGCTGCCGATGTTGCTGCGTCCCGGCCACGCGCCGCTGAAGACCCGGCAGCTGCCGCGCTATTTCGTGCGCAGTGCGATCGGCCTGGGCTCGATGCTGTGCGCGTTCTGGGCACTGGGCCACCTGCCGTTGGCGCAGGCGGTTTCGCTCTCGTACTCCACGCCGCTGTTCGTCACCATCGCCGCCGTGCTGTGGCTGGGCGAGACCGTGCGCGTGCGCCGCTGGGCCGCAGTCGTGGTCGGCTTCATCGGTGTACTGGTGATCGTCCGCCCCGGCACTGCCGGCTTCACGGCCGGCAGCCTGGTCGCTGTCGGTGCGGCCGTGCTCAGCTCGCTGGTGGCGATCCAGATCAAGCAGCTGACCCGTATCGACAGCGCGGACACCGTGGTGCTCTATACCTACGTGTTCTGGGTACCGCTGTCGCTGGTCCCGGCATTGTTCGTCTGGGTCTGGCCCACCGGCATGGCGTGGCTGTGGCTGCTGGCCACCGGCGTGCTCGGCACCGTCGGTCAGCTGTTGTGGACGCGTGCGCTGCGGCTGGGCGAAGTCTCGGCGCTGACCCCGATCAGCTTCCTGCAGCTGCCGCTGGTCACGCTATGCGGCTGGCTGCTGTTCAACGAAACGGTGGACCGCTGGACGATCATCGGTGCCGGCATCATCCTCGCCGCCAACGCGTACATTGCCCATCGCGAGGCCGTGTTGTCGCGCCGCGCCGCAAGTGCTGCTGCCTCGGCAGCAGCCAAGCCCGCAGAATGAAAACCATCTGCATGGACAAGCCATGGGGCCTGCACGGGCAAGCCACGGGTCGTGCATGGACAGGCCATGGGTAGAGTCGACTGTTAGTCGACTGCTTTTCGTTCGGAGCAGGCAGAAACCGCGCTGCGCGCGATAGTCGACTAACAGTCGACTCTACCCGGGACGATGCTGGCAACGGCCCAGAACCTAATCCAGCGCGCGATACACCCGCTCCGCCGCATCGAACACATTGCCCGGTGCGAACTGCTCCCCCAGGTAATGCAATGACTGCCGGCGCAACTGCGGCGAACGCTCCTCCCCATCGCTGCCCAGCAGCACCTGCTGGAACTCGATCAGGTCCTGCAGAATGCGCCAATGCCGGTACCAGGCGATCCAGCGCGGGTCGCCGCGGTCGCTGCCGTAGCCCTCCTCGAAGCCCAGCGGATTCTCGCGCCCCCAGCGCCCACCAACGGCAGCACCGATGAACATCAGGTCGCGCTCACGCGGTGCCAGCGACAGGCCATCCCAGTCGATCAGGTGCAGGCCACCGTCATTGCCCATCAGCAGGTTGCCGGCATGCAGATCGGTGTGGCACAGATACAGGTCTACCGGCACGTCCTGCAATGCCGCGAGCAGTTCCCGTGCCTGCGCATGCAGCGCCGCGATGCGCGCATGCTGCTGGTCCCATACCGAAACGAATGCGCGGCCCAGCCCGTCCTTCGCGGCCGCCAGGTCTTCGCCGGCCAACCATTGCCCGACGGTCTCCAGTGCCGCAGTTTCCAGCCGGACGATCGGCAGCGCCCGCTGCAGTTCCACCGGCAGCTGTGCGCCGTGCAGGTGCCGCAGCACCTCCCCCAGCCGTTTCCACTGCGTGCGGCTCAACGCCGCCTCGAACCCGGACTGGCCTTCCACATAAGGGAACAGGGTGAACTGCAATCCCCAGCGCTGCACCGACGCACCACCGGTCAGTGCCGGCCACGGCGCGACGATCTCATCGATCCCCAGCGTGCCGCGCAACCAATGCAGGCTGTCCCACACGGCCGGGTCGACCTGGTAGGTGCGGCATTTCAACCACCACTGCCCGTGTCGCGCATCGACGCGATACACGCTGGCATTGGCGTCGGCGCCCACCGGGCGTGGCACCACGGCGGTGGGGGTGATGCCATAGGATTGTTGCAGGACTTCGCCGAGATGCTGCGCCGAAGCGAATGACATGGATGCAAGCGGAAAGTGTTACCTGCCACCACTATCGCAGATGCGCTCGCCACGACACAGACATGTCCGTCACAACATCGCCTCGGCAGGACCGGAGAACTAGCCTGCGATGCGCCGCATCACCGTCTCCAACGGGCCGCGTGCGAACTGCCACGACCACAGCCATGCCGCGCCGGTCGCCAGCATCAGGAACAGCAGTGCCCAGAGCAGCACCGACGCGAGCGATGCACTGCCATCGAGCAGGCCCAGGCTTTCCAGCGTACCCATGCCCAGCAGGATGTGGCCGACGTACAGGGTCAGGGTCATGCGCCCGGCCGCGGTGAACGGTTCCATCCAGTCACCCGGTCGCACACGTGTCAGCCACAGGCAGGCGGCAATGACACTGCACGCCGCGCCCGCACCGGTGAGTACATAGGCGGGCCCCGGCGGCATCGGCTGCGTTCCCAACCACACCTGCCAGGGCGTTCCCTGCGCAAGCTGCTGCACGCCATGTCCAGCCGCGATCAGCAGCAGGCCCAGTACCAGCAGCGCGCGCTGGACCCGCGGTTGCAACAGCTGCAGGCGTGCCAGCAACATCCCCAGCAGGAAGAAGCACAGCCACGGCAGCAGAGGATGGAAGCCATTGAACAGCAGGTTGCGGGCCGCGCCCGGCAAGTGCCACAGACCGGCGTACTCCAGCGTCTGCCAGTTCCACCCCTGGCTGTAGTCCCAGTGCAGCAGCGCCCAGAACGAACCGGCCGCCAGAGCGATGATGCTGGCCAGCAACACCCGCGGCGAGGCCCGCAGCCACAGCACCGCCAACCCGAAATACACCGCGTAGTAGTGCAGGATATCGGCCGGGAACAAGGTCAGGTTGAGCAGGCCCAGCGCCAGCAGGAACGCCGCGCGGCGCCAGGTCTGCAAACTGGCTGGCCACCACCCCTGCCGCTGCGTGGCCAGCACCAGGCCAAGACCGGCCAGCGTGACGAAGGTCGCCGAGGCTTTGCCTTCCAGCAGATGGAAGAACCCTGCCAGCCAACCCTCTCCCTCTGCGGGCACGGCCATCGCCAGGCGGAAGTTGACCAGCACCATGCCGGCCAGCGCCAGGTAGCGCGCCAGATCAAGGCCGTGCAATCGCCGGTCAACGGTGCTCATGCTCGCGCCCCGAGCAGCAGCGCGAGCAGGCCTGGATCCAGCGAAGCCTCATCGCTGCCATCGGCTTCGCCCAGCCCCCGACGCAGCGCATCGCTTTCGATGGCATCCAGCAGCACCTGCGCCTGCAGTGCCGGGGCCAGCACGGGACGCCGACGTTCGCGCTGAGCCACCTGCTGCAGGGCTTCGGCCAGGGTCGCCTGCAATTGCCTGCGATTGACCGCAAACGCCTTGGCAACGGCCGGATTGCGTGCGCTCTCGGCCAGCACTTCGACGGCGAGCGTCGCCCAGTCCGGCTGCCGGCAGAGTGCGTGGAAGTCCCGAAGGAACACCAGCACCTGTGCGCGCTCGCCATCGGACGCGGCCAGTCGCTGCAGCAACGGTGCCAGTTCTTCGCTCTCGGCCACCGCCACCGCAAGGATGATCGCTTCCTTGCCCGGGAAGTGGTTGTAGAGATTGCCCAGGCTGACACCGGCCGCCTGCGCGATGTCACGCATGCTGGTCTGGTGGAATCCCTTTGCGAGGAAGCACTGCAGGGCGGCCTGCAGAATCTGCGCAATGCGTTGCTCGTTGCGGTCGGCTCGGTTCATGGCGCAAATAGTGAACGAACGTTCGTCCACTTAGAAGGCAGCAACCCTATCACCATCGGGCTCCGTTCAGCCAGCCTTGACCTCAACTGCGGTTGAGGCCCGATGCTGCGCGGCCTGTCCCACGCTCAACCCGGAGTTCCTGCATGCCACGGATGATCACCCCCCTGCTCGACAGCCGCGTGCTGTGGTTCCTCGCCCGACTGCTGCTGGCCGTGGTGTTCGTGTCCTCGGGCCTGGCCAAGCTGCTGGCGTGGGACAACAGCGTGGCCGAAATGCAGGCGGCCGGGCTGCAACCGCCTGTGCTGTTCAACCTCGCCAGCGCCGTGGTGCTGCTGGGTGGCTCACTGTGCCTGCTGCTTGATCGCCTGCTCTGGCTGGGCGCCGGCGCGCTGGCGGTGTTCCTGCTGCTGACCATCGTCATCGTGCATACCTTCTGGACCAAGCACGGTGCGGAACAGCAACTGGCCCTGTTCTTCGCGCTGGAGCACCTGAGCGTGGTCGGCGGCCTGATCTGCGCGGCCATCGCCAGCCATGCGCGGGCTCAGAAGAACTCGTCGAGCAACCGGTAGAACGCGAGCCGGCGCTCGTCGGCCACCGCGCCGTAGCGCTGGAACAACGGCGCGACCCAACGCGTGTCGCCGAAGTTGTGGACCAGGCTGCGCGCGGCCAGCGCCAGGTCCTGGTAGCGGTCGGCCACGCCCAGTCGTCCACAGTCGATGAAACCGCTGAAACGTCCCTCGGCCACCATCAGGTTCGGCAGGCAGCATCGCCATGGCTGACCACCAGATCTTCATGATCGGGCCGGGTGCTGCACAGTTCGGCGAAGACCTGCTGTGCGCTCTGCCCCAGGCGCTCGTCATCGAAGTCATCGGCGTCGACCAGGCCCGCCTCCACCCTTGCCTGCGCGGCCTGCAGGCGCGAGGCCAGTCGCTGGTCGAACGGACAGGCTGCCACCGGCAACGCGTGCAGCCCACGCAGCGCGTCGGCCAGCAGTTCCACCAGCTCCTGCGGCGCGAGTTCCGGCGACGAGGCCAGATCGTGGCCGGGCAGCGCGCTCATCAGCAACCAGCGCCGGCCCGCTTCTTCGGTGGTGGCAATCACCGTTGGAGCCGGTTGTCCCTGTGCCTGCAGCCAGCGCAGGCGCGCGATCTCATCACCGAGCTCACTGAAGGCGTCGATCACTTCCGACTTCACGAAGGCATCGGGCTGGCCTGGCCGATGCACACGGGCAACATCCGCGCGCGACACGCCGATCGACTGCCGCTCGATGCGCGCATTGGCCAACGCTTCCCGCCACGCACACGGCAGCGGCAGGCCATCAGTGAAGGGATTGGGTGCTTCCATGCCGGGATGTTCCTGTTGCTGGGGACCCTACGGATTCTCGCCGATCCCGAAGCACACCGCCCAGCAGAGCGCGCAATGGAAGGAAGCAACATGAAATTGATGGTCATCGGCGCCAGCAGGGGCCTGGGTCGGGCGTTTGTGGAAGGCCTGAGCAGTGCGGGCGACACCGTCATCGGCGTTTCGCGCAAGCGTCCACGCGATATTGGATGCCCCGAGGGTGTCACCCTGCAGTGGATCGAAGCCGATCTGTCCCAGCCCACCCTGGCTGCCAATCACATCGCAGCGCAGGCACCGGCCGATCTGGATGTGCTGATCCACAACCTGGGCATCTGGGAAGAGACCGCCTTCAGCGACGAGTACGCCTTCCTCGACGAGAGCGATGCCGCGCTCACCCAACTGGTCGACGTCAACATCACCGCCACCCTGGTGCTGCTGCAGCGCCTGCTGCCGCGAGTGCTCGGCGCACCACGCCCGCAGCTGGTGCTGACCGGATCAACCTCGGCACTGCCGCGCAGTGGCCGCCCGGAAGTGGCGTTCGGCGCATCCAAGTTCGCACTCAACGGCATCGCCGATGCACTGCGCGAGGGTTTCCGCGATCGCCGCCTGGCGGTGACCAGCCTGCAGCTGGGCTACCTCAACACCGACGATGCACTGTCGGTGCCAGCTGCAGAGGCCGCAGCGCGCGGCGACGGCGAGCTGGTGCCGGTGCACGACGTCGTTGCAATGGTGCGCGCGTTGCTGCAGTTGTCACCGTCCGGCTTCGTGCGCGAACTGGTGCTGCCGGCCATCGCCGACCCGCGCTACTGACTGTAGAGGCCTCGGCCCGGGGCCCTTGGTGGCCGCTCGGGCGCCTGTGGTTTACCCTGCTCCTCACTGGCCGTCGGTCACAGGCGGGAACCTGCTATGGATGCGCTTTCACGGGTCTCGGCCCAGGTCCTGGACAGCGCCCTGCCCAGCCTGCCGCTGTATCTGCTGCAGGCCACGGCGGTGATCGGCATGATCGGCGTGCTGCTGATCGCCACCCGTCGCGCTGGCCATGCCATTGAAGGCCGCCGCCTGTACGTGGGCGTGGCGCTGGGCCTGATCTACCTGTTCAATTCCTGGTTCGTGGCCCGCTACACCCAGGGTGTGGTCAAGCTCCACCTGGGTTTCGACATCCTGCTGATCAGCGGCCTGCTCGGCGGCTGGCGCGGTGGCCTGGCCTGCCTTGGCGCGAGCCTGCTGGCCCGCTACCAGTTCGTCGGCACCCAGTATTTCCTGCCGGCCGGCCTCGAGGCCACGCTGCAGATGCTGGCAGGCGTCTGGCTGCGCAGGCGCCTGCACCCGCGCATGCTCAATGAACTCTCGCTGCGCATGATCCTGCAGGCCTGGGGCGTGCGCATCGTCGTTACTGCGTTGGGCCTGGCACTGGGCGTAGTTATCATCGGCGCCCATCAGCTGCCCGTGGAGGAGTTGGCGATCCAGCGCCTGCTGGCACTGCCGCTATCACTGCTGATGCTGGGCGCAGTGTTTGCACTGGTCTACAACGATGCGCAGATCGATGCACAGCGTCAGCGCGAACACGCCTGGCTGCGCGTCGATCCGATCAGTGGCCTGCCCAACATGCGTGCGCTCGGCGAGCGCCTGCAGCACTACTGGCGCGACAACGACGGCATCGGCAAGGCCTGCCTGATCGTGGCCGAGATGGGCAACCTGCGCGATCTGCGCCTGCGCTATGGCCCGCTGCAGGACAACGGCCTGTGGCAGCGCGACAGTACCGAAGAGGTGCATCGGCTGCTGCCCTCGCTGCCGGCGGGGCAACTGGAGATCTACCAGTTCGGCGATGCCGCGCTGGCGATCCTGGTGCGCGATCTGACCTTGTCCGAACTGCGCACGCAACCGCAGATCACCGAGCTGGCCAGCAACCTGGCCGATCGGGTCGGCCGCGATTGGCCCGGTTTCCGGCCGCTGTTCCGCTGTGCCGTGGTCGAGCTGAAGCCACCGGCCGCCGCAGATGATGGCCACCTGCCTTTCCGGGCAATCACCGTGGCGCTGAGTGCGATCGAATCCGGCGTCGTGTTCTTCGACGACCCGATCCAGCGCGACAGCGAGATCGACGCCCTGATCGAAGTCGCTCTCGAACGTTGGCTGCAGCAGGGCGACGAACGTCTCGGCCGAGTCACTGCGCCTGCCCGACTTCGGCCTGCGCCTGCAGGAACTGCTGCAGCTGCACGATGTGCCCGGCGTGATGCTGCGCCTGGAGATCGTCGAATGGACCGAAATCGTCGAGCGCGACGTCGTCGATGCCAACATCGCGCAATTGCTGGCGGCCGAGGTCACCCTGTCGCTGGACGATTTCGGTGCCGGCTATTCAACCCTGATCCTGCTCTCGCAGCTGGCCATCGCCGAGGTCAAGATCGAGCAGGCGCTGATCGCCACGCTGTCCGACGCCAAGTCGCAGTCGATCGTGCGCTTCATCGTCGAAGTCGCGCACCGCTGCGGCGCCATCGTGGTGGCCGAAGGTACCGAAACCCTGGCGCAGGAACAGCAACTGCGCGCACTGGGCGTGGATGTCGGCCAGGGCTATCTGTACTCGGCGGCGCTGCCGGCCGACGAGTTCCGCCGCTTCGCCGCCAGCTAGACCGCGTAGAAACCCAGGAACATCGCCACCGCCGATTCGGCCACGCGTGCACGCTCCTGTGCGTTCAACGGCGCCTGCCCCATCGTCACCTGTGGCCAGAACGCAAAGCTCTTCACCAGCCCGTGCAGCTGGTGGCCGGCGAACTCCGGATCGACCTCGCGCAGTCGACCATCGGCGATGGCCGCGCGGATCCAGGCACTCTCGCCGCTTTCCTTTTCACCCATGCGGCAGACGATGGCCTGCGCACGCTCCGGTGAGTGGATGATCTCCGCCATCGCCACCCGCGCCAGGTCGATGAAGTTGGCATCGCTGAGCAGTTCCAGCTTCTGGCCCAGCAACTGCAGCAGCTGCGCCTGCAGCGGCTGGTCGGCGCGGTACGGCAATGCATCGCTGGCCACGCTGCGTTCCCACAGTTCCTCCAGGATCATCGAGAACAACGCTTCCTTGCTCGGGAAGTGG
>Ga0209243_100258_pt1 | contig 11450 bp, 15 predicted proteins | sample UppTromiDAQMD024_FD_185836 | JGI IMG/M metagenome (GOLD analysis project Ga0209243, IMG submission 185836) | Upper troposphere microbial communities from Maryland, USA - DAQMD-024 (SPAdes) (version 2) | ecosystem: Environmental > Air > Outdoor Air > Unclassified | place: USA: Maryland, Virginia...
GCTTCTCCCCTGAGCGCCCCGGCCTAGGTTTGCGTGATGGATCGCGCGGGACCCGCCCGCCGCCTCGGCCCCACCCCACGGGAAGACCCCACGACGATGCCCCCAAGGCCAGCGCCGGAGTCTCCTGCAGAACGCCGGACAGCCCCACCCCGCCCACGGCAAAGTTGCCGCTCGCTCCGGTCCTCCCCATCTGTCGCCCACCAACGGCCGAGCGGGGGGCTCTGCTCGTCCACCACCCCGGAAGACTGGACCCGGAGACCCGCCGCTGAGCGCCGCCGCCATCGACGTCTGGAACGCCGCCACGTTCGACCCGGCGCTGGCCGCCTGCCTGACCGCCCACACCGACCTGATCGTGGGCTACTACGAGCGCGCCAAGGCGGTGTTCCTCGCCCACGACCTGGGCCGCGATCGAGGCCTCGTCCGGCCTGACAACCGCTTCGCCGAGGACTTCAGCGCTCTGCGCGACCACATCGACGCCCTGATGGGCGCGCGCACGATCCGCGCCTGGCACTACACGCGGCTGACCGATCGGGAGGTGGCCCGGGTGCGCGCGGACGGCGTCCACCTGTCCACCCCCGCCAGCCTGCGTCAGAGGCTCGACGCCATGGTGGCCGATGGCGACCTCACCGCCGCCCAGGCCGACCAGCTCTGGGCTCAGAACATGTTCACGCACCAACATGCCTCCCGCGCCGACAAATTCTGGGCGGTCTCGCATCCGCTGGCGGTCACCGACCACGGCGTGGTCCCGCTGATGTCGCACTGGGGCGGCGAGGCCGCGTCGATGTGGCTGCGGGACGAGTCCCTGCTGGCGCACCTGGCCGCACTCGGCCGACCGCGCGTGCTCGAGCTCGGCATGCCGCTCGGTCAGTGCCAGAGCTTCGGCGGCCCGGGCCGGGCCGTGCTCGCCACCTTCGGCCGCGCCCACGGGGCCTGCCCGGAAAAGTGCGGCTTCGATCTCTACGCCAAGGCCCCGTTGGAGGCCGGCACCGTCCTGGGGGTGCACAGCGAAGGCGAGGCGTCGTTCGGGCGCCTCGGCGACGGCTTTCCAGCCGGGTTCGTGGACGTCGACCGCACCCATTGGACGGAGCTCACGGGCGAGGACGACTGAGCGCGCGACCACCCTTCTGCGAACGAATCACCAACCCCAAGCCATCGCGCCATGCGCCCCGACGCCTACAAGGACTTGAGTTTTGTTCGACCCCTGTTCCGGCCGAAACGGGGAGGGCGGCCGGCGACGGCCGCCCGAAGCGTTCAGTGGATCGTCCGTCGCCGCCGGATCAGAGCCCCGAAATGGGCGATCGCCGCAGCCTCGAGGGTGAAGGGGATTCGAGTCCGCTCTTCATGCTGGTCCAGCTCCTCGAGCACCGACCAGACGTCCCAGCACTCGGCGACCACGTACCAGTTGTCCACGTCGTAGAATTGGTGGGCGTGTTCCAGGACCGCCTCCGCCATCGCCATGCTCGCCATCTCGGCCTCCGTTGCTCGACCGGCGGGCTCATCCCGCGATCGTGCGACCGTGCGGGACGGGGAGAGGGGCGGGCTCAGGGTCGGCGGCGCTGGAAACCGGCCTGCACAGAGCGCAGCGGCGGAAGGCCGGAGGGTCCGGCGCCGACGCCTCGCCCTTGGGCGAGGTCGCCTTGAGCCCGGCCGGCCCCGGCCCAGGTTCGCCTCGAGAGATCGCGGTCAGCCCGCCGGCCAGATCCGGAGACCCTCCGGCGCCATCGAGGCTCCAGACGGTGTCCGCGCCCCGCTCGCGGCTCGACGGAAAAAGGATGCGGCGACCTTGCGGCCGCCGCACCGGCGGGCTCAGCCCCGCGCCTTGACCGGATGATGACGCAGGCCGCGTTCAGCGGCCTTCTGGGCCAGGTTCAACGCCGGCCCGAAGGGCTTCAGCGCCGAGGCCCGCTCAGGATGGACCGAGTTCGCCAGCGTCAGGACGCACACCGGATCGAGCGCCAGCATCTCGTCGTTGGCCCGGAACGGCGCCGCCCGGCCATGCCGGTCGAAGTCGGCCTTGGCCAGCACCAGGGTGACGCCCTTCTGCCGCGCCCACTTGATGGCCAGCTTCTCGGCGCCCTTGGCGCCGGAGGTCGCCAGCGCCATGTCCGGCCACTGGTCCTTGGCCCAGTTCAGGGCGTCGAAGATGCGGCCGGCATCCTCGGCCGTGTCGGCCTGCGGGGCCGCGCGGAACGCCACCACGGTGGCGCCTGGATCCGTCGCGGCGTGCTTGCGGGCCTTCGCCGCGCGCAGGGCGTCGCGCGCTTCGATCTGCGCCGCCGTCGTGCGGGTGGCCTTCACCGAACCCTTCCACGGGCTCCAGACCTCGCCGGTCGTGGTGGTGTAGGCGGCCGAGGCCGCATCGCGGACGATCTCCATCGCCAGGGTGGCGACGTCGGCGGCGCGCGCCTTCAGGGTCGCCTCCTGGATCTCGGTGTCGAGCACCTCGGACCCGTCGAAGTCGCGCATCAGGCCGGCCAGCTGGTCGCGGGCCTTGTCGGCGTCGCGCTCGATGCGCTGGGCCACGGAGTGGAAGGCCCCGATCAGGGCTTCGCCGATGGTGACGTGGAAGTCCTCCAGCGCGGTTTCGCCGATCACGTCGAGCAGTTCCGTCATGAGGCAGCCGCCGAGCTGGTGAAGCGCCGCTTCCGGCGGATGGGTGCGGGTGTCCTCGAGCTGCAGGGCCTGGGCCTCATAGGCGGTGAGGCGGTCCGAAGAGAGGGGAGGGGAGTGTTGCATGGGAAAGTCCCTTCGCGGGGTTGGGGGTGCGAGCCCGTCGGCTCGTGACCGCCCCGCGCCGCCAGGCGGCCGGGCCCACAAGGGCTTTGAGCACCAGCGTCCCTTGTGGGGCCGGGCGAATGGTGGCGAGGTCACTAGAGCCAGAGGGCCGCGCCCACCCCGCGCCGGGGCGCTGCAACGGGCCGCGCCACGGCCCGCCGCCAGCCGGCGCTCGCAGCCAAGCGCTCGACGGCCTCAGGACATCCGCCGACCTCGAGGGCGAACCGGCCGGCCTCGTCCCAGGCGTTCTGGTCGCGGCCTTCGAAGCGCGCGGCGAACGACCAGGCCATGCTGTCGGCGGTGGCGAGCCGGCTGCGCACCTCCGGATCCAGCAGCGAGGTCCGCTTGCAGCCGAACCCGTGCAGCCGCAGGTCCGGCCGATCGAGTAGGATGGCGTCGAGGATGGCGGCGATCACCGCCGGGTCGCCCTGACGCTTGCAGAGCGATCCCACGCCCACCCAGGCGCCGCGGGCGATGCGGTCGCCGTAGGCCTCCAGATGCCGACGGTAGTCGTCGGGCGTGCGGCCCTGCAGGACCGGCAGCAGGTGCACCCGGCCGGTGCCAGCGCCCTGGATGGCGTCATAGCGCTCGAGGGTGAGGGCCTGGTGGCGCGCCACCGTCAGCCCGGTGGCCTTCAGCGCCAGCAGCTCGCACATGTAGTCCTGGGTCGAGGCCGCGATCAGGCCGGTTGCGGCAAACCGGCGGATCATCGCCGCATAGGCCTTGGGCGACTGGCTGAACCCGCCCTGCAGGGCCACCTGGGTGAAGGCCCCGGAATCCAGCAGCCAGGGTTCGTCGCACCCGAGGAAGGGGACCTCGCACACCCGTCCGCGCAGCACGTTGGCCGAGATGCACACCCGGAACCCGCGCAAGGCGAGGGGCCAGGCCAGGCGCGGATGATGCACGCCGACGTAGAAGCGGAAATCCACGTCGCGCGCCAAGGGCCAGGACCGATCAACCGGGCGCATGGCCGGCCCTCGCCGAGGCGCGCCGCTGGCGCTCCGCGCGCAACGCCTCCACCACCTCCAGGTCCCGATGGTGCTGGATCAGGTGCTCGAGCCGGTCGTCCGGCAACCAGCGGGGGTCCAGACGCGGCCCCTTCAGACGCGGCGTCACCCGGCCGAGGCCGAGCTGGCGCTCGCGGTTGACCGCCTCGGTGATCAGCACCCCAAGCTCGGCGCGCGACCAGACCCGGTCCAGGCCATGCAGGTCGTGGCCGCCGGGATAGCGCGCCGCCCGCAGCCGGCGGACCAGCTCCGCCATCGCTAGGGCGTCCCGCGCCGCGCGGATGCGCCCGGGCGTCAGGGTCCGCGCGGTGCGGTCAAACCGCTCGTAGAGCCGGCTGCGGGGCCGCATCAGGGCGCCTTGCCGGTCGAGCTCGGCCAGCCAGGCGGCGAGATCGGTGAACGGCTGGACCTTGAGGCCGCCGCCCGCGACCGGGGGCGGCTCAGGCGCCGCCGGCGCGGGGCTCTCGCAGGCGAAGCGCAGGAGCGGGGAAGGGGTCATGATCCACGTCCTCCTCAGACCCGGCCCGCCAAGGCGCGCCGCACGATCGGATCGCGGTCGGGACGCCAGGCGGTGCCGGCGCGCACGCCCACGGCCTCGTGGGCCGCGCAGTAGCGGCCGTCGGTCCGCCGGCCGCAGAAGGTGAAGTCCGGGCTCTTCGGATCGCCGATCGGCCACTTGCAGGCGTGGGCGCCGAGGTGGACCAGATCGGCCACCAGGCCGGGCCCCTCCGGCGCCGGGGCCGGCGGGACAGGACGCGGCGGCGCCACCGGCGCCGCGCGGGCGGGCGGCGCGCGTCGGACCCGGGACGTGGTCCTCGGCGGACTGATCCGCGGGGCGCGGCCGGGCTTGGAGGGCGCGCCGCGGCCGCTGAGGCCCAGGCGATGGATCTTGCCGATGACGGCGTTGCGGGTGACGCCGCCCAGCTGCTTGGCGATCTGCGACGCCGACAGGCCGTCGAGCCAGAGCGTGCGCAAGGTGGTGACGCGGGGTTCGGACCAGCTGGTCATGGGAGGGCCTCCGAAAGCTCGGGATGAGCGCCCTCCGCCGGTCCCTTCCTTTCCCCCTCCGCCGCCGGCCCGCCGGGCTGGCTGAACGCCAGCAGGTAGTCGACGGCCCGCTGGGCGTGGCCGGAGGCCTCCAGCAGCGCCCCTGGCCGAGCCTTGAGGATCTTGATCCAGTGGCCGAGGTAGGCGGCGTGGTCGTCGAGCAGCCGCGGCGGCAGCCCGATGCGCAGGCCGAGCGCCGCGGCGCCGATCTCGGCGCAAAGCTCCTCGAAGGCGTAGGCCTCGTCGCCGAACCGCCGGCCGAAGTCCCGGGCCAGGCGATGGCCGGCGCCGCTCCAGTGGACCTGCTCGTGCGCCTTGGTGGCCAGGAAGTCCTCGACCGTCGCGAACCGCTCCGGCGGCGGCATGCGGATCAGGTCCAGCGCCGGGATGTAGCAGGGGGTGGCCCCGCCGAACTCCACCCGGCTGGGGATCGCATCGAGCACGGCGCTGCGCGCCGCGGCGCGCACGGTCGGATCGACCGGGGGCGCACGCAGGAAGGCGGCCGGGCAGTCCGTCAGCTGCTCGGCATTGAACACGCCGTAGATCTTCAGATAACGGAGCACCCGGCTCTCGGCGGCCTCGCCGTCCGGCGCCGCCTCGTCCTCGACCAGGCGGGTCTTGTAGAGGATGGCCGGCGTGGCCTTGGCGCCCTTGCGCACCGGTGCGCCGATATCGAGCGCCTGGCGGAAGGTGAGCCAGTAGGGGGAGGCGTAGCCGGCCATGGCGCCGGCGAAGGCCAGCAGCCAGGCGTTCGAGCCGGTGAACGGCTCGCCGGTCGAGCGCAGCGGCTCAGCGGGATCGGCGCCGGCGTTCCAGGCCTGGCGCCACGGCGGGACGCCGGCTTCCAGGCGAGCGATGATCTCGGCCATCAGGCCGTCGAAGGAGAGGGTCATGGCGGGGCTCCGCGCGCGCCCGAGCCCAATCCCGGAGCGCTCGCCCGCTCCGGTCCCTTTCTCCGTCCTCCGGCCGCCTACAGCAGGCCCTGGACCCGGAAGCTGACCACCTGGTCCCCCGCCACCAGAAAGTGGTCGTGCACCGTGATCTGCAGCGCCCGCGCCGCATCGGCCACCTGGCGGGTCATGTCGATGTCCGCCCGTGAGGGCGTCGGGTCCGCCGACGGATGGTTGTGCACCAGCAGGAATCCGCTCGCCGAGAGTTCGAGCGCCCGGCGCACCACCTCCCGCGGATAGACCGGCGCATGATCGACGGTCCCGACGCCCAACCGCTCATCGGCGATCAGCTGGTTGCGACGGTCCAGGAACAGGACGTGGAACACCTCCCGTGGCAGCGCCCCGAGTCGCGCCCGCAGGTAGGTTTTGACGGCCTCGTAGTCGCCGAGGGCCGTTCGCTGCCGCAGCGGATGCTCGAGCACGCGCACCAGCAGGCCATGAAGCAGGGCCAGCTCACGGGCGGCGGCGACCCCCACCACCCGGGCCAGCTCGGGCTCCGGGGCGCCGAAGACGCGGCCGATGCCGCCGAACCGCGCCATCAGGGCGTCGGCGGCGCTGACCGGGTTCGCGCCCGGTCGAAGGCAGCGCGCCAGGACCAGGGCGAGGGTGTCGCCCTCGTCTAAGGCGCCAGGGCCGCTGGCGGCGAGCCGATCGCGCAGCTCGCCGCAGGGATCGGTCGCGGGACCGATCGTCGGCCGGGCCGAGGCCTCGGCCACGCCCGGCGCGAAGAGGTCAGCCTGCTCACCCATGGCGCGCCCCCGCATCGGCGATGCCGAGCAGGGCGGCGTGGCGCGGATGGCAGTCCCGGACGGTGCGGACCGCGGCGGCGAGCAACTTCGGGCCGCGGCCGGGGTCGGGCTCGTAGGCGTCGAGCCCGAGCGCCAGATAAGGGATCGCCCAGTCGCAGTCCTCCTCGAACCAGCCGCCATCGCTGTAGGCGGTCTCACGGATCGGTTGGGGAATGCGGCCAAAGGCGGCGGGCGAGACGCACACGCCGCCGTGGGAGGCGGTCGACACGACGACCGCGTCGGGGCCGAGCGGGGTGATCGACTGGATCGTGCCCCAGGGCGAGGACGATCCAACGGTCGGCGGGAAGGACAGCGGCATGGCCAGCTCCAGCGCCGGACGCAGGCCTAGTCCCCGCCCGGCTCGCCCGGCGGGGTCCTTCCTCCTCCCTTTCCAGCGCCGCCGGCGGCTGCTCAGCCGCCGCGCCACCAGGCGATCATCGCCTCGCGCGACCCGTTGGCCAGCCGCAGCAGCAGGTCGCCGTGGCACGCCGCCGGGGCGCAGAAGCACACCAGGTCCCGGCCGCGCAGGGTCGGCATCGCCCGCAGCAGGTGGTGCTGGCCGCGTAGCCAGGCCTCGTGCTTGGCGATGACCGCCGCCCTGTCCCCGTCGGGGCCGATCCGGAACGGATTGCCCCACGGGCTCCCGCGCCCGATGTAGACCGCCCCCTCGGGGACGCCCGCCACCCGCTTGTTCAAGACCTTGCCCATCGCCGCGCTCCTTCGATCACGCCGCTCACCACGAGCGGCGACGGCGCCTCGGGCCGCGCCGGGGCCCCGGTTGTCACGGGCGCGCCGTCGGCGCGGACGGGAACGGCGGACGCCGTTGACAGGCGGGGTGGCGGGTCACGATGGGACGACGCCGCGCTCACAGCACACCGTCCACGGCCGCCACGCCCCTCGCGGTCGCCCGCGATCAGCACCCGGCGGATATGCCGGGCATAGACGCTGACGGCCTTCCAGTAGGCGGCCATGATGCCCTTGTTCTGCGACCAGCTGCGTCGGGCGCGCTCGGCCGCCTCGGCCGCCAGGTCGGCGAGGACGGCCGCCAAGGCGGCGCGGGCGGCGGGGTCGAGCGCCGTCAGCGCGCGGGCGGCGGGCAGGCCGAGGATCGGGTTGCTGATCTCGCGGCGCCGCCGGACGTCGGTCCTGGTCATATGCCGCCGCCCTCGTTCACGGTGTCGCCACGCCAGCTGGCCAGCAGAGGCGCCGCCCAGGCGCTCAGCAGGCGGCCATCGGCGGGGTCCCGCTGCAGGCGGACCCCTGCCGGTCCGAACTCCAGGGCCAGCGCGCGGCCGCCGCTGTGGCGGAGCAGGCGCGCGGTCTCGGTTTCCGAGACCCTATCGGCGGCAGGGTGGGCGGCGCTCATCGCGTCCCCCCGATCTCGATCTGCGTCCACGCCCACTGCATCACCTGCTCGACCCAGGCCTCCGCCGGCTCGGTGGCGCGCGCGGCCGCCAGGCGCGCCGCGCCGGCGGGATCGACGTCGAACAGGCGCAGGTTGGCCGCGAGTTGATCGAGGTCGCCCGGATAGTCCCCGGCCTCGCCGAGCGAGGCGACGAGCTGGGCCAGCGCCGCCGTGGTGGCGAGCAAAGCCCTGCGGATCGACCGGCCCGGCCAAAGCGGCGCGTCCGGATCGAGCGACACATCATGGAAGATCGGGTCCTGGTCGTCCTCCTGCAGCGAGACGATGCGCAGGCTATGGACGCCCTCGGGCTCGGCCTCGTTCAGGCAGCTGGCGTCCTCGAGCAGGGCGGCCTTGGCCATCTCCAAGGCCGCCTCAGGATCGGCGGCCTCGACGGTGAACGCCCCATAGGACGGCATGTCTTGGGCCGCGACGACCTGGAATTCGCGCAACGATGCAGGGTCGGGCCCAGACGGCTCCTGGATAGCGGGAAGGGGAGAGGACATGGCGGGGCTCCAGCGCCAGGCGAAGACCCATTCCCCGCCGGGCTCGCCCCGGTCGGACCTTTCTCCGTCCTTCAGCTCGGCCCCGCCGCTTCGCCGAAGGCGCCGGCGGGAAGCCGCCACGGCCGCTCGGTCGCTGGCAGGGTCCAGGCCGACCCGCCCGCCAGGCGCGCCAGCGCCGGCTGCGCCAGGGCGGCCGGGTAGGGGACGCCGCGGTCGGCCAGGGCGACGACGCTGGCGTGGCGCTGGATCGTCGCGCCCGACCGCGCCTCGCGCGCGGCGATGGCCGCGAAGGCGGCCGGATAGAGGGCGCGGATCGTCGCCCACTGCGCCGGCGAGCCGAAGATGCAGCACCGGCAGCTGAGCCGGGACCAGCCCAGACTGTAGGCGGGGTGGGGGCGGAGGGTCGACGCCGCGATCCGGTCCCAGACCTGGGCCTCGCGCCAGGACAGCACCGGGCGCCAGTGGTCGACCGCGCGGCGGGCGCAATCCGTGCGATGCGGCTCGAAGACGCGATAGCGGGCGCGGGCCGGGCTCTCCTCGGCGCGCTCGCCGGTCACCACCAGCGTCCGGCCGGCGGCGAAGCGCGCCTGGCCGCGGATCGCGGCCGCCAGCACGTCGATCTTCAGCGCCGGGCTGCACCAGCGGACCGAGAGGTCCGCGGAGACCTGCGGGAAGCGGCCGCGGACGCCCGGCGGACCCGCGCCGCCGGCGCGGCCCAGGCGGCCCTCCGGCGTCTCGAACCGGATGGGCGCGGTCGCCACGCCGTCGCGGTCCATCTCGCGCCGGAACCCGCCCTCGCGCCAGGAGCGGTAGAGCGGCAGGCCGAGGTGGGCCGCCACGGCGGCGACATAGGCCGGGGTCACCGGCCAGTCCATGAAGGCCTGGGCCGCGCCGTCGACCTCATGGTGGTGCAGCTCGATGTGCTCGGGCGACACCCCGAGGTCCAGCAGATGCAGCAGCGCCGCCAGGCTGTCCTTGCCGCCGCTGAAGGCGACCAGGACCCGGTCGTAGGCCGTGGGGTCGACGCCGGTCATGGCCGCCGCCCCAGGCCGTCGTAGAGGCCGGGCGCGCTGTCGATGCGCCAGGGCTCGCCGGCGAAGGCGTCGAACACCGTGAGCCAGCGCCGCAGCTCCGGACGCGCGCCCTCGGTCTCGGCCGCCGCCGCCTGCCAGCGCAGCAGGCTGCGCGGCGCGAGTTCGGCGATCGCCTCGATCTCGCCGGGGTCGAGCAGGCCCTCCTGCCGGATGAACGCGGTCATCGAGCCCGGCCGGGGCTCGGCCCCGCGCAGGCCGCGCACCGGCTTGCGCCAGAGGCCGTCGACGTTGCGCAACCGCGGCCGCGCCCGGGCCTCGATCAGGACGATCTGGCGCAGCTGCCCGCCGGGCAGGGCGCGCACCTCGGCCGGCCGCGCGGCGGTGCAGTAGAAGCAGGCGCTCTTCACCGGAACCGGCAGCCCGGCGCGGCGGATGCGGTCTTCGCAATCGGGCCGTGTCCAGCCCCATTCGCGCAGCGGATAGCGGTGCTCGTAGAGCGGGTCGTCGAGGGCCTGGACCACGGCGTGGCGGCGGTCGTCGGCGGGGCTGCAGTCGTAGCCGATCAGCTTGACCACCTTGCGCCCGGCGGCCCAGGCCGCCTGGGCGAGGGGCCATGCCTGGGCCCAGGCGTGCTGCGGGGCCGCCTTCCACTTCTGGGAACAGGTGCCGCGGCCGAAGGCGATGCCCGGCAAGGTGCCGTTGGTCAGCAGGTTCTCGGTCAGGGTCCGATAGGGCGGCCAGTTCTTGAAGTTCTTCGGCTGGTAGCGGACCACCTCGGAGGGCACGCCATGGTCGGCGAGCCAGGCGCGGAACAGTGGCACGAAGGTCAAGGTCTCGGCCTTCTCGGCGCCGACGTCGGCGAACAGCACCTGGTCGACGGGTTCGCCCCGGTCGACCAGCTCGATAAGCATGGCGGTGGAATCGACGCCGGCGCCCCAGGCGGCGAGCACGGGAGAGCGGGCAGGGACAGTGGGCACGGCGGCCTCCGGATCGCGCCGGCGACGGCCCATTCCGCCCGGCCCGGCTCGCTCCGCCGGGGTCCCTTCCTTTCCCTCCGCCGCGCGGCACGGCGACGTCGGCAGAGTCCGCACACGGCGGCCTCGATCGTCCGTGGACGGCGCGGAAGCCCGGCGTGGACCAACACAGGCGCATGCGGCGGCGGGCGGCCGCCAGCCCTCGGCCGGCCCGGCCGACCGCGTTCACCGGGCCCATCCCGAGGCCCATCCTGCCGATCTGAGGGGGCGGCGGTTCGGCCCGGGCGGGCGACACCGGCCCTTTGGGGGCGGACAGACAGGACGGCCCGTGAACCGGCGCTGGCCTTGGGGGCATCGTCGTGGGGTCTTCCCGTGGGGTGGGGCCGAGGCGGCGGGCGGGTCCCGCGCGATCCATCACGCAAACCTAGGCCGGGGCGCTCAGGGGAGAAGCCGACCTGGCGTGGCCAGGCGGCGGGGCCGGACCCTCCGGTCTTCCTGCGTGCAGACCGGTTTCCAGCCCCGCCGGGCTTCACCCCCTCGCTCATCCCCGTCCTGGGCGGTCGCGTGATCGCGGCAGGGACCGCGAGCCGCCCGGGCTCCTCCGGGCGGAAGACGGAGAACGACGATGCTGAACCAAGTCCAACTGATCGGTTTCACCGGCGCCGAGCCGGACATCCGCACCACCCAAGGGGGCAAGAAGGTCGCCACCCTGCGGGTCTGCACCAGCCGCTACACCAAGAAGAACGGCGAGCGGCGCGACTACCCGACCTGGCACCAGGTGGAGATCTGGAACCCGGCGACGGTCAACTGGCTGGCCTCCAAGGGCCTCTCGAAGGGCGCCAAGGTGTACGTCCAGGGCGAGATCCGCCACGACCGCTACACCGACAACGAGGGCGTCGAGCGCTTCTTCTCCAAGGTGGTCGTCGCCATGCCCGGTCACGAGCTCAAGTCCCTCGACCGGCCCGAG
>Ga0209243_100259_pt1 | contig 11327 bp, 8 predicted proteins | sample UppTromiDAQMD024_FD_185836 | JGI IMG/M metagenome (GOLD analysis project Ga0209243, IMG submission 185836) | Upper troposphere microbial communities from Maryland, USA - DAQMD-024 (SPAdes) (version 2) | ecosystem: Environmental > Air > Outdoor Air > Unclassified | place: USA: Maryland, Virginia...
TCATCGAGGAGCAGTTCATGTCTTCTGCATTGAAGGTGGTTGCATTGGTGGGGTCGCCGACCAGTTCGGCGACGTCGCGTACGTTGCTGCTGGTGCGGTATCTGCTGGCGTCTCTGCAGGAGCGGGTGCATGCCAGCGTGGAGCGGGTGGAGCTGGCGCCGATTGCACGCTCGCTGGGCCAGTCACTGTCGCGGGGTGAAGTGGAACCGGCAGTGGAACAGGCGCTGCGGACCATCGAGACCGCCGAACTACTCGTGGTGGCAGCGCCCGTGCACCGTGGATCGTATCCGGGCCTGTTCAAGCACCTGGTCGACTTCATCGAACTGGAAGCGCTGGTGGATACGCCGGTACTGCTGGCGGCAACCGGTGGCAGTGAGCGCCATGCGCTGGTGATCGATCACCAGCTGCGGCCGTTGTTCAGTTTCCTGCAGGCGCACACGCTGCCGATCGGGGTGTACGCCACGCCGGCCGACTTCGACGGTGAGCACATCACCAGTGTGGCCTTGCAGGCGCGCATCGCGCTGGCGACCGAGCGTGCGGCCGGGCATCTGGCCACGCAGTCGCTGGCGGTAGCGGCGCCGCTGCGACGCATCGCCTGACGCCATAACCGGCGGCGCTTTGCTTATGGCCAAGGCGCATCTGCATGGCCGGATCTGACCGCCGATTGTCGCCTGGCATCGCCGTGCCGACGGCTGTCATCTCTAGCATCGATATCGACGCGGCATCGCATGGCCGCCCCCCAGTGAGGACGACCCCGTGAGTCTGGACGCAACCGATAAGCCCATCCTGTTCCTGCTCGACCGTGAGTTCGAGGACGGACAGATTCCCGGCCAGCGCTTCTTCTGCCGGCACAGCCTGTTGCTGGAAGGGGCGCTGTCGAGCATCGACGGCCTCGACGCGCAGCTGGACGTACGTCGCATCGGCTTCGCACGGCCGCGCCGCGAGGTGATCGCCGAAATCGGCGAGCAGGACCAGTCGCTGCCGAAGCTGGTGCTGCCGCAGGGCGTGCGTAGCGACCTGGCCAGTGGCGCGCACCAGGATCGCCAGTACATCTCCGGTGCCGAACCGATCCTGGCTGCGCTGAACGGGTTGCTTGGCATTCCCGTGGCCCATCCCTGAGCGAGGACGCGACCATGAGTTATCAGATCAGCGTGCTGGACAAGAGCCCGGTGGCCGAGGGCGCCTCACCGGAGCAGGCGCTGCGCAACAGCCTGCAGCTGGCACAGCGTGCCGAGCAGTTGGGTTACCACCGGTACTGGTTTGCCGAGCACCATGCCGCGCCGACTTTGGCCAGCCCCGCACCGGAAGTGCTCGCGGCCTGGGTACTGGCGCAGACCCGGCGCATCCGCATCGGCAGCGGTGGGGTGATGCTGCGCCACTACGCGCCGTACAAGGTGGCGGAGAACTTCAACCTGCTGGCGGCATTGGCGCCAGGGCGCGTGGACCTGGGCGTGGGCAAGGCACCCGGTGGCCTGCCGGCCTCTACGGCTGCATTGGCAGCGGGGCGGCCGGCGTTTGCCGATTTCGACCAGCAGCTGCGCGACCTGGAGGGCTACCTGTCGGGTACCGACGCCGAGGCGCAGGCGCGCCCGATCCCGCAGCAGGCGCCGGAGCGCTTTCTGCTTGGTGCCAGCCCGCAGAGCGCCAAGCAGGCGGCCGAGCTGGGCTGGCGCTTCGTCTACGCCGCGCACTTTGATGGCGACCCGAAACACATCGAGGCTGCGTTCGATGCCTATCGCAGCGTCTCCTCGCAGCCACCGCTGCTGGCCACGGTGGCCTTCGCAGCACCGACTGCTGAAGCCGCAGCGCGTCACATCGGTGCGCTGCGGGTCTACAAGCTGCACCTCGGTCCCGGGCAAGCGGTGAACCTGCCCAGCCCGGAGGCGGCTGCCGAGTACGCGCGCCAGGTGGGCGTGGCCGACTTCCGCATCGAGGAAACCCGCCCGAGCGTGTTGTCTGGCGATGCGCAGCACGTGCGTGACGAACTGGATGCGCTGCACCGGCGCTTCGGCGTGGGCGAGTTCATTCTCGATGCGCCGGTGGCCGACCTCGACGCACGCCTGACATCCCTTGAACTGCTGTCGCCCGCGCCGCGCGCGGCGGTGGCCTGACCTGCAGGAGCGATTCCCATGAGCACGACCCCGCGCCACATTCCGTTCGGCATCATGCTGCAGGGCCCCGGCAGTCACATGCATGCCTGGAAGCATCCATCCAACCCGGCCGATGCCAGCGTCAACCTGCAGTTCTACATCGACATCGCGCGCACTGCCGAGGACAACGGCATCGCCTTCGGCTTCGTGGCCGATGGCCTGTACATCAACGAGAAGTCGATTCCGCACTTCCTCAACCGCTTCGAGCCGATCTCGCTGCTGTCGGCACTGGCGACGGCGACGAAGAAGATCGGCCTGGCCGGTACGCTGTCGACCTCCTACAGCGACCCGTTCACGGTGGCCCGGCAGTTCGCCTCGCTGGATCTGCTCAGCGGCGGCCGCGCTGGCTGGAACGTGGTGACCTCGCCGTTGGAGGGCTCTGGCCGCAACTACGGCCGGCCGCACCCGGAGCACGCGCTGCGCTACCAGATCGCCGACGAGTACCTGGAGGTGGTGCAGGGACTGTGGGATTCCTGGGACGACGACGCCTTCGTGCGCGAGCGCGACAGCGGCACGTTCTTTGCACCGGAGAAGTTCCGCCGGCTCGATCACAAGGGGCGCTTCTTCCAGGTGGAAGGTCCGCTCAACATCCAGCGTTCGCCACAGGGCCAGCCGGTGATTTTCCAGGCGGGTTCTTCCGATGATGGCATTGCGTTGGCTGGCAAGTACGCCGATGCGGTGTTCACCCATTCGCCGTCGCTGGAAGAGACCCGCGCATTCACCCAGAAGGTGAAGAATTCGGCGATCGCGCACGGCCGCAGCGGCAATGACGTGAAGATCTTCCCGGGTATCGGCCCCATCGTCGGCGGCACTGCCGAAGAGGCCGAAGCCAAGTACCAGGCAATCGCCGCACTGGCCACGCTGGAGGACGCACTGGCCTATCTCGGCCGCTTCTTCGACCACCACGATTTCAGCCAGTACGACCCGGATGCACCGTTCCCGGAGCTGGGTGACATCGGCAGCAATTCGTTCCGTTCCACCACCGACCGCATCAAGCAGGATGCGCGTGAGAAGGGCCTGAGCCTGCGCCAGGTGGCGCTTGAAGCGGTGAGCCCGCGACCGAACTTCATCGGCACGCCGGAGCACGTGGCCGATGAGCTGATCCGCTGGTTCGACGCCGGTGCCAGCGACGGTTTCATTCTCGGCTTCGCCGCACAGCGCGAAGGCCTGGACGATTTCGTGACCCAGGTGCTGCCGATCCTGCAGGCGCGCGGCTACCACCAGCGCGAGCTGGAAGGGCAGACCCTGCGCGAGCACTTGGGCCTGCCGTACAAGGCCAGCCGTCATGCGACCGATGCCGAACCGGCGCGGAAGGCGGGGTAGGGCGATGAGCGGAGAATCCGCAGTAGCGCCGAGCCATTCCCGGCGGAATTCCCAATCCACTGGCATATTGCCCGAGATCGCAGCACGCGCCGAGGCGGCCATTGCGATCCGTCATGACCTGCACCGGCACCCGGAGCTGGCCTTCGAGGAGCACCGCACCAGCGCCCGAGTGGCCGAACTGCTGCAGCAGTGGGGCTACGAGGTGACCACCGGCCTCGGTGGCACCGGTGTGGTCGGTACGCTGCAGCGCGGGCAGGGTAGCCGTCGTCTCGGTCTGCGCGCCGACATCGATGCACTGCCGATCCACGAGGACTCCGGCCTGGCCTATGCCAGCCAGACCGAGGGGCTGATGCATGCCTGCGGCCACGATGGTCACACCGCCATCCTGCTGTCGGCAGCGCATTACCTGGCTCATCATGGTGCTATCGACGGCACCCTGCAGCTGGTGTTCCAGCCGGCCGAGGAAACCGGTTCGGGTGCTTCGAAGATGATTGCCGATGGCCTGTTCGAGCGCTTCCCGGTGGATGCAATCTATGGCTTGCATAACTGGCCGGGCGTGCCGGTGGGCCACTTCGGCTTTGTCGATGGCCCGGCGATGGCGTCGGTGGACTGGGCGCGACTGAAGGTGATCGGCAAGGGCGGACACGGCGCCGAGCCGCAGGGTAGCGTGGATCCGATTCTGGTCGCCGCGCACATCATCACTGCGCTGCAGAGCGTGGTGTCGCGCAATGTCGATCCGCGGCAGATGGGCGTGGTCACCGTGGGCTCGATCCACGGCGGGCAGGCCGCCAACGTGATTCCGGACGTGGTCGAGCTGAAGCTGACCGTGCGCGCCTACCTGCCGGAAGTGCGCGACACCCTGCGGCGCCGGGTCACCGACATTGCCGAGCAGACCGCCGCCGCGTTCGGTGCGCGTGCCGAGATCGAGTTCCCGCGCGGCTTCCCCAGCGTGATCAATCATCCGCAGCAGACCGCCTACATCCGCGAGGTCGCTGTGCAGGGATTCGGTGCCGGGCAGGTGGTGCCCGAATTCGCACCGCGCACTGCCAGTGAGGACTTCGCGTTCCTGCTGCAGGCGCGGCCGGGCAGCTTCGTGTTCGTTGGCAACGGCGACAGTGCGCCGCTGCACAGCCCGCGCTACGTGTTCAACGACGCGGCCATCGCACCGGCCGCCAGCCTGTGGGCGCGGCTGGCCGAAGACTATCTGGTGAAGGACGTGGCATGAGCAGCAACGAACGCTTCCTCTATACCTCGGTGGATGATCCGCTGGCACGGCCTCTGTTCGATGGCCTGGAACAGGAGTACGACAGCCGCTACGCCGACGTGCGCCGACGCATCGGTGGCAGCGCCCGGGAGGAGCTGCAGCGCTACCCGGCGCAGGCCTTTGCTGCCCCGGTAGGGGCGTTCGTACTGCTGCTGCGAGACGGCGTGGCGATCTCCGGCGGTGCCTTCATGCCGCACCGCGATCCGGAAACCGCCGAATTCAAACGCATCTGGACGCTGCCCGGGCTGCGCCGGCAGGGCATCGCGCGTCGCGTGCTTCAGGAACTGGAAGACCAGGCGGCGCGCCAAGGCTATCGGCGCGTGTTCCTGACCACCGGCTTCCGCCAGCCCGAGGCCGTTGGTCTGTACCTCAGCCATGGCTACACCGCGTTGTTCGATCTGGAGGCGGACCCGGAAACCATCGCGCATCTGCCGTTCGAGAAGCATCTACGTGCGCCGGCGCCTGTTGTTGCGCCTACGCAGACCGTGCTGCACGGAGCCCACGCATGAGCACGCCTTCGACCGCATTGGATGGCATTGCCGCTCGTCCGGCGCCAGCACCGGCGCTGAAAATCGTGCCGGCCCGGCACCCGCTGCAGGTGTTCGGCACAGTATTGGCACTGGCGCTGATCCTGATCGGGCTGCAGTCCGTGCTGGGCAATCCGCGCTGGGGCTGGGGCACCTTCGCCGAGTGGTTCTTCGCGCGCCCGGTGCTGGAAGGCCTGGGCCGCACGCTGCTGCTGACTGCACTCGGCACCGGCCTCGGTTTCGCGCTGGGCACCTTGCTGGCGTTGGCCCGTGTGTCCGGCTCGCCGCTGCTGTCGGCGGTGTCGTGGGGCTACGTGTGGTTGTTCCGTTCGATTCCGCTGCTGGTGCTGTTGCTGCTGCTGAACAACCTGGGCTATCTGTACAGCACCATCGAACTGGGCGTTCCCTTCACCGGCATCAGCCTGTTCTCCTACCCGACCACGCAGCTGATTGGTGTGTTCACTGCGGCGGTGCTGGGTCTTACCTTGAACCAGGCGGCGTTCTCGGCCGAGGTGATCCGCGGCGGGATTCTGTCGGTGGACCACGGACAGTACGAAGCGGCCGCCGCGCTTGGCCTGCCGCGTAGCCGCCAGGTGCGCCGCATCATCCTGCCGCAGGCGATGCGCTCGATCCTGCCGGCCGCCTTCAACGATGTGATTGGCCTGGCCAAGAGCACTTCGGTGGTCTACGTGCTGGCGCTGCCGGAGCTGTTCTACACCGTGCAGGTAATCTACCGCCGCAATCTGGAGGTGGTGCCGCTGCTGATGGTGGCCACGGTCTGGTACCTGGTAATCCTTACCGTGCTGTCGCTGTTGCAGCGGCGCGTGGAGCAACGCTTCGCGCGCGGCCAGCTGCAGCGCGAGCGCTCGGTGTCGCGGGTGTCATCGCCCCCGCGTGTGCAGAGCGAAGCCGCGCCGCGCGTGGCAAGCCGCCCGCGCATCGCCACGCAGGTGGAAGCGGGCGAGGGAGCTGCGGTGTCGCTGCACGGCGTAGGCAAAGTGTTCGGCGACCAGCCGGTGCTGGAAGACGTGAACCTGGACCTGCGCGCCGGCAGCGTGACGGTGCTGATCGGCCCGTCCGGCGCCGGCAAGTCCACGCTGCTGCGGCTGATCAACCACCTGGAACGCGCCGACGGCGGTTACGTGACTGTCGGCGGCCAGCTGATCGGCTACCGCCGCGAGGGTGACACGTTGTACGAACTGCCCGAGCGTGAGATCCGCCGCCGTCGTGCGGAAGTGGGCATGGTGTTCCAGGGATTCAACCTGTTCCCGCACCTGACCGCGCTGGAAAACATCATCGAGGCACCAATGGCGGTGCGCGGCGTGCCGCGTGCGCAGGCCGAGCAGCAGGCGCGGACGCTGCTGGAGCGGGTTGGCCTGGCCGACAAGGCCGATGCGTTCCCGCGCCAGCTGTCCGGTGGCCAGCAGCAGCGCATCGCGATTGCGCGGGCACTGGCGCTGCAGCCGAAGGTGCTGCTGTTCGACGAACCCACGTCGGCGCTGGACCCGGAACTGGTGGCCGAGGTGCTGAGTGTGATCGAAGAACTGTCCCGTTCCGGCACCACGCTGGTGATCGTCACCCATGAACTGAGCTTCGCCCGCCGCGTGGCCGACCACGTGGTGATGATGGACCAGGGCAGGGTGATCGAACAGGGCACGCCCGAGGCTCTGTTCGAGCGCCCGCGCCAGCAACGCACCGCCGATTTCCTGGCCAAGACCCTGTAACCCCGGAAGGAACACCATGAGCCCTGCAGCACCGCGTCGTCCCTCGCGCAGCACCCTGTTGATCGTGGGCGTGCTGGTCATCGGCATCGCCGGCATTGTCTATTCGCGCGTACGCCTGGCACCGGATGCCGGTACCGAAGCCGCGACCAGCCTGGCCGGCACCAACACCGCCGTGCTGAAGGGCACGTTTGACCCGAAGGCGCAGGCGTTGATCCCGGCCGACTATCGCTTCGTCACCCCCGATACGTTCACCGTGGCGACCCATCCGGGGCAGCTGCCTCTGGCCGATTATGGGGCCGACAGCAAGGACGTAGTCGGCATCGAGCCCGACATCGCCCGCCTGATCGCCGATGCGCTGGGCCTGAAGCTGGTGATCGTACCGGTGGCCTGGCCCGACTGGCCGCTGGGGCTGGAATCGGGCAAGTACGATGCGGTGCTGTCGAACGTGACGGTCACCGAGGAGCGCAAGAAGAAATTCGATTTCTCCAGCTACCGTTACGACCTGCTGGGCATCTACACGCGCACAGATGGGCCGATCCAGAAGATCGAGAAGCCGGCGGATGTGGCGGGGCTGAAGGTGGTGGTGGGTGCCAGCACCAATCAGGACCAGATCCTGCGGCAGTGGGACCAGCAGAACATTGCCGCCGGCTTGAAGCCGGTGGAGTACCAGTACTTCGATGACGCCGTGGTCGGCCGGTTGGCGGTGATCACTGGCCGCGCCGATGTCTCGTTCGAGCCCAATGCCACCGGCGCGTACTCGGCACGCGACGGCAAGGTGCGGCGTGTGGGCCTGTTCCCTGGCGGCTGGCCGAACGCCGCGGCGATCTCGGTGACCACCCGTAAGGGCAGCGGCCTGGCCGATGCGGTGACGCAGGCATTGAACACCCAGATCGGCAGCGGCACCTATGCGCAGGCGCTGAAACGGTGGAATGTGGCCGAGGAGGCGGTGCCGCAGTCGCAGACCAACCCGCCGGGATTGCCGACGCTGCAATGACACCGGGCGTGGCCCGGAGGGCCCCTGTAGAGTCGAGCTTGCTCGACTGGCGCATGGTGATCGGCGACATGCAGTCGAGCAAGCTCGCCTCTACCAACGCGCCTCCAGCGTTTTGAACGGCTTTGCCAGCAGCACCCCCTCGGCATCGAAGTCAGAAACGCTACGCCCATCCACACGTACCGTCTTCGGCATCGTGCGCGCCGGCCACCAGACCTTCACCGCCGTCCCGCTGCGCAGCCCCTTGCCCAGCGTGACCGTCAGCGCGCCGTCGCGCTGCCGCGCCTGCATCTGCAGCGTGCCATACGCTGTTGGCAGGCGTTCCACCGCCAGCCCATCGCCAGCCACCCACGACGGTGGCGTACCTGGCAGCAGCGACAACGCATCATCGTCCTCGCGCATCAGCATGCCGAACAGCGTGCGGCCGTACTCGGCGCCGATCCAGGTGTGCGGCATGTCGCCGAGATAGCGCGGGAAACGCAGCCGCGAATGCACCACTTCGGCCAGCACCTGCCACTCAAGCGGACGCCGATCATGCAGCAGCCCCTGCAGCAGCTCATCGGCCACCTGCGGCTGGCCCAGGTGCACATAGCTCAGCACGTTGCGGACCTCATACGGCGTATAGGCGTACAGCGCGCCGGGCTGGCTGCGCTTGCGCACGTCGTCCAGATATCGGGCAAAGGTGGTGCGCAACGCCTCGGGCGGCAGCACGCTCTGCGCACCGGTGGGGTCCAGTGCGATCGATACGCCGGTTGGATCGCCATCGCCCAGGTCGGCCGAAGAGGGAATGAAGTCGATGCCCTTCCACGCCATCGTCGCCCGGATCGAGGCGTGCAGCGCGTCGTAGAGCAGCTTGTACTGCTCGCGTGCCCACATTGCGGTCTCGTGGTCGCCCAGCGATTCGGCCAGCCACGCACCGTCATGCCAGCCCTTCAGGCCCCAGTAGTCATCCCAGTAGCTGTGGGTAGGGGACGGATAGCCCTCATGGCTGATCGACGGCGCAAGGATGCCGGCGAAGCGCTCCGGCGCCGGCTGGTCGGCCTTGTAGCCGGGCACCAGCGTGCGTTCGCGCAGTTCCTGCAGGAAACGCAGCGCCGCTTTCACTTTCGGCAGATAGGCACGTACCGACTCGGGCCCGCCATCCAGGCGCGCGACATCGGCCACCAGCGCCACGTACTGGCCTTGGCTGTCGTACTCGATGTCCGAACCGAAGCCGGTGTTGACAGTGCCATCGTCGTTGAGGATGGGCGAGACCAGACCGTTGGCATGCACGCCGTGTTCGCTGTACCAGGCCAGGTAGTCGCGCGCGACGCGGGCTTCGCCCATGCGCAGCAGCACCGCCGAGGTGGCCATGCCGTCGCGGATGAAGGAGCGGTTGTAGTTGCGCGGACCGGGCTGCATCGCCGGGCCGGTCTGGTTGATCAGCATGTAGGCGGCCTGCGCGCGCAGCATGTCGACCAGTGAGGGATCGGGCAGGCGCAGGCCGACCTGACCCAGCCGTGCTTGCCAGTCGGCGGAGGCCTGCGTGGCCAGGGAATCGAACGCCGCATTGGCATCGCGGGGCAGCGTGGCCAGATCGAGCGCAGGCGCTTCGGGCAGTGCGCCCTTGGTATCGGCGGCGGCGGTACCCAAGGGGAACGCGACCACGATGGCATCGCTGGCGCCCGGCGCCAACGAGACGCGGTAGTTCAACGCAGCCGAGGCAAGACCCTGGTCATCGTGCGCCCGTTGCGCGGAAGGCAGTTGGCCGGCAGCAATGTTCGCGGTGATTTCCGTGGCGCCATCCGTGCCGAACGGCGCCGTACCAGACGCAGCCACCGGCGTGAGCGACCGCAGCAGCGTGCGCCCGTTGATGCGCACAGCCTGTCCATCGATCGCCACATCGCGAATGGGTGACAGCCCGCCGTTCTGCCACGGCGGATTCATCTGCATCGGGCGCACGACCAGGCTGAGTGTGCCGTCGATCCGGGTTTTTCCGGTGTTGTGCAGGCGATGACGCAGGAACGTTACCGGCTGGCCGTTGCGCTCGATGGCGAATACCTCGCTGCGCAACTCCAGCCCGGGCTGCGGTGACCACGTAGCGGAGGGCATCGGTTTCCAGCCATCCCGCAGCGCGTGCTGTATCGGCTGTCCTGCCGCGCCAGCGGCGCGGCCGTCAGCACTTCGCCAGATCGGCTGCACCAGTGGCGCGCCCTTGAAGGCTTCCAGATTGCCGTATTCGTCGAAGATCGATTTCTGCCGGCCCGCATGCACGCCCACTGCGGTCCAATAGGTCTGCTGCATCTGCAGCGACGCCGGGAACAACGCGCGCTGCGCGCCGCTGGCGGCGATCTGGTACTGCTTCATCGGTGTCATCACGGCTTTCGGGCCGAGCAGGCGCAGTCGCGCGATCCGCGGTGCGGCGCCGTCCACGCTCAGGCGGAATGCACGCAAGGGTTGTGCTGCAGTGGCGGCCAACCAGCTTTGCCGATGGCTGGCCGCCTGTGCATCGTGTGCGAGATCCTGCCAGCGGCCTTGCGCGTCCTGCGCCTGCAATCGAGCAGCGCCGCGCGCGCCATCCGCCCATTCCACTACCAGGCCAGCCGTGGACTGCGCGCGGGGCAGGGTGATCTCAAACGCGTGAGCGCCTCCCTTTCCGGCCGGCATTGCGACCGTGCCACCCCCTTGCCAGAGCGCCGCTGCCTGCGTTGCATCGATACCGCTGATGCGTGCGCTGAGCGTGCTGTCCAACGGCTCCATCTCGAAGATCGACACGCCCCAGTCGGAGGTGCGCTGCGGGCTGGCCAGCCGCAGGTAGCGCGCCTGCCGCGGTGCGAAGTACAGCGTTTCCACGTCGCCCAGCGAATCGGCCATGGTGTACGCGGTCTGCCACTGCTGGCCGTCCAGCGAGGTCTGCAGCGAATAGCCTTCCGGGTTGGAGACATCCCAGGTGAGGCGTACGCCGGCCATCATCGCGGGGGCCCCCAGATCGATCTGGAACCAGTGGCCGGGGCTGAAGGCGCCGCCGGTGACGGTCTTCGGGTCGCCGTCGATCAGGTGGCTGATCGCCATCGCCGGTACCTGCTGCGAGGAACTGCTGGCCTGCCATTGGCTGCGCGGGGGGAGGGTCTGTGCCTGTGCGCTGGAGGCCAGGGCGGCCAACAGCAGGGCAGCGGCAGGGCGCAACGGGAAAAGCGGTGTGGAGACCTTGGAGCGTTCGGCGCGCAACGTCATTACGGACAGCCTCGCAGGTTCGACCGGAATCCGGCGAGCGCTACGCTAGCAAGGGATGTAATCGGTTACATGACGCACTGCAGCGCCGCAGGCCGTTTCTGTGGTTGACGCAGCCGAGCATGGCTCGGCTCCACA
>Ga0209243_100260_pt1 | contig 11268 bp, 4 predicted proteins | sample UppTromiDAQMD024_FD_185836 | JGI IMG/M metagenome (GOLD analysis project Ga0209243, IMG submission 185836) | Upper troposphere microbial communities from Maryland, USA - DAQMD-024 (SPAdes) (version 2) | ecosystem: Environmental > Air > Outdoor Air > Unclassified | place: USA: Maryland, Virginia...
ATTCGTCGCCTTCCTGCATAACCGATCGTTCAATTATGGGATTCCCGGCCTTTAAAAGTTGGCTCTTGGTCATCCCAATACGCAGGCCCGCAAGTGAGCCACTATTGGCATCAACTCCTGCCACCAAGGGAACAGCTTCAGTAGGCGTATGCTTCGCCACATTCACTACGTCGGAGGGAGCAGGACTGCATGCCACTAGCATCACGAGCCAAGCTCCGCCGGAGATGATCTTCATTCTTTGGGTTTCCAGTCAGTGAAGCGTCCCTGCGTTCCATCCTGCTTAAGATCTACATGCACGCCACGTCCATCAGTATATTGATTGACCCGATTGAATTCGCCGGAGCTATGGGCCGCATCAGCGGTCTGCTTAGCTGTGCTCCCATTGATCCGTATATCTGCCGCGTTGTCCTGCAGGTGCTGGCTCCGACTCGCGCCACCCACCGTTCGATTTTGATCCACCGTTCTTTGGCCGCTAGTAACTTCGACATTCTTGCCAGATTTATCACTGAAGTTGAGCAATTTGGTCGTCACTTCAGATCCGGGATTGGCTGGCGCACCACCCAATGACTTCTGAGGTAGAAGGGTGACTGTTCCACGAACTTCCGTCCGTGTTCCATGGACGATTCCATAATTGGAAACATTCGTCCTCACGACATCGACCGCCCCACTGCCGGTCGTCGTACGCGTAGTTGTCTGGTAGAAGACAAGCGGCTGGCCAGGGACTGCCTGTCTGCCGTCGGGATCCGTAAACTTGTACGGATTCCCGTTCGCATACCGATACCGATTGAACTGCCCAACAGGCTGCTCATACGCCGTCACCGGATCCACCGACAGGAACACACCCAACTGCGGATCCATGTACCGCTGCTGCATGTAACTCAGCCCTGTGGCCGAATCGCTCACATGCCCGGTGTACCCCGGCCCGTCCTTGACCAGCCCGCCCAACTCGGCACCATACGGCTCAAACCGGCGTCGCTCAACAACACTTCCTGTGCCATCCGTGACAGCGACCGGGCTGCCCAGTGCATCCACATGCACCCAGGTAACACCCGTCGGGCTGCGGGTGGCCAGCAGTCGACCACCTACATGGATGTACTCCGAGGCGCCCTTGCCTCGTCGCTCTTCATGCACCACCTGCCCGGCCAACGAATACATCGCGCGCAGGCGTTGCCCCTGGGCGTCGTAGGCCACCGCACGCCGCCCATAGCCGAGACAAATAGCCCCGACCTAGGCAGGAGCATTTCATGCAACTGACACCGGGAACAGGAGTCGAGCCTGTGACCTACTTATTACGAATCCAGCAAACAGGCCACACGAGCAAACAAAGCGGCTAACAACGGGCCAGACAGGCACTACTCGCAAGGAACGGGCCCGAGACTCTCAGAGCCAAGTGCGCCAAATGCGCCAAATCCACGGATATCTACAGAAGCACGAAATAGCGCAAGGACCATCACTTCCGCATCATCAAGAAACGAATAATTATCCAAAAGCTCTGAAACCTCAACGGACACAAAATAATCGAAGTCCCAATTTCCAAGCCTCTCGACACTCAAAGGAATATTGTGAACTACATTTAAAATAATTACAGCTCCGCGAATATTCCCATTAGAAACACTAGCAACAGCAGCGTCAATTGCAAACTCAATCAACGCCCTTGCGGGAATCACCTCAATGGCTTCGACGTCTCCCGAAACCCCACTCAGAGCAGCTAGCGCATCACCAGCCCGCCCCCCGACAAGGAGAAAATTTCTTGCAGAAACCAAGGCCGCGGCAACACGATCAAATGAATTCACATGAAACCCCGTCAAATATAAATTTTGAGACCTTCCCTATGAAGATCTCTATATGACAAATCCTCACACCCATATCAGTATCCAGGCCCCGCAGAATACACCAAATCCGCCGGGCTCTTATATGCCCCCCACGGCAACTGAACCTCTCTTACAGGGACCTCAGACACTCCCGCTCGCGGCGCGGCCAATGCGCGATGGTGACCATCTAGAATGTAAAGCGCCCCTTCATGTCGCGTGACAACCAGAGACTCTCTCACAGCTCCATCGCTTCTTATACTTTTCACAAGGCGATCCAGGGCTTTATTGCTCATGGTCCTCCCGTGAGTCGCGATGAGGCTTCTCACCTCGGCAACAGCCGGCCTGATCTCCGGGCCAACCGGAGTTGCCATTGACGCAATGCTGATCACTGCCGCAATCGGAACCTCCCCGGACCCAGAATGGGCCGCCGAAGAAATTTCCTTAATATCGCCCCTAGCATCCTGAATCGTCGAAGCGACCATATCCACAAGGCGATCGACAGGCCTCTTGCTTTTCTCAAGGAGGAAAGATTGGTTTGCCGCCTCAATATCCTTACGACTCATCCGCCCATCGGGATCCGTGAACTTATACGGATTCCCGCTCGCATACCGATAGCGATTGAACTGCCCAACTGGCTGCTCATATGCCGTCACCGGATCCACCGACAGGAACACCCCCAACAGCGCATCCATGTACCGCTGCTGCATGTAGCTCAGCCCTGTGGCCGAATCGCTCACATGCCCGGTGTACCCCGGCCTGTCCTTGACCTGCCCGCCCAACTCGGCACCATACGGCTCAAACCGGCGTCGCTCGACAACACTTCCTGTGTTGTCCGTGACCGCAACCGGGCTGCCCAGTGCATCCACATGCGTCCAGGTAACACCCGTCGGGCTGCGGGTGGCCAGCAGTCGACCACCTACATGGATGTACTCCGAGGCGCCCTTGCCTCGTCGCTCCTCATGCACCAGCTGCCCGGCCAACGAATACATCGCGCGCAGGCGTTGCCCCTGGGCATCGTACGCCACGGCACGCCGCCCATAGGCATCGTAGGCATAGCGCTCGGCCTCCTTCACCTCGCGCAGCCTGTTGCCAAAGTCGAAGTCGTACTTGCGCCCGTTGCGCAGCGAGAGATTGCCTTGAACATCCCAGGCCAATCCGGTCACCGTCGCGCCAGCAGCATCGCGGACATTGGTCAGCTGGTTGCGCGCGTCATACCAGAACTGCTGGCTGCGCACGCCGCCCAGCTGCACGCTCAGTAGATTGTCCTGCACGTCATAGGTGTAGCGGAATGCGCCATCGCCCCCGAAGGAAGCCGACTGCGCAAGCGTCAGCCTGCCCTGGCCGTCGTACCCCATGCGGATGTCATGCGCAGTTCCCTGCTGCCGATCGATGATTGCCGAAACGTCACCATTGGCGCCGTACTGATACAGAAGCTCGCTGGCAGTGCCGTCCTTTAATTGCGACGGAAGCATCCGCGCATTGAGCACACCCTGATGCTCGATGCCATTGCCATAGCGCATGCCAGCGAGCGCACCGTTGGGATGCCAGGCGATGTTCTCGGCATAGAGCGCTCCAGCACTGTCAGAGATTCGTCTGGCCTGGCCAAGAGCGTCGGGCTCATAGCTCAGTGTCAGCCCTCCTGGTCGTGTCTCGCTGGACAGATTTCCGTTTCGATCGCGGCCATAGCCTATTGAAAGCGGACTGCCGCCATCGAGGGTCGACTCTTCCCATATGAGCTGCCGGCTTGGTGAGTATCGATAGCTGTTGACGACCGCGGCGTTCGGTCCATCGTTGCTGGTGATCACCTTCGAGGGAAGCCCGTCAGGCGTGTACTCCCAGCGCTGATTGCCCCTGCCATCAGGAAAGCGCAGTTCCACAAGGCGGTTTCGCACGTCGTAGACGCGATCGACCCGACGTCCAGAAGACCAGGCCGATTCGCGATCACAGCGCCCGGCATCCGGCAGTGCCAGGCCCGCAGCAGACCAGATCACATTGCCAGCCCCGTCATACTCCATCACGGTCGCACCGGTTTCCGGCTCGATCACCTTGCATAGTCGCTGCTGGGCGTCATACACGTATCGCCGAGCAGCACTGGCGGGTGACTGCGGCGCGCTCACGTTGATCGTGATCTCGTCACTACCCGATGCCCCCCTGGAGTCGCGGGCAACGGCGCGCAGCGTGTGCGGTCCTTCGCCCAGCCCCGTCAGCTGCACCTGATAGGGAGCCGAGGACAATTCCGCGACAAGCGCTCCGCCCCGGTAAAGCCTGACATCACTGACAACGCCGTCGGCGTCGCTCGCCGAGGCGCTGAAGAGCGTGGTCGCAGGCGTGGTCAGCGCAGTCGTCGCTTGCGGGGCGGTGATGCGGACGACTGGCGCCTGGTTCGCTGAGAGCGCGTGATGCCCTGAGCCTTCGAGCGCAACCGGCTGTCCGGTCAGCGCGGAAACACCATAGGCGTGAATGGTCTTTCCCAAGCCAGCCTGAAGCACCTCAGCCGAAGGAGTGATCAGGAAGTCATGCGCGCTCCCCGTTGCGCACTGGGCCGCCCTTTCAGTGGGACCTGCCCGGTCAGCCAGATACTCTCCAGCAGATAGTCCTGCGCCCTCAGGCCCTCCAATGAACACACGCACTTTGATCGGCCCAGGCACATGCGTCGAGCAGGCCCAGCCGACGATATTGCCGTCCCGCAGACCCGTGATCGCACCTGAGACCTTTGATGCGTGCACGGTCCTGGAGTCACTCAACACCACCGCTCCACGCGTATCGCGTACAGATGCCTGTACCGTATGGCTGCCCGGTGATGCCACCCAGTCAACAAAGTGATTGGGCGGGGACGTCACGCCGATCATGGCGCCGTCCACGACGAAGCTCACCGATGCAACGCCATCGTCCGCATCGCTGGCCGTTGCAGAGAGACGAATGACCGTGCCTTCTGAGTACACGGCGCCATGCGCCGGAGATACCAGCGTTACGACAGGCTGCTGGTTGGCCGGCACCACGAACACGCCTGAGCGCCCTATCTCGTAGTTGGCTGCTCCAACGGGCGAAATGCCGTGCACATGGATGGTTTTCCCCTGATGCGCTGCGATCAGCCCGCCATCAATGGGTATGCGGAAACCGTGTGCGTCACCCTGCGTCCCGCAAGCGGACGCTACGCCGGCACCGGCAGGCAGATCTGCTCGGGTCGAGGAGACACCAACCCCCTGCCCAGCAGCGCCCCCCACATAGAGATGGACGTCAATCGGAGTTTCGATCCCCGTCGAGCAGGCCCATCCTACCAGGTGGGCTCCAGACATTCCGTCGATGTAGCCCGTAACGTTGGAAGCAACGACATTGACCATCGGCGCGGGCGTTTCACCGCCGAACCACTCCACTCCGTCCTGCACCATCCGCCACTGGAATCCGTGCTGACCGGGCTGTGTAGGGGCTCGCACGGTAAAGGGGATAGTCACCGTCTCGTTGGGTGCGACGGGCCCCGGCAGGTTGGCCCGGGAAGTTCCCCAGGTCAGATTGTCAGGCGGATACCAGGAGCCCAGCCTGAAATTCTGATCATTCGTCCATGTGGCCTTGCCAATGTTCTTGTAGGTGACACTGACTGCATAGAGCTGCCCGACCACCATCTGCGTGGGCACCGACATCGAGATGTAGGTCGACTGCCTTTGAAGCGAACCTGGCAGGGGTTCGTAGTCTTCCGGACAACCTTTCGTTGGATGCGGCCGGCTCCCATCCTCACATCGTGGCGGGGCGGCGAATGCTGATACGCACGACAAAAGCGATACCACGAGTACCGCGGCATGCAGCCCCGGGCGCCAGACGAAGCACGATTGCCGAATCGGTCCAGTACGGCTCATCGCTTGCTCCTTTCAATGCTCAAGGGCTTGCCCCACGCGTCGCGCTGGATGGACGTCCGGGCCGATTCGGGACGATCAATGACCGCAGGAAGCTCTTTCACCGGAGCACCATAGCCATCGAATCGATAGGCCGTGACCTGCCCTTCAGGGAGTCGGGTCAGCGCCGAGTTGCCGGCCTGGTAGGTCGTGACTGTGGTCAGCAATCCAACTTCACTGTCTTGGGATGTCGAACTCACTCGTCCCAAAGCGTCATATTCGGTCCATACACCTGACGTCGCGCCTTCCGGTGTCCGTGTGGGATAGGACTCGAAAGTAGTTCTCCCCGCTTCGTCATAGCTGCGCCGAATCCAGGCAACAGCATCGGCACGTCCGTTGTCACGCCTGGCAGAAAGCACCGGCTGCCACAGGGCATCGAAGAACTGTTCGTTGACCGCATTGCCTCGCGTCTCCGTCCTTCGCCAATGCCCTGCAGCAAGTCCATGCTCCGCGCTGCCAACGGGTCCGAATGCAACTGCCACCGGATTGCTGATGCTGCCGTCGCAAACCCCAGCCGTGGCAGCCGGAAAAGTGATGCCACTTATCCGGCCCATACGATCAAATGCGTAGCAGGTCTTGTTGTTGGCCTCATCGACCACGGAGGTGATCCAGCCATTAGCATCGACGTCGACACGCTGGGAGGTACCGTCGGCGAAGACGGTTTGGCGTGGCGTCCCCCGGTACCACTCTGAAAGGAGTGTCGCATTGCCCCTGCCGTCCACGACACTGCGCAGATTTCCGTCGGGCCAGTACTCGGCGGTGCGGTCAATGCGCCCAAAGATGCTCACCGATATGGGTCGGGCCTTGTCGTCGTAGGTCACCTGCTCGGAAGCAACCGCATTCCCGGCCAGTGATGTTGTTCCGGGCAGATCCAGCACCCAATGCTGCACGTTGTTCACGGGCGCGAAATCCAGAGTGCGACCTCCGCCTGTGGAATCCAGATCGGACCGGGACGAGGGTTGCGCAAATGCGTTGTAGCCCCCGAAGGTGGAACGGTACCAATCACCATCCAGCTCGATGTCCACCTGGTGAACTGGCGTAAGGCTGCTCAGCGGAGCGAAATTTGACGCCCATGGTGAACTGGCGGGCACAGCGCCCAGCACCGCAGGATAGGCATTCCCGCTGGATGGAGCGTAATGGTACCGAGTCGTTCTGGTTGGAAGCGTAGCTCCTGTGCCTCCGTCCTCGACCACCACAAGCTTGCCCTCGTATGCGCCCCATTCGTTGCTGAAGGTACTGCGCACCCAGCGGCCGCCGGGCAGCGTTTCGGTCGTCTGCACAGTTCGGATACACCCCCCAGCGCACTGATGAGTCCAGCTGGGATTGGGTGCTCCATAGGCGTATTGCCACGTCTGGTTTACACCTGGACCGGTGTACGTTCTTGAACTCAGCGCATACACGTCATAGGCGGAAGGGGTCACCACGTGTTCTTCGCTCATCGCATTTGCGGGAACACATTCGTAGGGCACGTTGGATCGCCCACGTCTGGCAACATTCAGCAGATAGGTTGCGGACAAGCCCGAGGGTCCGGCCATCGAAGCCTGTACGGGCCGATTGATGGCTGAAGTATCAGGAGGCGCGCATTCCGTGGGCGGCGGCGGCGCAACCAGTGAATAGAACGCGCCCAGATCGAAGGTGTAACGGCTTCCATCCGGCTGGGTCACCGATTTCAGGCTCTTGAACTGGGAGATGGCAGATGTCCCCTCGATGGCGTAGCTGTAGGTCCACACACGACCATTGGCATTCATCGCAGTGATGACATCGTCGTTCCATTCGAACGTGACCAGACGACCATCGCTGCCGCTTATCGAGATCAGTCTGTCGCCGTCATAGTTGTAGTCGACAAAATTCCCGAAGCGATCTTCGATTCGACTGGCAACCATGGCGAGCGTGCTTACGCGTGCGCGTACAGGCGGTGCCGGGTCCCTCTCGAGGATGTGGACCTGCGATCGGCGGGAGACCAGCAGACGATCCAACCGGTAGCGGTTGCCTGCTGGAGACAGGAAGCTGAAGCCCTCACCCTCCTGCCCATTGGATGTCTGCGGCAGGCAGCTCGCCTGCCAGCCCGCCTGGGTCACAACGGGATAGCCTGCCGGATTGTTTGAGGGCGCCACCGGATTGTTGGGATCCCGGCGCATCGGCATCTGCGTTCGCCCCAGCTCGTCAACGAGCTCGTAGCCCTCCCACCACTCCCTCACAGGGATGGGAATGACCGGCCCACTTGCGGAGAAGAAGGTGCAGCGCTTCAAAGCGTCCTGCTGGACCACACGCCAGGGCTTTTCCGCGCTTCCCCTTGTGAGCATGTGGGGTATGGACGGCGACCAGTCTGCAAAACCCAGGGGGCCATCGCCCTTTCGATAGCGTCCCAGCTCATACGTTCTGCCGATGACGATATCCGGCCCCGTGCCTTTCAGAACCAGATCGGTCTGGTGAAAGGACAGGTCCCCCTTGTATTTGTCCAGGCGCTCGCCGAAGGCATTCTGGTCAAGAGGGGCGACCGTACTTCCAACCTTGATCGACTCGGCATAACTGGGAACCTCCTGCCCTTGTGCATGAAAAGCGGTCAGGCCACAGGTACCTGAGACCAGGAGGATCCAGTTGCGAACACGCGCCTTCAAGGCCCCTCCTTTGCGGGACTTGTACGTGCTGGCAGCCCCAGACACTCGTCTTCCCTGCATGCTTCCCCCTCCCTACGTATGCCCCCGAGAGCGGGAGCCGCGCAATGATTGAAGAATCCTCCGTCCGTTGGCGATCTGGAACCTCGATTCCAGGCACAGCTGCGCCCCTTCCCTGATGTTTGACCAGGGACGACAGTGCAGACGTTGGAGCCGGTACGAATTCCCCTTCGCACCCGCCCTCTTGATAGCAGGCTCCGGCCCGAATGTGAATCAGATTAATCTGATAACCCTGCGGAGCCGGGGCCAGCCCCCACCCGGGTCGAACGCCCAAACAAAAAGCCCCGACCAAAGGCCGGGGCTTTTCTACAACTGGTGCCGGAAACAGGAGTCGAACCTGCGACCTACGCATTACGAATGCGCCGCTCTACCAACTGAGCTATTCCGGCGGAGCCCGCGATTTTACGGGCTGGGCGCCCCGGCGGTCAATCCATCCGGCTCAGCTCGCTTCTACCCGGTTGGCGCACACCCGCCCAGCCGCGAAATCCTGCAGGTTCCCCAGCGTGATCGCCGAGATCTCCTGCAGCGCCTCCACGGTGAAGAAGCCCTGGTGGCCGGTCACCAGCACGTTGGGGAAGGTCATCAGGCGCTGGAAGGCCTCGTCGTCGATGATCTCGCCGGACAGGTCCTGGAAGAACAGCGCGCTTTCCTGCTCGTACACGTCGATGGCCAGATGACCGAGCCGCCGCGACTTCAGCGCGCGGATCACCGCATGGGTATCGACCAGCCCGCCGCGCGAGGTGTTGACCAGCATCGCGCCCGGTTTCATCCGGGCCAGTGACGCATCATTGATCAAGTGGTGGGTCTCAGGCGTCAGCGGGCAATGCAGCGAGACGATGTCGGCGCGCGCCAGCAGTTCATCCAGGCCCACCCTCTCGCCCACACCTGCGAAGTCCGGTGACGGATACGGATCATGCCCCAGCACGATGCAGCCCATGCCCTTGAAGATGCGTGCGGTGGCCAGGCCGATCTTGCCGGTACCCACAATGCCGACCGTGCGGCCATGCAGGGTGCGCCCAAGCAGGCCATCAAGCATGAAGTTGCCTTCGCGCACGCGGTTGTAGGCGCGATGGGTCTGGCGGTTGAGGGTCATCACCAGCGCCAGCGCATGCTCGGCCACCGCCTCCGGCGAATAGGCCGGTACGCGTGCGACGAACAAGCCCAGCGCTTTCGCAACCGCCAGATCCACGTTGTTGAAACCCGCGCAGCGCAGCAGCACGGCCCGCACGTCCATCGCATGCAGGACGTGCAGCACCGGTGCATCCAGACGGTCGTTGACGAACACGCAGACCGCGGCGCAGTCCTGTGCCAGCGCAGCCGTGTGCACGTCCAGCGCCACATCGAAGTACACGAACGCAAAGCCGTCCCCAGCCGCATCGCGCTGGTTTGCCTCATCAAGGAAACGGCGGTCGTAGGGGCGGGCACTGAAGACGGCGATCTGCATGGTTGGGCCTGGGTGGAATGCCCTGCCGACCATACCGCAGCAGCGCCCGCGTTGGGATGGCACCGGCGATGCCGTCATCGCCGGTGCCGGATGCCACTCAGAACCTGTAGCCCAGGCCGAGCATCACGCCGTTCTGGATCTGCCCATCGCGGCGCTCACCCACGTAGTCGGCCATGATCGACAGGCGCTCGCTGGCGCGACTGGTCACGCCCACGTTCCAGGCCAGCACCTGCTCGCCCACGGCCTGGCTGCTGGCACCAAACACCAGGTCCGGGGCTGCGGCAAAGCCGGTGCTGTAGCGCGCCTGCGAATCGCCCAGCTCCTTCTGCCAGACCACGCGGGCACGCGGGGTGATGCGCTCGCCGTTGTTGCCCTCGAAGGTCTTGAACAGCTGCAGGCCGGCACCTACGCGGATGCTCTCCAGGCTGCCACTGCGTCCCACCAGCGCGCCAGCGCCCTGCCCTTCGTTGAAGCGGGTGGCCGAGGTACGCGCGTAGTCCACCACCGGCAGCAACGGCTGGATCACCAGGCCCTTCCCGGTCGTGAAGGAGAACGCATGCTCCACTCGTGCGGAGATCGCATCGTTGCTGTACTTGGCGCGAAGCGGCTGCTGCAGGCCGTCGATGCCGCTGACACTGCGGCGGGTGTCATGCCGCAGGTCGGTGTAGCGCACGGCTGCCGACAGGTAGCCCCGCGAATAGGTCGCGTCCAGATAGCCACCCACGTCCAGCGCGCGCACGTCACCGCTGAAGTCGGAGCCGTCGCTGCCCTTGGTCGACATATCGGCCGCCGCCACGCTGACGCCCAGGGTGACGCGGTCATCGGCCATGCGGGTGTCTGCACCGATTACGATGCCGTGGCTGCGTCCCGCATCACCGCTGCCCGCAGCGCTGCCCGATGCCGGCTCGACCAGGTGCATCGCCAGCTGGTTGAACAGGCTGCCATGGCGCATGCCCGGCTGGGAGGAGACCGACTGCGCCACCTGCGAGGCCAGGCCGTCGGCATCACCGCCGCTGCGCGTCGCCGTCTGGTGCTGCTGCACCACGTTGCCGATGCTGCCCACCAGCGCGTTGTCGGCCAGGCGCAGGCTCGCGTGCGCGTCACCGCGCAGGGTACCGGCCTGCTGCGCGATCACATCGCGGTCGGCGAACTGCAGCGCGCCCAGCAGCGACTTCAGGCTGCTGTCCTGACGGTCGGAAGCCGTGGCCAGCGCGCGGCCCAGGCCATCACCCGAGGCGCCGTTGGCGAACAGGCCCAGCTGATCGAAACCGGGGTTGGCGGTCAGCCACAGGCCATCGGCGGTCTGCTTCACGTTGAAGCTCAGCAGCGAGTTGTGGCGCGGCCGGAACACCTCACCGCCGGTGATGCTGGCGCGGTAGCCGGTATCGCCCAGGCGCACGGCCTCTTCGAACCCGCCCTGGTAGATCGGGCCCTGCACAAGATCGCGGCGG
>Ga0209243_100265_pt1 | contig 10904 bp, 9 predicted proteins | sample UppTromiDAQMD024_FD_185836 | JGI IMG/M metagenome (GOLD analysis project Ga0209243, IMG submission 185836) | Upper troposphere microbial communities from Maryland, USA - DAQMD-024 (SPAdes) (version 2) | ecosystem: Environmental > Air > Outdoor Air > Unclassified | place: USA: Maryland, Virginia...
TTTCCCAAAGCAGCCTCCGGATGATTGATGTCGAAGGCCGGTGAGGTGGAGCGCACGCGGATCATCTTCGTGAAGTTATGGGTAGGAGGCGGGCACGAAGTAGCCCACTCAAGAGTACGGCCCCAGCCCCACGGGTCATCGACTTCGATGTTCGGATCGTGACGGGTAATCCAGACGTTCCACGCAAACGGCAGCATCGAGATGGCCAGCAAGAAGGCGCCAAAGGTCGACACCTGGTTGAGCAAGGTAAAGCCTTCCCAGGCACCGTAATCGGCAATACGACGCTGCATACCCTCGACACCAAGCCAGTGCTGGACAAGGAAGGTGGTGTGGAAACCGACGAACAAAGTCCAGAAATGGATCTTGCCCCAGGTCTCGTTAAGCATGTGCCCAGTGATCTTCGGCCACCAATAGTAGAACCCGGCGAACATCGCGAAGACCACTGTGCCGAACAGCACATAGTGGAAATGGGCTACCACGAAGTAGGTGTCAGACACGTTGAAGTCCATCGGCGGGCTAGCGAGCATGACACCAGTGAGACCGCCGAACAGGAAGGTCGTCAAGAAGCCGATAGCAAAGAGCATCGGCGTGTCAAAGCTCAACGAGCCACCCCACATGGTGCCAATCCAGTTGAAAAACTTCACACCAGTCGGAACAGCGATCGTGAAGGTCATGAAGGAGAAGAACGGCAGGGAGACCGCGCCAGTCACGAACATGTGGTGGGCCCACACAGACACCGACAGACCACCGATAGCCAGGGTCGCGAATACCAGGCCGACATAGCCAAACACCGGCTTGCGACTGAACACTGGCAGCACCTCAGTGATGATGCCAAAGAACGGCAAGGCGATGACGTACACCTCCGGGTGCCCGAAGAACCAGAAGAGGTGCTGCCACAGGATCGGGCCACCATTCGCAGCGTCGAAGATATGGGCTCCCAGAGCCCGATCAGCCTCGAGAACGAGCAGACCAGCCGACAGGACTGGGAAGACGACCAGCACCATGATCGAGGTGATGAGGATATTCCAGGAGAAAATCGGCATCCGGAACATCGTCATGCCGGGGGTACGCATGAGAATGATCGTCGTCACAAAGTTGACAGCACCGAGGATGGACGACAAGCCAAGGAGGTACAGGCCCATCACCCACAGGTCCCCGCCGACTCCCGGTGAGTTGATGGCGTCCGATAGCGGCGCGTAGGCGAACCAACCAAAGCTGGCAGCACCACCAGGGGTGAGGAAGCCGCTACAGGCCATCAGGGAGCCGAAAAGGTACAGCCAGTACGCAAACTGGTTAATACGCGGGAACGCGACATCCGGGGCACCGATCTGAAGCGGCATGAAGAAGTTCGCGAACCCGGAAAACAGCGGGGTGGCAAACATCAGCAGCATGATCGTGCCGTGCATCGTGAAGAGCTGGTTGAAGGTCTCCTGGTGCATAAACTGCATACCTGGATATGCCAACTCGGCGCGAATAAGCAGGGCAAGGATGCCGCCAAAGACGAAGAAAAACAGCGACGTACCAAAGTACAGCCGGCCGATTTTCTTATGGTCGGTGGTCGTCATGTAATCCCAAACGAGGGCACCAAAGCTGGCCTTGCGACGCTCCTGGCGAGTAATGGCAGGAGGTGCGGTCCGCTGAGCAATGGATGCGCTGGTCACTTCTTCTCCCCCTCATTTGATTCGGTGGTGGTGAGGGCAGCAACCGAGTTCGCAGGCTTGATCTCACCGGTGTCGCCCTGAGCTTTGAGCTGCTGAAGGTGCTTGTTGTAGTCCTCGACCGACACCACGTGCACCTTGAAGATCATATTTGCGTGATAGGTACCACACAGCTCGGCGCACTTACCGTCGTAAACACCGATCCTCGTCGGAGTGAGGTCAAACTGGTTAGGATGGCCCGGAATGACGTCCATCTTGAAGTAGAAGGCCGGCACCCAGAACGAGTGGATAACATCAGCGGACTTGAGGCGGAAGCGCACTGACTGGCTCACCGGAAGGTACAGATTCGGAATCTTCTCGATAGTGCCAACCTCATGGGTGACAACACCACCGGCGTCAGGATTGTTGGCCTCCATATAGTTAAAAGTCCACGACCACTTCTGGCCGACAACATTAACGACATGTTGAGGGTCAGGGTTCTTGTCGAGCACCTTGTTCTCGGTACGAACGGTATAGAAGAACAGCACGCCGATCACAAGGAAAGGAACGATGGTGTAGAGCACTTCAAGCGGAAGGTGATACCGAGACTGGCGCGGAATCGCCGGGTCACCGTCCTTACGACGGAACTTGAAAGCGGCAAATCCGATGAGCCCCCATACGAATACGCCGATGACAAGCGCCGCAACCCAGGCGCCAATCCACATATTGCCCATGTGCACGGCGCGATCGGACGCCGGATCGACAAGACCGAGACGAGCTGCGCGCCCGGGGCCAGTACTGCCGCAGCCGCTGAGGGGCACCACCGCTATCGCTGCGGCACAGACGCCGCCGACTTTTCCGGCAGCACGCCTGCCACTTCGGGGCACGTTCCGGTCAAGGTCGTGTCGCCAGCTGACTCTGCGTCCCACGGTTCACCCTCCCCATTGCAAGCCCGCCCCCGACCCGACGATGGGAACAGGTAACTGTTGTGTCCGTCACATTGAACAATAGCGAAAATAAGGCGCTTCGTCCGCCCAGTAGGACTGACGAAACGCCTTAATGACTCCAACGAGCCTGCTCGGGAAGAGTTCCCGATCCTCAGAACCAGCTCAGTGGAAAGAGTCCCCACAAGCGCAGGTGCTAGTCGCGTTAGGGTTGTCGATAGTGAACCCCTGCTTTTCGATGGTGTCCATGAAGTCAATCGTGGCGCCAGCTAGGTATGGAGCGCTCATACGGTCAGTGACCACATCGACCCCGCCGTAGGTCTTTACAACGTCGCCCTCGAGGTGACGCTCGTCGAAGAACAGCTGATACCGCAGCCCCGAGCAACCGCCAGGCTGCACAGCCAGACGCAACGCGAGGTCGTCACGACCCTCTTGATCGAGCAGCGACTTCACCTTCGCGGCAGCCGCGTCGGTAAGGATGATTCCGTCAGTGGCGGGAGGGGTAAGGGCGTCGGTCATATGGGCTCCAAGAACGTGTGATGGACGATCCCGGGAGATGACCCGGGTGGTCGATCTTGATGGATCGGGCGGGTGTGTCGTCCCGTCGCAATATCCACTGTATCCGCAGCACGCCGTCCACACCGAACGGTACCGGTTCAGCGCGCAGCGGAACAAGGGCATCCAGGGGATCAACCGGGTATAAGACCGTCGCCGGCCGGGTTCTCCGACAGCCAGACTGAGACTTCCTCGATCGTCGCAGAAACGTCAGGAACGATAAGGTCCGAGTCGATGATGTTGTCGTCAGCAATCGGAGTACCAACAGTCCGCACCGTCGTCACCAGCTCAGTTAAGGCTTCGGTGAGCTCATTTTGCGAGGTTGTCCCGATAGCGTGCTCGACGCGGGCATCGATGCGATTGAGATGACCCATTTCGGTGTCGGGCACCTGCCACTGGCCTTCACCAACAATGCGAATGATCATGACTGATCCTCCTGACGTCGCACAGATCGCGATCCCGTATGCGGGTCCGTTCCGTTTTCGGCGCCGGACTCGAGCTCCGGGGCGGAACCATCACGCCCTGTCCCCAGCTGAGCCTTCAAAGCCGACAGCTCAGCATCGATGGCATGGTCGTTGGCCAGACTGTCGAGCTCCCGGGTGATGTCGTCGCCGTAGCTGCGAGTGGGATCCTCAATAGCACCACTGGCAATGAGTTCGTCCATGGCTCCAGCACGAGCCTGCAGTTCCATCGTCTTGTCCTCGGCGCGGGTGATCGCCATGCCGATGTCGCCCATCTCCTCATTAAGACCTGTGAAGGCCTCGTTGATGCGGGTCTGGGCTTCAGCTGCGGAGTAGGTAGCTTTGATGGTCTCTTTCTTGGTGCGGAAGGCATCCACTCGAGCCTGGAGGCGCTGCGACCCGCGGATGAGTTTCTCTTCCTCAGCCTGCAGGGTGGCATGCTGGGTCTGCAGATCATTGAGCTGGGCCTGCAGAGTTGCCTTACGGGTCAACGCCTCACGGGCGAGATCCTCACGACCCTGCTCGAGTGCCCGACTGGCAGCGTTCTGCATCTTGTCGACATCGGTCTGTAATTGATTCATCTGCAGCTCGACGCGCTTACGGCTCGTGGCGACGTCGGCGACGCCTCTGCGCACCTTCTGCAGCATATCGAGCTGACGCTGGTAGGAATAGTCGAGGGTCTCGCGCGGATCCTCGACCTTGTCGAGGGCCTTGTTCGCCTTAGAGCGGAAAACCGTCGAAAGTCGTGCAAATATACCAGCCATAGGTGGAGTCGAATCCTTCCCCTTCGGTGCTTGAGGACTCCGGGAAGTCGTCAGCGTTGCGGTTGCCTGATCATTAGGGTACGGGACTGCGCAACATCGGCAACAGCAATACCCGTACAATCTTCTCAGCCCAGACAGGGTTGCGCCAGCTGGAACAAGCCACCGGGCGCGCGAGGACGACACATAAAAGGATGGATCGTGGGACTGTTCCGCCCCTACGAGCAGGGAACCAGCAAGAAGACCGGACCGACGGAGGAGACCGTCGAGGCAGGGCCGGGATCCAGTACTGAGTCCTCCTCTTCCTCGGCTACCACAGCTCCCAGACGCGCTCCGAAGACCTCGTCAACCGGCAGAAAACAACGGGCTAGTAAGGGGGATCACGCCACTAAGAAGCCCCAAACGGCTGACCATAAGGCGCCTGTTGCACAGCCGAAGACCGTATCCCGGCACACCGCAAAGAAGGGGCCGACGCCAACCCGCGCCGAAGCCGAGGCTGCACGTCGTCACCGTCTCAATCCGACGCTGAGCAAGAAGGAGGCCCGCAAGCGCGAGCGCCTGGCCAAGCGTGAGCGCCAGGCCGCGGCTATGGAAGCGGCCGAGCGACGCCCAGAGCGGGGCTACCTGCGCGATTACATTGACTCGCGTTGGACTTTCAGCGAATTCATTATGCCGATCTTCCTGGCCGTCATGGTGATCTGGTTGGCCATGCTCTTCATCGCTCCAACCGCCGTGGGCGCCATCAATGCCATGTCCCTGGGCATGCTGATCGTGATGATCTTGTGGCTCATTGATTCCTGGCGCCTGTGGCACGGGGCGAAGAAGGGGATCCGAGCCCGTTACCCCAGCGCTCCCCTGCGTGGACTGTGGTCCTACCTCAACAATCGCGCTATGACGGTGCGTCGCTGGCGCAACCCGGCACCGCGCGTCGAGCGTGGCGAAAGAATTGACTCATAACTTTGTGGGACGCAGACGTGGCAGACATGATTGTCTTATAGGTATGAGTTACTCGTGGCTTTTTAAACAGTCCCGCATCACCGTCAAAGGCTCCGAACACCTCGGTGAGCTCGGAGCCGGGCAACAGTTCGAGTCCCAGGAGGAGGCCGAAGCATGGCTCTCTGAAACTTGGCCCGAGCTACAAGATGCTGGAATCGACGAAGTCACCCTTATGGAAGACGACGATGTCGTCTACGGCCCGATGGAACTGTCGGAAGGGTGATCGCGGACCCTCACGGTCTGCCAAGTCATCACCGCGCCAAAAGCTGTCAAGGCGATCCCCAGCCCAATAACAGTCGGACGGGACTGGGCTATAGAACGACGCCGTTGCTCGTACGTCTGCACGGTGTCGGTATGAGTTGCCGTGTACGTGGCCTTGTGACAGGTGTCTCCCGGATGCATCTCGACACCTCGACAAGAGACTGTGGGCGAGGCCATCACCATAATTCCCCACACCAGCAAGGCAACCCCGGCCGCAGCAACAACGACGTCGAGAACCAACCGAAGCTTGGGATGACTCGCACGGCCTAACGGTGCGCTGTGCTGTGCCGACGTTGTAGAGCCCACAAACTCACCATACTGGCGACTCATTACGACCGCGCCGCCACGCACTTGACATCCCTCGACTAGGCTGATCGACGAGGTGTCGCCCCGGGGAATGACCGGGCCCATCCCGAATTATCTACCGAATGGAACCTTCCACCGAATGAGAGGAATCCTCGTGGCCAACAGCACCCAGCTGCCCATCCGCCCGCGTCCCGACCTCAAGGTGTCGCGAAATGCCAACGGCGCCGACGTCGTGATTGCCGGTCTGGTCGAGGGTTCCCAAGGCCCCACCGTCCAGGGGCTGGCACCGCGCGCTGTCAAAGAAGCTGAAGAGACCTTCGGCGCCCCGCTCGTCGAAGTGGCCATTCGGGCCGGCGGATCTACCAAAATTGGTTCCACCGTGGTGCTGCCATGGTTTGGAAACAGCCTCGTTCTGGTTGGCTGCGGAGCTGAGGGATTCGATGGTGAGTCCCTGCGCAAGGCTGCCGGTTCGGGCGCTCGTGCCGCCGCTGACTTATCACACGGCAGCAGCCTCAAAGTAGCCGTTGACATGGGGACAGTCTCGGCCGAGCAGGTTCGAATCGCCGCCGAGGGGGCCTTACTCGGCTGCTACAAGGTGCCGACCATTACCGCAACCTCGAATGAGCCCGAGATCTCGACCGTCACGATAGTGTCCAATGCCCGTGGCGCTAAGCCCGAGCTCAACAAAGCCCGTATCCTTGCTGATGCCGTCTACACCGCCCGCGACTGGGTGGACGCTCCAGCCAACTTGCTCTACCCGAAGACTTTCGCCGCCTCGGTGCAATCCTGGTGCAACAACCTCTCGGACGTCACCGTCGACGTGCTCGACGAGAAAGCCCTGGGGCGTGGTGGCTTCGGCGGCATCCTCGCGGTAGGTGGAGGCTCAGCCCACTCCCCACGTCTGGTCCGCGTGGAATACGCCCCGGAAGGATCCACCACCACGCTGGCTCTAGTGGGCAAGGGCATTACCTTCGACTCTGGCGGCCTCAATATCAAGACTGCTGCCAATATGTACACCATGAAGTGCGATATGGGCGGTGCTGCTGCGGTACTCGCCGCTATCGGCGCGATTGCCCGCCTCGGGCTCAACGTTCGCGTGGTTGCTTACGGGTGTTTGGCAGAGAATATGCCGTCTGGATCAGGGTGGCGCCCCTCTGACGTCGTCACTATGTACGACGGGACAACAGTCGAGAATGGCAACTCCGACGCCGAGGGACGCATCGTGATGGCCGACGGCCTGGCCCGCGCGTGTGAGGACAACCCTGACTTCATCGTCGACATTTCCACCCTGACCGGCGCCTGCATGGTCGCTCTCGGTAACCACACCGCAGGTGTCATGACCTCGGGGGCCCAGGCAGCAGACACCTTGCTGGACGCTTCCGAGGCTGCCGGCGAGGACTTCTGGGAGCTTCCGATTACCGACGAGGTTCGCGAAGGCCTGCATTCTGACATTGCCGACGTCAAGTCCTCCGGCGCTCGCGAAGGCGGCGCGATGCTCGCTGCAGCTTTTCTGCAACGTTTCGTGACCCCAGGCATCGACTGGGCCCATCTCGACATCGCCGGCCCGGCGTACAACGAGGCCTCGGCCCATGACTACACCCCGATTCAAGGAACCGGGTTCGGAGTGCGCACTCTGGTCCAGCTCGCCGCACATATGGCTGGCTGATCATAAATATCACCACTGGGGGCAGGGGTTATAGACCCTTGCCCCTTGCCGTATTCGGATGACATTTTCTGAATCCAAAAATGGGACCAACTGCACATTTGGCCACAGTCAAGCTAGGCTTGCCACGAATCCGTCGCGGCTTGCAAAGGAGCTCCAACACATGTCGACCGAAGTCACTCTTCCTGCACTGGGCGAGTCCGTCACCGAAGGCACCGTGTCCCGCTGGCTCAAGGCTGTCGGAGACACCGTCGAGGCCGACGAACCCTTACTTGAGGTGTCCACCGACAAGGTCGATACCGAAGTCCCCTCCCCCGCCTCCGGCACCCTACTTGAGATCAAGGTCCCCGAAGACGAAGACGCCGAGGTCGGCGCCGTCCTAGCCATCATCGGCGACCCCTCTGCTGTCGAGTCGGCCCCTGCGCCTGCTAAGCCGACGGCTGAGCCCGCGGAAAAGGCCAAACCTGAGCCGGTGAAGAGCGAGGCCGAGGAGGCACCGGCGCCGGCCGCGCCGAAGCCCGCCGAGGCTCCCAAACCCGCCGGGACCAATGAGGTCGCCCCACGCGCCACCAATCCGTCGTCGGACGTCTACGTCACCCCGCTAGTCCGCAAGCTCGCCCGGGAGAACAACGTCGACCTGTCGACGATCACCGGAACTGGTGTCGGGGGTCGTATTCGCAAGCAAGACGTACTAGCTGCAGCCGGTAAGTCTGGAGCTCCCTCAGCTCCTCAGGCACCGGCTGCCGCCCCTGCCCCGGCTGCTCCGAAACCGGCTGGTTCAGCCCGTAAAGCCTCCCAGGAAGTCTCTCCGGAAGCTGCCGCTCTGCGCGGCACCACCGAGAAGATGAGCCGTCTACGCAAGGTCATCGCCTCGCGGATGGTTGAGTCCCTGCAGATCTCGGCTCAGTTGACGGCCACCGTCGAGGTGGACATGACCGCTATCTCCCGCATCCGCAACGCTGAGAAGGCTGCTTTCAAGGCCCGCGAGGGAGTCGGTCTGTCCTACTTGCCTTTCATTACCAAGGCCGTCGTTGAAGCCCTCAAGGCCAATCCGACCTTCAACGCAAATATCGACACCGAGGCGGGGACGATTACCTACGGTTCTTCTGAGAACATCGGCATCGCCGTTGATACCCCGCGCGGGCTGCTGGTTCCGGTCATCAAGAACGCTGGTGATCTCAATATCGCTGGGCTGGCCCACCAGATTGGCGATCTCGCTGCCCGCACCCGCGACAACAAGGTGACCCCTGACGAGCTGTCCGGCGGCACCTTCACCATCACCAACTATGGCTCGGCTGGAGCCCTCTTCGACACCCCGATCGTCAACCAGCCCGAGGTCGCCATCCTCGGCACCGGTGCTCTGGTTAAGCGCCCGGTCGTCGTCACCAACGAGTTCGGCGAGGATACCATCGCAGTCCGCGACATGATGTACCTCTCGCTGTCCTACGATCACCGGCTCATTGACGGCGCTGTGGCGGCTCGCTTCCTATCGGGCATCAAGGCTCGTCTGGAGGAGGGCGACTTCGCCGGAGAGTTCTGACCTTTGGAGACTAAGAAGAACGCGAGCCCGGGAAACTGAATACCCAGGGCAAGCCCGAGGCGGTGGGATCGATCCCACCGCCTCGCCATTTATGCCCGCCCCTTGCGAATGCTGCTCGGACTCGGCCGCTACGTCACCTCATTGCATGGCCGACACTATGATCGCAAGATGTGATGCAACAGGACCCTCCCACATCTCAGCCCCACACTCCACAGATAGTTGACGGGGTGAAGCCCCGCGGCTGGGTTGATCATCCCGCCGGACTACACTTCGAGTACCTGGGGATTGCAGATAGCCGTCCCACCCGCACTGAATACAACGAGTGCTGGGCGCATCAGCGCGAGGTGCACGCTGAGGTGTCCGCCCACCAGCGCCCCAACACAGTCATTTACGTCGAACATGATCCCGTCTACACAGCCGGACGACGCACCCGCAAGGAGGCTTATCCTTTCGACGGCACCCCGGTCGTTCCGGTGGACCGGGGCGGTGAAATCACCTGGCATGGCCCTGGTCAGCTTGTCGGCTACCCGATTGTCTTCTTGCAGCGCGGTATCGGCGTTGTCGATTATGTGCGCCGAGTAGAGGAAGCCGTTATCCGGCTCGTTTCCCAATACGGATTGCGTGCCGGGCGCGTCCCTGGACGAACCGGAGTGTGGTTCCCGTCCGATGGAATGGGACCCGAGCGAAAAGTGTGCGCCATCGGCATCCGCGTGTCTCGACAGACAGCGATGCACGGTTTCGCCCTCAACATCGACCCCGACACTGCTGGCTTCGACAACATTATTCCGTGCGGCATCTCCGACGCCGACGTGACCAGCATGGCACGCGAACTAAGACGTCTGTACGGCCCCGACGCCGAGGTCCCCTCTCTGCTAGAGGTGGCTGGCAACCTCGAGCCCATCCTCACTGAGATGATGTCGTTTCAGCCGTATGAGATGAGCCCAGACATTCCGCGTCGGGAACACCCAGCGTTCCTGCATCCCATGCCATGATCCTGTCCGTTCCCTCGGCTACAGTTCCCTCTACCCTGCCCCAAAGGAGATGTCGGTGACGTATCCCAGCCACGCCCGCACCACTGGACCGCTGTTAGCGGCCACAGGTGTCGCCATGGCCATCGTCGCCGCGGTGATTGGACGACTCCGTCCCCTGGAACCTCGTCTGCTGGGCAGGGAGAATCCAGACGTCCTCACTAGCGTCCTGCATGCCGTCGTCGAAACCCTGTTCTGGACAGCCCTGGTGTGGACGTTAACAGAGCTTGTTCGCGCCACCTTGTGCTCACCGCATCGGGATGTCGTCGATTCCACCCGCACCCGCGGACGCCGGGCATGGTTAGCCGCACAGATGTGGGTTGTACTGGCCCTGCTCATGATCCCGCTGGAATCCGCTGATTCCGCCGGTTTGACCTTCGAGCAGGCCTTCCTCGATCTCCCGACCTACATCACCTCAACCCCATCGGTAGCGGCTTGGCTCGTCGTCGCAGTCTTGGGGCTGCTGGTCGGCCTGCTTGCTCTGCTGAGCACCCATCTCGGCGGCCTCGTAGTGGCAAGCTTACTGACGGTCCTCGCCGCATTGCCGGTTTCCGTCACCGGGGCAATTTCGGTGGGCCTTAACCACGATTTCGCCACCGACTCCGGAGCTCTGGCCACCGTCGGCATGACAGTCGCCGCTGCTTGCGTTCTGGTCGAGGTCCTTGACGGCCCCCGCCCTGCCCTCACCGACCGTCTTATCTGGAAGCAACGCATCGGCGCCGCCGTAACCCTTGCTGGAAGCATTGTTGTCA
>Ga0209243_100274_pt1 | contig 10338 bp, 13 predicted proteins | sample UppTromiDAQMD024_FD_185836 | JGI IMG/M metagenome (GOLD analysis project Ga0209243, IMG submission 185836) | Upper troposphere microbial communities from Maryland, USA - DAQMD-024 (SPAdes) (version 2) | ecosystem: Environmental > Air > Outdoor Air > Unclassified | place: USA: Maryland, Virginia...
AACCCCGTTCAACAGCTCGGTCAGCTTGACCGCGGCCTCGCCCACCGCGGGCAGCAGTGCCGCACCAAAGGCCTTGGACAGGTTGTCCACGGCGATCTTGGCACCTTCGATCTTCTGCGGATCGGTCTGCATCGCATCGGCATAGGCCGCATCGGTGGTACCCGCCGATCCATTCAAGGCCTTGTCGCGGACACGGATGTAGGTATCCCAGTTCTCGATCATCGGCTGGACGAAGTTCTTCGCCTGTGCATCGCTGAACAGGGTGCCGATCTTCTTCTGGTCGCCCGCGGTCGCCTGGATGATTCCCTGCATCGCAGCGTCGAAGGGATTGCCGCCGCTGGTCTGTGCATCGCCGATGATCTTGCGCAGATCCAGGTTCAGGCTCTTCTTGGCCTTCTCCTGAATGTCCGGCGAGAGCACCTCGGACATGAAGCTCTTCATGTTGCTGGCGGCCTTGTCGGCGCCGCCGGCCGATTCCAGCGTCGCCTGCAGGGCGGCGCCGACGGTGGCGGCCGCCGAGGTGCCCTGCAGCTTCATCGCTTCGAACGACGAACCCAAGGTAGGCAGCACTTCGGCCATGTCCTTCAGGCCCAGGCCGCCCTGCCGGCTGTTGACGACCAGCACATCCAGTGCGTTCTGTATGCGCGAGGGATCGATATCGAAAGACTGCTGCAGGGCGGCCGCGGCCTGGGCAACATCATCGATGCTGGCACCGGTGATGGTGGTGGTTCGCCCGACAGCACCCAGGCTGGCCTGGGCCGACTGCGCATCCATGCCGGCAGCGACCATCAGCTTGATCGACCGCTGCAGATCGTCGGCCCCTTGGTTAGTCGCACGCGATTGTTCCACGATCGCCTGGCCAAGTGCGCTGACCTGGGCGCGGCTGAGGTTGGCTGCCACGCCGATCTGCTGGTTCTGGCGGGCGAAGCCGGAGGCGTTCTCGACCGGCTTGGCCAGCGCGGTAACGGCCGTGCCAAGCGTGCCGCGTGCCTCGCCAAATGCCGAGCCGAGCTTCCCGCGCTTCTCCAGGTTGGCGTCGCGCTTTGCTTCGATGCTCTCCAGCGCCACCTGCGAGGCACGCAGAGCATCGACCTGGGTACGCATGCGGGCGTACTCCTTGCTGGTCGTACTCATGCGCGCGAGCCTGCGATCCAGCAGGGTCACCTCGGTGCCGAGGCGCTTGATACCGTCGTTGGCAAAGGAGAAGGCGTCCTTCAGTGACTTGGACACCTCGCCGCCGATCGTGATCGTTGTCGTTTGAACGTTACTGGCCATGTACCGGCAATCCCTGAATCCACCAGATGAACTTCGACACCCGCAGTGTCATGATCTCGCGCAGGCCCCAGCCGGTATGACCGGCCAGGGCGAGCACTCCCTGCCTGATCTGAGGCAGGGTCAGGTGGTAAAAAGCGCGACGCCTGCCTGCAGTCGTGCGTAGTCGCGCAGCGGCATCTTGCGCACGTCTTCCGGCGAGACCTCGCACAGGTTGGCGATCATCCGCACCTCGCGCTGTGCGTCGCTGCCCTTGTCATCCTGGTAGCGCTCCATGTCTTCCACGGTCGGTTCGCGCATGCGCAGCACGGCGGTTTCCATGCCGTTGACCTGGCGCGGGCGGGTGAGGGTGATCTCGGCGAAGCCATCGCGCTCGATGACGGTGTCGGTGGGGGTCTTGGTCTTGCTGGACATGGATGCGTTCCTGGAATGCGATGCGGTGCGATGGATGCGGGGGCGCGAGGCGCCCCCGGGTTCTTCAGTGCGGCGAGGGTTCAGATGCCCAGTGCGCCGCGGATGCCGGCCAGCACGTCCACGCCACCCTGGCGGGCGATCATGTTGACCACGTCGATCTCCTGCACGACCTGGGCACCATGGGTCAGCTTGTAGTAGCTCAGCGCCAGGTTGACCTTGATCGTGCCCTTCTCGCCGACCTTGGTTTCGCCACGGTCCAGCAGCTTCACCTTGCCGCGCATGTTGTGCACGACCTGGGTCACTTCGCCGTCATCGCCTTCCAGCGCTTCGCGGGCGGTGAAGCCGTATTCCTTGCTTTCGATGACGTGGAACTTGCTCATGATCTCCGCGTCGTCGGAGGCGAACTCGACATCGGCGGTCAGCTTGTCATGGCCGAGCACGATCTCGGTCGGGGCCAGCATGCCGCCGGCCTGGAAGTCCTCGGTCTTCAGCGACAGCTTGGGGGCGGTGAAGGACATCACGCTGCCGGCATAGCCCTTGCCGTCGACGTAGAAGTTGAAGTTTTTGCGGATCTTGCGCGCCATGCTTAGAAGATCTCCGAGACGTAGTTGTTGTTCATGTGCATGCGGAAGGTCAGCTGCTCACCCGGGTAGGTCGGGGTGAAGTCGAAGTCCCAGTAGAAGCGGCCCTGGGCCACGCTGTCCGCTGCGTTCAGTTCCGGGTCGATCCAGCAGTTGCCGCCGAGGATCGCGCCCTGGGTCTTCAGGCCGCGCAGGAAGGCATTGACACCCTCACGCACGTCGTCGACGTAGGTCTTGCTGATGCCGCGGTCGACGGCCCACAGGTGGGCGGCCTCGAGGCTGTCGGCAATGATGTCGGCAGTGCGCACCACACACAGGAACTGCCACTTCTGGTCGCTGCTGGCGGTACGGTTGCCCCACAGGCGGAAGCCACCTTCGCGGATGATGGTCGCCACGTTCGACTGGTTCAGCAGGTTGGCGCGGCTGGTCGCGTCGGACAGGCCGAAGTCGATCGCACGTGCGGTACCGACCACGCCGTTGAGCTCGAGGTTGGACGGCGATGCCCACCAGCCGCGTTCGTTGTCGCTGCGGGCAATGGCACCGGCCACGGCACCGGAGGAATAGCGGGTGACGATGGCGTCACCGGACTGCACCAGCAGCGCCGGGTCGACCACGTAGACGCGCTTGGAACCGGTCAGAGCAGTGGTGCTCTTGGCGGCGTCGTCGTTGCTGTTCGGGCCATCCTTGATGATCACCGCGCGCAGCTTGTCGGCAATGCCGAGCAGTTCGGCCACGACCGGGTTGGCCAGCAGTTCGGTATCGCGCTTTTCGTGGGTGTGGGTGAAGCCCGGTACCGCCAGGATGCGGGGCTTGATGCCCACCACCGACTTTGCCGCCAGCAGTGCATGCACGCCGGTGTAGGCACCGGTCTGCGCGTTCACGCCGCCCAGCACATTGGCCAGGGTGTCGTTCTCGGTGGCGCCCTTCTCGATGCGGATGACGACGACGACCGCGTTGGACTGGTCGAAGATGGCGTCGAGCTGGCCCGGGAGGGTGCCCTCATCGACTTCGGTTGCGGCGTTGGCGAGCAGCTTGGCTGCCTGCGAACGCGAGGTCACTAGGACCGGAGTGTTGTAGGGGAAGGCGATCTTGTCGGCGCGGGGCGCGGTGCCCACGATGCCGATGACGCTGGTCGAGGCAACAGCGATCGAGCGGGAACCACCATCGATGTTGACGACCTGCACGCCATGCAGAAATTCGGCCATGCGTTGTTTTTTCCTTGGTTGGGTGGGTGCTGCGGTCGCGATCTGCGCCGCATGGGTACATGTTCGTATCTGGCCGCGGCTGGATTAATTGCAGCGGTGGCCCGAAATCACGGTTGCGGTTGCGGTTGCGGTTGCGGTTGCGCGGCCGGGTCGGGTTCGGGGGCAGTGACCATCACCCAGGCAGCACGGGCTTCATCGAAGGTGACCGGGTAGCTGCGATCTGCAGGCGGTGCCAGATCGGTGACCGATGGCGGCAGCGCGACCCCACGGGAAACGGGAGTCGCGAAGCTGGCATCGTGCTTGTTCCACAGCGGTCGCGAGCTGTAGTCCGGCAGCAGCGTCCATTCGCGGCGGCTGGAATTCCACGCGTTGTATTGCGCGGTGGTGCCATCCAGCTTGAATGGTTCGGACAGGGTCACGTCCTTGGGCAACGGCTCGCCCAGCGCGAGGCGATTGGGTACCGCCATCGCGGTGCGTGTGTCCCACAGCATGCAGTTGCGGAAATCGGCCACCAGTTCCCAGCGTGAGCCATCCTCGGCAAGGCGCAGTGCCTGGTAGTCGCCGGCAGGTTGGCGAGGCGCGACGTCCACGGTGAAGTCGGGCAGGTTCCAGGCACCGTCCGGCGAAGGCTGCAGGCGGACCTTGCCCATGTAGGCGCGGGTATCGGGATCGTAGGAGTGCGCGAAGCGCGGTTCGGTAGGCAAGTTCATGTCCTCAGTACGCGATGCAATAGATCATCCGCAGGCCAGCCGGCAGGTTGCGGTCGCCACCAGCGTTCTCCACCACGACGGTGTGGGTGTGCGCACCGGCATCGGCGGCCGACGCGGCGTGGCCGTGGTCACCCACCTGGGCGATGGAAATGGTGTGCGAGTGGCCGCCGGCGCCGTTCATGCCGATGTTGTGGCCGTGGCCGCCTGCGCCGTCGGTGGTGAAGCTGTGGGCGTGGCCGCCGGCAGGTGCTGTGGCGCCGTCCGGATACAGCGCGTCGTTGTCGCGTTCGCGATAGACGCCGTAGCCGTTGAGGGCAGGATTGGAGGGAACGACGCCTCCATGCTGGTGGTCGCCAGCCCACGAAGTGCCACCGGTATGCGCGTGGTGGCCCTGCGAGTCGGTCCACGCACCATGCGCGTGGTCGCCGACGGCACTGGCGCTGGCACCGTGGGAGTGCGCGCCGCCTGCGCCTACGGAGATGGCATGACTGTGGCTGCCTGCTGTTGCCGTGCTTGCGCTGTGGGCATGGCGGATCACCTCACCCTGGGTGAAGCTGCCGACCGCTTCCGGGTTCAGTGTGTGCGTGACCACCGTGCCTTCCTGCATTGCCGGCAGGTTGAAGGTGGTTGCGCCGTCACCGGCGCCGTAGCGGGTACCGATGGCGGCGAACAGGGCCGGGTAGCTGGCACGCGGAACAGCGGCGCCATTGCACAGCAGCATGCCGTTGGGCGCGGTGGCACCGGCGAACAGAATCACCTGTCCGGGCACGTGCACGCTGGATGGCACGCCGGTCATGTTGCGCCAGTCCAGGTAGTGGGTGCCGTGGCGGCCATCGAGCAGGTCGGCATCCAGGCCCTTGTCGGCGCCCTCGTCCTTCAACGCGGCCGATTTCAGCCCCAGGGCGGAACGGAACGCGGCATCGGTGGCGATCGACAACAGCGTGCGGACGAACTGGGTGGGGGCGCTGGCGCCAAAGCGCTTGTCGATGAAGGCACGCAGCCCGCGCGGTGTCACCGCACGCTGGGCATCTGCACCCTCTTCGGTCTCGGTCGTCGTGGCCAGTTCGACCACGCCCTGCACCTCGGTGGTGGAGGGCGGATAGATGAATTCGGCATTGCCGAACTCGATCAGCGCGGTATCGACTTCACTGAAGCGGGTATCGGTGGAGAGCAGCAGCATCGAGGCTGCGGTCTTCTCCATGATCGGATCGGTCTGGCCGAAGGTTGCAAACAGCGTACCGTCGCCCAGGTACAGGCCGAAGCCGCGCAGGCTGTAGGCGGTAGCGCTGTCGTCACGGATCGTGACGTGCAGCGTGTCGTCGCCCACGGCCTTGCCGCCGAACGTCGAGACCCGCTTGATCTCGCCGGGCAGGGCGGTCAGCCCTGCCGTCGGCGTGAATGCCGTGGACGTCAGGCCGATCTCGGTGATCAGCACGGCACTGGTGCCGGTGTTGGGTGGATTGACCAGCCTGGCGAAGCCGGCGTCGGTGATTTTCAAGCGCATGCGGGGTTTACTCTCCGATCAGTTGGATGCGGCGGAAGGTGGTGCCATGGGCGCCGGCAAGTGCACCGATACCGGCGCTGGCCTGCATGCCCTGGGTGAACGTGAAGTGCGAGCGCACCGGCTTGGTGCGGCTGATCTCGCCGATCACGTCGTCGACGAACTTGGCGGTGGCGGTCTCGCCGCCCTGGTTGGCGATGGTCATCACCGCTTCGAAGGTGTGCGGTGCACCTCGCGGCTGCATTTCCCACCATTCGCGGATCAGGATCGAACCGCCGAACGCAGCCACCACATCGCGGACGCTGCCCCAGGTGCCTTTGCGGCGCTGGATCGCGATCGCGGCGCGCACGCGGGCACGCTTTACCGTTTCCGGCCAGTAGGCCTTCCATTCGTCGACGGACAAGGCCCAGGCCAGCCAGGGCAGCAATGCGGTCGGACAGCGGTCGGCGTCCCACAGTGCGGTGATGTCTACCGGCAGCGGACGGGCGACGATGGCGCGCGCCAGTCCACGTTCGGCATGGGTGGCATTGGGGGGCAGCAGGTTGGGAGCACGCGGAACCGCGATCTGCGCATCGCCTTCGATCAGCGTGCCGGGTGCCGGGGCGGCCGACAGGATGACCGTGGCGCCGCTGATGGCAACATCGCGCAACCGCTGCCGTCCTTGCTGGTCGGTGCGGTACACCGCCTGCAGGGTTGCCAGTGCACCACCGGGGTGACGGAAGGTACGGTTTCGCCCATCGATGGCACCGCTCAGACGCGCGCCGATCAGGCGGGTGGCAGCGTCACTCATCATTGCCGCCATGGGTCAGCGTGATGCTGGTGCAGTGCGTGGCCTGGGTACGATCAACCACGATGTCTTTGGCCGGGTTGGTGATCTCCACGCGCTGCACGCCCTCGGCATGCAGTGCGGCGAACAATCCCGAACGGGTGACGTCGCGGCCGAGCCGGTGCGATTCGCTGATGTAGCGGTCAAGGCGGGTGCGCGCTTCGGCCAGCACCACCTGCGAATCCGGGCCGGCAAAAGTGAAAAGTGCGGCGTCGACCGTGTAGTTGATGATGGCAGCGGGTTTAACCACTACGTGATCGGTCAGTGGTCGCACGTCATCCGCACTCAGCTTTGCGTCGACGATATCGAGCAGACCCTGGGAAGCGGTGCCGTCGCCTTCGCGTGAGAGCACAGAAACCACTACCTCGCCAGGGGAGGGACTGGTTGCGCTGGCGTCCAGCACACGGGCGTCGGCGCTCAGCGCGTGGAAGATGTAGGCACCCTCCGGCCCAGCCACACTGAAGCCTTCCGGCCCCAGCTGGATGCGGCGTCGGAAATCCTCGTCACTTTCGTAGCGCGGTGCGATGCCTTGCTGCGGCTTGCCGGGGTCCAGCACCTGGCGGGCGATGCCGAAGATCGCAGCCAGATGGTCCAGATCGTTGCCGACGGCATAGGCCAGCATCACGCCACGTGCTGCATCGTTGACCCGCTGGCGATCGAGCAGGCGCAGGTAGGTGCAGACCTCGAGGATCTTGAAGGCCGGGTCCGACGGCAGCAGCGCGTCGAAGGTGGGATCCAGGGCCTGCAGTGCGGTCAACGATTCATCGAACATGGCTTCGAAATCGAGCACTTCGATGACCGCCGGTGCAGGCAGCTGGGAGAGATTGACACTGGTGAACGAGCCGGATGCCACGGTTAGCGAACCTCGATTCCTTCGATGGTGATGGCCTCGCCGTCGGGCAGATGGATTCCGGTCACTGCCAGGATCATCACGCCGGGGGCGGGGAGGGAGACGTCGACGTTCTCGACGTGGAGACGCGGTTCCCATCGCGCGAGCGCGTCGACGGTGGCCGCGATCAGGTCCATGCGCAGCGAGCGGTTGGTCGGCGCATCGATCAGTTCGAACACGCGCGAGCCGTATTCGCGGCGCAGTACGCGGGAGCCAAGGGGCGTGGTGAGAATGTCACGCACGGACTGGTGCAGATGGGCGAGCCCATCCGATGATTTGCCGGTGTTGGCGTCGATTCCTCGCATGGCCTCTATCGTCGTGAATTGCGGTTTTTCAGGGCATTGCAGGCGTGGCCGATCAGGCCTGCGCCGGCGTGGTCGGAGCGGTCGGCCCCTGCGCGGTGTGCTTGTGTGCCTTCAGCCCGATGGCACCTGCCTTGATCTCGGCGGGTGTGCTGATGTCCTTGCCCGCACTGATCGCGCCGCTGACGTCCAGGTTGCCGGTCGCCTTGATCGACGGTGTATCGAGCACGATCGATTCGCTGGCCATCACCTGTGCATTCGCGCAGGTGACGATGACCTTGCCGCTGCCGACATGGACGTTGAGGGTGGTGGTTTCCTGGTCGTATTCGACGGTGCTGCCGTCGGCGAATTCGGTGCGTTGCCGCAGGCGCGAGTCGGCCGGTGGCGGAAAGCGGTCCTGGTACAGGCTGCCGAGTACCAGCGCCTGGCCGGGGTCACCATAGGGGCACGCCAGTACGACCTGCTCGCCCGGCTCGGGCGCGCACCAGCTGCGCACGCCGGGTCCGGCCCGGCGTTCCAGCCAGGGAATCCAGTCGGTGAGCATGCCATCGGCATCTACGCGCACGCGGCCGCCTGCTTCGTCCAGCTCGCGCACGACGCCGATCATCAGCAGGTTGCCGATCAGGCGCGCGTGTTCGGCACTCATGGTGCTGCTCCTTCAATGGGCTGGTAGCGTGCTTCGTGATCACGACCGATCTCCGGTACGAAGCTGTAGAAGGCCTGGGGAACTGCGCCTCCGGTCTCCTCCCAGGCGTTGCTGCCCAAAGCGACCGGCAATGACCACTCCACCAGCCAGGTGCGAAGGCCTGGCTGCGCCGCCGCCGTGTCTTCGGGCAGTGCGGCGATCACATCGATCGCGCCGCTGGCCGCGCCGGGGAACCGGCCGAGCTGGTGCAGCCAGCCGGCGAGCGCGACGGCGGCCTTGCGCAGCTGCAGTGCCGCGTCGATAGCGGCGGCAGCGACGACGACGCGTGCCTCGAAGCGCAGCAATGCCTGCATCTGCCCGCTGCCATCGTCCTTGTCCTTGCTGCGATCGCAGCGGGTCATTGCCAGCAGGCAGGCGGGTGTGGCCAGGCCTTCAGCACCGGGTTCGCGATAGAACTCGACGGTTGCGAAGTCCGGGAAGCGGGCGCGGATCGCGGCTTCGATGGCGGGGTGCAGTGCGTCGAGAATGGAAGAGGAGGAGTTGGTCGCCATGTCAGCTCGTGCGTTGAATGGGAGGACGCGCCTGGTTGGGGACGCGCGCTGTCTGCATCCAGTGTTGCCATCACCCGCCGCATGGGACATTGCAGGCGTGGCCGCGGGGATCAGCGCTGTTGCCGCGCGGTGGCCGTGCCGGTGGCTGTGCACTCTGCAGGCGCCATTGGCGCTGTACCGTTGAGGGTGATCCCCTGCTGGCTGCCGAGGCTGCACAGCAGGGCACGCAGCTGGTCGGCCAGTGCGTGGTACTGCCGCGCGACGGCAACGTGATTGCGTAGCAGCGCATCGTCGTTGGCCGCCTGCAGGTCCGGCAGCTCGTCCGGCGCACGCAACTGCGCCGGTGCGATGCTGAGATCAACGAGGCAGGGCGCGGCCGGCGTTGGCTTCGCGCCAGATGCGCACGAACTCAGCATCAGCGTCGCCGCGATCACGGCCAGGCGTCTTGGCATGGGTCTCGATGTCCTGTTGCAGGTTGGTGAATTGCCGGGTGCGTTCGGCTTGCGTGGCCAGGCGCTGTGACTCGGCCTGCGCGCTGGTACGGAGATTGGCGAGGTTCTGCTGGTGTGCGGCCTGCACCGAGTCAGCGCGTGATGCCTGCTGTGCGGCCTGGGCGCTGGCATCGGCGAGGTCTGCGCTGCGGTCCCGTAGCGTCCACCCCAGCCAGGCGCAGCCTGCGTGGCTTCCGGCAAGGACCAGCAGGCCGATTCGGAACCGCAGGGCGAGGGGTGTCACTGCAGGGCTCCACCGGCGGTGCGGTAGGCCACGCGAAGTGTTTCCAGCGCATGTTCCTTCTGCCCATAGCCGGCGCCGGGCAGTGACGCCCAGATGCGCCGGGCCGCGGTGACGGCGGCATCGAAACGTCCCAGTCGGATCAGCTCGTAGGCCCCGCACTGCTTGAGCAGCGCGACCGCTGCGCGATCCTGCGAAACCGGGCCGAAGTCGGGCAGGTCCAGCCGTGCACGCAGGTCATCCCAGGTACTGCGCAGGAACTGGTAGCGACCAGCGGCGCTGGATTTGATGCCATAGCGCGGCAGCGACACCAGCACCCGGGGATGGTCGCGGTAGTCGCTGAACAGCTTGCCACCGACGATCACGTCGTAGCCACGGTCACGCGAGCGCTGGCCGGGAAAGTCGGTGCCTTCGGACACGGCCAGCATGTCCAGGAATGCGGCGACATTGGCGCCGCCGAGGGCGATGGCTGTGGCGGCGGTCATGCAGCGGCTCCCGGCTGTTTGCGCACCAGCGCCAGCAGCGCGTCTATCTGCACGCTCTGCTGGACGATCTGTGCGCGCAGGGCGCTGACCTCGCCACGCAGCTGGCCGATCTCCTGCGCCATTGCCTCGCGTTCGTGCATCAGGCCGTCGGCGCGGGTGCGTTCGGCGGCCAGCTGCTCCTGCAGGGTGCGCAGCGTGTTGCTGGTGGCTTCGTCGGCGGTACG
>Ga0209243_100282_pt1 | contig 10061 bp, 9 predicted proteins | sample UppTromiDAQMD024_FD_185836 | JGI IMG/M metagenome (GOLD analysis project Ga0209243, IMG submission 185836) | Upper troposphere microbial communities from Maryland, USA - DAQMD-024 (SPAdes) (version 2) | ecosystem: Environmental > Air > Outdoor Air > Unclassified | place: USA: Maryland, Virginia...
TGGATGCGCCTGAGCGTGCGGCGTGACCGCCTGGACGCCGTACAGAACCCCGCGGCCTACCTGCTGCGCATGGCCATGAATACCGTGATCGACCGCCAACGTGCAGACCACCGCCTGCTGAGCCTGGAGGAGGTGGATACGCTGATGGACTTGGCCGACCCTGCACCCGGCCCGGCGCAGGCGGCCGAACTGGACTTCGCGTTGGAAGACATGGTCGGCCTCCTGCAGCGCATGCCCGAGCGCCGTCGCCGCATCCTGCTGGCGATCCGCGTCGATGGCCTGCAGCAGCGGGACGTCGCCGATCACCTTGGTGTGTCGCTGCGGCTGGTGCAGCGTGAGCTGAAGGCGGCCCAGGACTATCTGGCCGAGCGCAGCGGGCAGGGGCGCCAGGTGCGGTTCTGAACGGCGGCATCCGTCTACACTTTGACGCCGAGCAGAACCCCGCAGCGTGCGGGAGCGGCATGAGCCCCCATGGATCCTGACGATCGCCCGCAACGCCCGCTGGATGCCGTCGAGCGTCAGGCCCACGCGTGGGTGGTGCGGCTGACCTCGGGCGAGGCGACCACCGCCGACGGGCGCCGGTTCCGTGATTGGTGCGAGGCTGACCCGCGTCATCGTGAAGCGTTCGGACGTGCGCGCAGGCAGTGGGAGCAGGTGCGGCTGGCCGGCGAGCAGCTGCCCGCCACCGCGCGTCAACCGGTCGCGCCGGCTCCGGCCCGGCGCTGGAGCCGACGCGCCTTTCTGGGTGCCGCGATTGCAGCCCCAGCCAGCCTGGTAGTGGTGGCGGCGATCCGCCCGCCGCTGGGGCTGTGGCCCTCGGTAACGGCGATGACAGCCGATTTCCATACCGGCACCGGTGAGCGACTGCAGATCACGCCCTCGCCGCAGCTGAAGATCGAACTGGATACGCAAAGCAGCCTGCGTCGTCGCGCGGACGCGCAGGGCGAAGGCTTCGAGCTGGTGCAGGGCCAGGCCGCGATCGAGACCCAGGCCGGCCTGCGTCTGGCGTTGTTCGCCGGCCCGGGTTGCGTGATTGCCGATGAAGGCGCAGTGCGCCTGGATGTGCGCAACACCCACGGCCAGGTTCGGGTGACCTGCCTGCATGGCAGTGCCCGTATCGAGCATGCGCAGGGCCGGCTGCAGCTGCAGGCCGGCCAGCAGACCCGGTACGACGAGCGCCTCAGCGGCGTGGTGGCCGAGGCCATGGCTTCGGACGTGAGCGCCTGGACCGAAGGCATGCTGGTGTTCCGCCGCGCACCGCTGCGCGAGGTGGTGGACGAGATCAACCGTTACCGCCGCGGCAAGGTGCTGCTGGGAGAATCGGCGTTGGCGCGTGCTCCGGTCAGCGGTCGCTTCCGCATTGATGATCCGGATGCGGCACTGGAGCAGCTGCGACTGACGATGTCGCTGGATCTGCGTCGCTTTCCGGGTGGCATTGCCGTCCTTGGATAGATGAAGACGCTGGCCGTGCGCACCGCGCAGGGCTGTTGCAAGCAAGGAGAGGCCAAGGATGCGCAACGAGACCATCGGTGTGCTGGATCTGCGACGCAATCTGTCGGCGCTGCTGGAAACCACCCAGCGACGGCCCCTGATGGTGCATCGCTATGGCTCGCCGTGGGTGTGCGTGGTGTCCGATGCGCAGTGGCAGCAACAGGCGGTGCTGCTGGATTTCGATCCGCAGTCGCACCCGCTGGCGATGCTGCTGCGCCTGCAGCAGCAGGCGCTTCCGCTGTCTGAAGCCGGGGCGTTGTCACCCGCGGTGCTCGCGCGCGCTCTGCTGTTGACGGGTGTGCATGGCATTGACGATCTGGCGCAGCTGCACGAGCAGGTGCTGCACCATCGCCTTTGGCATTGGTTCGTGGCGGGCACCCGCGATGTGATGGACAGTTGGCAGCTGCCGGCGCTGCGCGTTGCGATGGGGGCATTGTGCGATGACGTGGACATGACCGATGCGCTGGCCGCGTTTGCCGCGCGCAGCGACGTGGCGATACTGGCGCGCCGTTGCGGAGGTGAAGCACCGCGACTGGAGCGCGAAGCCTGCAGGCAGATGACGCTGCGATGACGTTGTCGATGAAGCGCCACGCAGCGCACAGAGCAGCATGTACGCTGTCGCTTCACCCGCCGTGCTGACGTCTTCTCCAGAGTACGACGCACCACGCGTCACAGAGCACGGGCGGCGCCGATGGCAGACAGTCGCAGGATCAGCATGCTGGAGCTGGATCGCCACCTGAGCCGGTCACTGGAGCAGGCGCGGCATACGCCCCTGAACGTGCAGCGCTACGGGCAATCGTGGGTCTGGGTGCTGTCCAGTGATGCCTGGGCGGATGCGGCGCGCTGGGCGGCACTGGATGGCAGTACGCACCCACTGATGGCGCTGCGAAGAGCCCTCGACCTGCAGCTGCGGCCCTGGCCCGAAACGGCCATGAGCCCGCTGCCGCTTGATGCAGGCGATGCGCGGCTGCTGCAACGCGCGGCCCTGCTGCTGGTCGTGCGTGATCTGAGCAGTGCCCAGCGCGTGTACGACGACCTGCGCTATCACCAGGCCTATCGGATGTTCATCGGCCTCGATCATGGGACAGCGTGGTCGCCGATGCAGTGCGTGCGCCTGCTGCAGGCCTGCGCGCACCCGTTGCTGCGCGGCTGCATCGACGAAACGCTGGCAAGGGTGCCGCGGCATCTGTTCGAGGCGGCATGTGCACCGGCTGCACGCACGGCGCCAGCGCAGGCACACGCGCAGCGAATTGCCGGCGGATGTTTATCGTACTGACACATGCACCGCTGACCATGGTGCAGCGGTCTCTTCCAGGATGACGAGGGCGGAACAATGGCAAGGCAGGTTCGTGGTCGCAAAGCTCGGCAGCAGGGTTTCAGCCTGATCGAAATCATGGTGGTAGTCGTGATCATCGGCATCCTCGCCGCATTGATCGTGCCGCGTCTGATGGATCGTCCTGACCAGGCGCGCGTGGTCGCGGCACGCCAGGACATCGCTGCATTGATGCAGGCATTGAAACTGTTCAAGCTGGACAACGGTCGCTATCCCAGTGCCGAGCAGGGCCTGCAGGCGCTGGTGAAGCCGCCGCAGGGCAGCGGTGGATTGCCGGTGACGCCGTATCTGGATCGCCTGCCGAATGATCCGTGGGGCCATCCGTACCAGTACCAGGTACCCGGAACCCACGGCGACATTGATGTGTTCTCGCTGGGAGCGGACAGCAAGCCCGGTGGCGACGCCGGGAATGCGGATATCGGCTCCTGGCAGCTGTGAGGCGCGCTGATGGCAGCCCGGAGGCGTTCGGTCTCGTGCATCCGCCAGCGTGGCATGGCGGTGATCGTCGCCCTGCTGGTGGTGGCGTTGGTGGCTGTGATTGCCACTGCGCTGCTGACCCGGCAGTCGGCGCAGCTGCGTGCGCTGCGCGGCGACCAGCTGCGCGCGCAGGTACGCATGGCCGTGGACGCTACGCTGGAGCGTGCGGCGCAGCAGCTGCGTGAGGATGTAAAGGAACAGCTGACCACGGTACGCGGCGGGCGCTGGGCGCGTCCATTGGAGCTGCAGGTGCCGTTGCCGGTGCAGCTGCAGCTGGTCGATGCGCAGTCGATGTTCAACCTGCGGAACCTTCTTGCGCATGGCAGGCCGGACCCCGAGGCGCGGCGCGCGTTCATCGCGTTGTGTGCCGGGCAGGGGCTGGGCCAGGGCGCCTGCGCATCCGCCGCGGACCACATCCAGGCGCGCCTGCGCGACGGCGACATCCAGGCGCAGGCACCGCTGCCGCGCGAATCACTGATCGAACAGGCGCTGCCGGGTGTCGATCCGGTGGCGTTGCAGGCGCTCGCGCGGCGCACCGTGGTGTTGCCGGCGCAGACCCTGGTCAATGCCAACACCAGCGACCTGAACGTTCTGCAGGCGGTGACGCCTGGGGTCGAGCCGGCACGGCTGCAGGCGTTGCTCGGTGAGCGCGACGCTGGCCATTGGCTGCTCAATCGCGGCGACATCGCCAACCGACTCCAACTGAGCAATGAACAGATGGCCGTGCTTCCCCTGGGTATCCATAGCGAGTGGTTCCTGGCCGTCGGTCAGGTGCAGGCTGACGGCAACGCGGTTGATTTTCGCGCGCTGCTCTGGCGCGAGTACCGCGACGATGGCGTGCGTGTGCAGCGCGTGTGGACGAGGATCGGCGCATGAACGTGCAGCTTCGGGTGCGCCTGCCGGCGCTTGAACGTCTGCGCGGCGACAGCGAGCTGGACTGGGCGCAGCTGCACAAGGGCGAGGTGCTGGTTCATGGCCGCGACACGCTGGCGGCGCTGGGCCTGCGGCATCCGCAGGCTGCGGTGCATGCCTGCCTCGATCCGAACGACCTGATCCTGCTGGAACTGCAGCTGCCGCCGTTGTCCGGGCGCCGCCTGCAGTCGGCGCTGCAGGGTGAGGTGGAGGCGATGCTGCTGGATGACCTGCAGGAGGTAGCGCTGGCCCACGGTGTGCAGGCGACGGACGGCACGGTTCCTGTGGCCTGGCTGGGCCAGCAGGCGCTCCTGCAGGCGCAGCAGCTGCTGGCTTCGTGTGCACTGCGGTTGCAGGCGCTGTATCCGACGCCGCTGCTGCTGCCCTGGCAGGACGGTCATGCCACGCTGCAGGTCGGCGGCGAGCACCTGCTGGTACGCAGCGGGCGCGACCGGGGTTTCGTTCAATGGTATGGCGGACGTGATGCCTGTGCGGTGATGCAGGCGTTGGCAGTGCGCCTGCAACAGGCCGGCATGCAGGCCGTGCAGTGGATCGATGGTGTGCCGCCGACGTGGCCGGACAGCCTGCCGGCCACCGCCATCCCCCATGAACGGCAGGCCTCTGGCCCCTTGCCAGGCTGGTCATTGCCGCTGCCCGGGGCGAGCCAGAAAGCGCCGCGGCTTGCGATCGGGCTGGCATTGGCGGCGATGTTGCTGGCCGCGCTCGGTCTGCAGCTGCAGGTCTCGCGGTGGCGAAGTGAGGGCGAGGCGCTGCAACAGGACATGGCACGCCAGTTCAGCGCACGCTTCCCGGAGATCACCGACGTGGTGGACCCGGTGCTGCAGGCAAGGCGAGCACTGGCCGTGCCACTGCCGGCGCCGCCGTTGCCGCCGCTGCAGCGTCAGGTAGCCGGCACGCTGCAGGCGGTTCCCGAGCTGGCCGGGCAGGTGCGCAGCCTGCATTACCAACCGGGCCAGCTGGACATGGAGCTGGATGCCGATGCCCAGGCATTGGCCGATGATCCACAGCGACTTGAGCGCTGGCAGCAGGCAGTGCAGGCGCAGGGCCTGCAGCTGGCGCGCGAAGCCGGTGGACGCCTGCGGGTGAACGGGGCTGGACAGTGACCATCCGAACCTTGCGACTGGGCGAGGGACTGGCAGGCCTGCAGCAACGCTGGCAACGCCTGCCACCGCGCGACCGGCTGATGCTGTGGGTGATGGTGGTGGCGCTGCTGGTGGCGGGTCTGTGGATGTTGTGGCTGGAGCCGCTGCTGAAGCAGCGCACGCACTGGCAGGCCGAGCTGCCGCGGCTGCAGGCACAGGCGCGTGTACTGGCACCATTGCTGCAGGCACGCGAGCGCCAGCAGCAGACGCAGGGGCAGCGCCCGACGATGGCCGGGTTGCGTGATGGAATCAAGTCGGCCGGCCTCGCCGACGGACTGCATATCGAAGCGCGCGACGGGCGTTGGCACCTGCAGGTGCACGCGGTGCCCGCTGACGCGCTGTGGAACTGGCTGCTGCCCGTGCTGGCCGATCCGGCCATCGAACTGCAGCAGCTGCAACTGACACGCACAGGGGATGCGAACATGCCGGCGGCGCGGATTTCCGGAAACATCGTGATGGCGCTCAACGTGGGTGCCCATCCATGAGGGCGATGCGCAGCCTTGCCTGCAGTGCCGCACTGGCCTTGATCGTGTGCATGGCCCACGCACCGGCGTCGGTGCTGGCGCAGGACGCCCGCGATGAGCCGGTGCAGTTGAACCTGGTCGACACCGATATCGGTGGCGTGTTGCGCATGGCCGCACGCTTCACCGGCCGCCAGTTCCTGGTCGACCCACGGGTGACCGGCAAGATGACAGTGGTTTCCGATGGCCCGGTCAGCCGTACCCAGGCCTACCAGTTGCTGTTAGGCGCACTGCGCATGCGTGGCTTCGCCGTGGTAGAGAACGGCGGCGTCAGCCGGGTGGTGCCGCAGGCCGATGCCAAGCTGTTGGGAGGACGCGTCGGCACCGGTGGTGCCGGCGGCGAGGTCGCCACGCGCACCTTCGCGCTGCGCTACGAGAACGCGGCGGCACTGGTGGCGGTGCTGCGTCCGATGATCAGTCCGGACAATCCGATCACCGCCAATCCAGGCAACAACACCCTGGTGATCACTGACTACGCCGACAACTTGGAGCGCATCGCACGGGTGATCGCAAGCGTCGATACACCGGCCGGCATGGACACCGACGTGGTGAAGCTGCAGCAGGGTATTGCCGTTGACGTCGCGGCGATGGTAGCGCCGCTGCTGGATGCGCAGGGCGCCGAGCCCACCCAGAAGGTGGTGGTGATGGCCGACCCGCGCAGCAACAGCGTGCTGCTGCGTTCCAGCAGTCCCGGTCGTACCCGCCTGGCGCGGCAGCTGGTGGAGAAGCTGGACCGCGCGCAGGACGAGTCCGGCAACCTGCATGTGGTCTACCTGCGCAATGCCCAGGCCAACCAGCTGGCCGGTGTGCTGCGTGGCGTGGTGGCCGGGCAGAGCGATGCACCCGCGATGGGCAGCAATGAAGGCATCACACCACTGCCGGGTGACGCCAACCGTTCCACGCCCGCGCAGCCGTCGCAACCGCAGCAGGCCAAGACCGGAGGCAATGCGCTGGAATCGCAGCGGCTCGACCCGAGCCGGCGTGACCCGATCGATGCGGGAAGCACCGGCTTCAGCCAGAACGGCATCTCCGTGCAGGCGGACGTGGCCACCAACACGCTGCTGATCTCGGCACCGGAGCCGGTGTACCGCAACCTGCGGCGTGTGATCGACCAGCTCGACCAACGCCGTGCGCAGGTGCTGGTCGAGAGCCTGATCGTGGAGGTCAACCAGACCGATGCGGCCGAGCTGGGCGTGCAGTGGATGCTGGGCAATGGACGCACCTTTGGCGGCACCCACTTCGGTGGCCCCACCGGCGGCAGCGGGCTGAGCACCACCGCGCGTACCACCCTTGACGTACTGCCCAAGGATGGTCTGAAGATCGGCGTGATCGACGGCACCATCAACCTGCCCGGTGTCGGCCAGATCCTCAACATGAAAGCGCTGGCCAATGCGCTGCAGAGCAAGGGCGGCGCCAACATCCTGTCCACGCCGAACCTGATGACGCTGGACAACGAAGCGGCCAGCATCATGGTCGGCCAGACCGTGCCGTTCGTCAGCGGCCGCTACGTGACCGACGGCGGTGGTGGCAGCAACAACCCGTTCCAGACCATCGTGCGCGAGGACGTCGGCCTGAAGCTGCGGGTGCGCCCGCAGATTTCCGAGGGCGGCACGGTGAAGCTGGACATCTACCAGGAAGTCAGCAGCATCGACGCGCAGAGTGCCAGCAGCACGGCCGGCATCATCACCAACAAGCGTGCGCTGGATACCAGCGTGCTGCTGGACGATGGCCAGATCATGGTGCTCGGCGGCCTGCTGGAAGACAGCGTCAGCCATGGCCGTGATGCGGTGCCGGGGTTGGGAAAGATCCCGGTGCTGGGCGCCTTGTTCCGCAGCGACACGCGCAAGCGCGCCAAGACCAACCTGATGGTGTTCCTGCGCCCGCACGTGGTGCGTGACCCGGCCGCCGGCCAGCGCCTGACCCGCGACCGCTACGACTACATGCGCAACGCGCAGGCCGGCGCGCAGCCGGTACAGAGCTGGGCCTTGCCGGCGCTGTCGGCACCGCAGCTGCCACCGCAGGATCTGTCTGTACTCGGCCAGGGCAATGCACGCGATGACCAGGGCCAGCCGCTGCAGAACAGCAGTCTGGCGGCGCTGTACCCGTCCGGTGACGGCGATGCGCAGCTGGTGCAGTTCGCGCAGGGGCTGGACCCGGCGCGTGCCAGCCAGGGCGTGGCGCAGGTGCGTGCACTGGGCCTGCAGGCCTATGCCGAAGCGACGCCCGGCGAGAGCGGGCAACGCCTGCGCGTGCGATTGCCGCGCGATCCGGTGACGCTGGACCCTGCGCTGCAGCAGCTGCGCGGGCTGGGCTACACGCCGGAACTGGTGATCGGGCCGTGAGCGCTTCCGCGCCGCTGCCGTACACCTGGGTGCGCAGCCATGGCGTGATGCTGTCCGAAGTTGGCGGCGAGCCCGTGTTACTGGGCACCGCCGACACCGCAGCGTGGGCCGTGGCCGAGCTGCGCCGCCGGCATGGCTCGCTGCCGTTCCAGGCGCTGGATGCTGCGACGTGGCAACAGCGGTTGGGTGAGCAGTACCGTGACGGCGGCGATGCCGCTGCCGTGGTGGGTGCCGCCGAAAGCGAAGTCGATCTGGACCGGCTGATGCAGGACATGCCGGAGGTCACCGATCTGCTGGATGCGCAGGACGATGCGCCGGTGATCCGCATGATCAACGCCTTGCTGGCGCAGGCCGCACGCGATGGTGCCAGCGATCTGCACATCGAGCCGTTCGAGACCCATTCGGTGGTGCGCTATCGCGTGGACGGCACCCTGCGCGACATGGTGCAGCCGCGGCGCGCACTGCACGCGGCGCTGGTATCACGTATCAAGATCATGGCGCACCTGGACATTGCCGAGAAGCGCTTGCCGCAGGATGGGCGCATTGCGATCCGAGTGGGCGGCCGGCCGCTGGATATCCGTGTCTCCACGGTGCCGACCGGGCATGGCGAACGCGCCGTGCTGCGCCTGCTGGAGAAGGACGCCGGCCGCCTGCAGCTGCAGCGCCTGGGCATGGCCGATGACACCCTGGCCACGTTCACCGGATTGATCCGGCAGCCGCATGGCATCGTGTTGGTCACCGGGCCGACCGGCAGCGGCAAGACCACGTCGCTGTACGCCGCACTGGGCCAGCTCGACAGCAGCACCAGCAACATCCTCACCGTGGAAGACCCGGTGGAGTACGACTTCGCCGGCATCGGCCAGATCCAGGTCAACGCGCGCATCGGCATGAGCTTTGGCACCGCGCTGCGCGCGATTCTGCGTCAGGATCCGGACACCATCATGATCGGTGAGATCCGCGACCTGGAGACCGCACAGATTGCGGTGCAGTCATCGCTGACCGGCCATGGCGTGCTGGCGTCCCTGCACACCAACGACGCGATCTCGGCGGTGACCCGCCTGGCCGACATGGGCGTGGAGCCGTTCCTGCTGGCTTCGTCGTTGCGCGGCGTACTGGCGCAGCGGCTGGTGCGGCGGCTGTGCACGCAGTGCCGTCGTGCCGAGGTGGACGGCGAGGGTCGCACCGTATGGCGCGCGGTGGGCTGCGCGGCCTGCGCCAACAGCGGCTATCGCGGACGCACCGGCATCCATGAGTTGTTCGTGGTGGACGACCGCGCGCGCGCGTTGATCCATGAAGGGCAGGGCGAGCCTGCGCTACGAGAGGCGGCACGGCGTGCCGGCATGCGGACCCTGCGACAGGACGGCCAGCGCTGGGTCGACAGCGGGGTGACCACGCTGGAAGAAATCCTGCGCGTCACCGGCGACGACTGAGGTCTGCATGGCACTGTTCGACTACCAGGCTGCCAACGCGCAGGGCCGCATCGAGAAGGGTCAGCTGGATGCCGACAGCCCGCGCGGTGCGCGCCAGCTGCTGCGTGGGCGCGGGCTGACCCCTGTACAGGTGAGTGCGGCGCGCAGTGCCGGCAGTGGCTGGGGCGCTCGGCGGCTGTCCGCCAGCGAGCTGGCCTGGGCTACGCGCCAGGTGGCCAGTCTGCTGGCCGCCAGCCTGCCGTTGGAAGGCGCATTGAGTGCGGTGATCGAGCAGGCCGAGCGCCCGCACGTGGCCCAGGCACTCACCGCGGTACGCGCCGACGTGCGTGCCGGCCAGCGCCTGACCGTTGCGCTGGCCGCGCGGCCGCGCGACTTCCCGCCGATCTATCGGC
>Ga0209243_100304_pt1 | contig 9042 bp, 7 predicted proteins | sample UppTromiDAQMD024_FD_185836 | JGI IMG/M metagenome (GOLD analysis project Ga0209243, IMG submission 185836) | Upper troposphere microbial communities from Maryland, USA - DAQMD-024 (SPAdes) (version 2) | ecosystem: Environmental > Air > Outdoor Air > Unclassified | place: USA: Maryland, Virginia...
CAGTGATGGCAAGGCCAGCGTGTGGGTGGTCAATCCGTCCAACGGTGCATTGAAGGCAACGCCGGTGCAGGTGGGTGCCTACGGCGCGCAGGCCGTGCCGGTCGTGTCCGGCGTGGGCGCGACGGACTGGGTGGTCGCTGCCGGCGGCCATCTGCTGCGCGAAGGCCAGGTGGTGACGCCGGTCGATCGCCAGAACCGCCCGGTGCTGGCACCGTCGGCCGCCAAGCCGGCGCCGGCCGCAGGCAAGGGGCACTGACCCGTGCGCCGCTTCAATCTCTCCGAATGGGCGCTGGGCAACCGTGCGCTGGTGTTGTTCGCGATGCTGGCGTTCGCCGTCATCGGTGCCTGGTCCTACAAGCACCTGGGCCAGTCTGAAGATCCGCCCTTCACCTTCAAGGCGATGGTGGTACGCACGATGTGGCCGGGCGCCACCGCCGAGCAGGTCTCGCGGCAGGTGACCGAGCCGATCGAAAAAGCGCTGATGAACACCGGCGAGTACGAATTCATCCGTTCGTACTCGCGGCCGGGCGAATCGCAGGTGATCTTCATGGCGCGCGACAGCCTGCGCTCCAAGCAGATCCCGGACCTGTGGTACCAGGTGCGCAAGCGCGTGGGCGATATCCGCGCGACGCTGCCGAGGGAGATCGTAGGGCCCTTCTACAACGATGAGTTCGGCGACACCTTCGGCAACATCTACGCGTTGACCGGCGAAGGCTTCGACTACGCGGTGATGCGCGACTATGCCGACCGCATCCAGCTGGAGCTGCAGCGCGTGCCCGACGTCGGCAAGATCGACCTGGTCGGCCTGCAGGACGAGAAGGTGTGGATCGAGTTGTCCAACACCAAGCTGGCCACGCTGGGCGTATCGCTGCAACAGGTGCAGCAGGCGCTGGCCGACCAGAACGCGGTCAGCGCCACCAGCTTCTTCGAAACCCCGACCGACCGCGTGCAGCTGCGCGTGACCGGTCAGTTCGATTCGATCGAGGACATCCGCAGATTCCCGATCCAGGCCGGCGAACGCACGCTGCATCTGGGCGACATCGCCGAGGTCAAGCGTGGCTTTGCCGACCCGGCCTCGCCTAAGATGCGCTTCATGGGCCAGGATGCGATCGGCCTGGCGGTGGCGATGAAGGACGGCGGAGACATCCTCAAGCTCGGTGCCACCCTGGATGCCGAGTTCGAACGCCTGCAGAAGACCCTGCCGGCCGGCATGCAGCTGCGCAAGGTGTCCGACCAGCCGCATGCGGTGGAAGAGTCGGTGGGCGAGTTCGTGCAGGTGCTCACCGAAGCGGTGGTGATCGTGCTGCTGGTCAGCTTCTTCTCGCTGGGCCTGCGTACCGGCCTGGTGGTGGGCGTGACCATCCCGCTGGTGCTGGCGATGACCTTCTTCGTCATGCACTACTTCGATATCGGCCTGCACAAGATTTCGCTGGGTGCACTGGTGCTGGCACTGGGCCTTCTGGTGGACGATGCGATCATCGCGGTGGAGATGATGGCCACCAAGATGGAGCAGGGCTACGACCGCCTGCGCGCGGCCAGTTTCGCCTGGGAATCCACCGCCTTCCCGATGTTGACCGGTACCCTGATCACTGCCGCTGGCTTCCTGCCCATCGCCACGGCGGCATCCAGCACGGGTGAGTACACCCGTTCGCTGTTCCAGGTGGTGACCATCGCGCTGGTGGTGTCGTGGATCGCGGCAGTGCTGTTCATCCCGTACCTGGGTGACAAGATGCTGCCGGACCTGTTCAACCCGCAGCTGCCGAAGCCGGACAGCCTGGCCGGCCGCTGGCGCGCCAAGCGCCTGCAGTGGGCCGACCGGCATCCGTCACTCGCGCGCTGGATCGTACCGAAGGAGCATGCGCACGATCATGATCCGTACCAGCGGCCGTTCTACACCCGCTTCCGGGCGTTCCTGGATACCTGCCTGCGCCATCGCTGGTGGGTGATCGCTGCGACCATTGCACTGTTCATCGGTTCGTTGATGCTGTTCCGCTTCGTGCCACAGCAGTTCTTCCCCGACTCGACCCGCCCGGAACTGATGGTGGACATCGAGCTGGCCGAAGGTGCGTCGCTGGCCGCGACCCAGGCACAGGCCGACAAGCTGGAGAAGCTGCTGAAGGGGCGCGAAGGCATCAGCAACTACGTGGCCTACGTCGGTACCGGTTCGCCGCGCTTCTACCTGCCGCTGGACCAGCAGCTGCCGGCCACCAACTTCGCCCAGTTCGTGGTGCTCACCGAAGACGCCAAGGCCCGCGAATCGACCCGCGACTGGATGCTGAAGGACGTGATCAGTCAGTTCCCGGATGTGCAGATGCGGGTGACGCGCCTGGAGAACGGGCCGCCGGTCGGTTATCCGGTGCAGATGCGCGTGTCCGGCGAGCACATCGCGCAGGTGCAGGCGATCGCGCGCCAGGTCGAGGCCAAGGTGCGCGAGAACCCGCACGTGATGAACGTGAACCTTGACTGGAGCGAGCCGAGCAAGGTGGTGCGGCTGGTGATCGACCAGGACCGCGCCCGCGCGCTGGGCGTCAGCAGTGCGCAGGTCAGCCAGTTCCTCAGCAGCTCGTTGTCGGGCATGAGCGTGAGCACCTATCGCGAAGGCAACCGCCAGATCGAGATGCTGCTGCGTGGCCCGGACAACGAGCGTGCGCAGCTGGACCTGCTCGGCAGCCTGGCGATCCCGACCAGCAGCGGCACCGCGGTGACGCTGTCGCAGGTCGCGCGGCTGGAATACGCCTTCGAGGACGGCATCATCTGGCACCGCAACCGTTTGCCGACGGTGACCGTGCGTGCCGACATCAGCGATGGCATGCAGCCGCTGGACGTGGTGCAGCAGATCGTGCCGACCCTGGATGGCATCCGTGCCGACCTGCCCAGCGGCTATCTGCTGGAGACCGGCGGCTCGGTGGAGGATTCGGCTCGCGGGCAGAACTCGATCAAGGCCGGCATGCCGTTGTTCCTGATCGTGGTGGCCACGTTGCTGATGCTGCAGCTGCGCAGCTTCTCGCGTGCGGCGATGGTGCTGGTGACCGCACCGCTGGGCATCATCGGCGCGACGCTGTTCCTGTTGCTGTTCCGCGCGCCGTTCGGCTTCGTGGCGCTGCTGGGCACCATCGCGCTGGCGGGCATGATCATGCGCAACTCGGTGATCCTGATCGACCAGATCCAGCAGGACATCGATGCCGGGCATGACCGCTGGCATTCGATCATCGATGCGACGGTGCGGCGTTTCCGCCCGATTGTGCTGACTGCGCTGGCGGCGGTGCTGGCGATGATTCCGCTGTCGCGCAGCGCGTTCTATGGCTCGATGGCGATCTCGATCATGGGCGGCCTGATCGTGGGCACGGTGTTGACCCTGGTGTTCCTGCCGGCGCTGTACGCGGCGTGGTTCCGGGTCAAGCCGGATGAATCCGGGGCGTGATGCCCCGGGTTCTGCGGCTTCGGCCCCTGGCAGGTGCCGACCTTGGTCGGCACTGAAGCATGCATCCACGCGTGGCGTGGACTGATCTGCTCGCAGGATCTGCTTTCTGTAGAGCCGAGCCATGCTCGGCTGCTCTTCGCACGATGATGGAGTGAGTCGAGCATGGCTCGACTCTACAGAAGCATCCACGCATGGCGTGGATCTACTGCAGCTGCAGGCCGATCCGCAGCACCGGCAGCAGCCATTCAATGAACACCTGCACGCGCAGCGCACGGTGTTGGCGATGCGGTTGCAACAGAGTCACCGGCAAGGGCTGCGCCACGTACTGCGGCATCACCTCCACCAATGCGCCTGATTGCAGTTCGGCCTGCACGTCGTAGCGCGGAATCTGCAGCAGCCCCAACCCCGCCACGCAGCACGCGATCGACGCCTCGGCGCTGTTCACCCGCACCCAGCCGGGCATCGGCAGCGTGCGCAGCTGGCCGCCGTCCTGCCACTCCCACGGTTCCACCCGCGCCGTGGTCGGCGACGCATAGTTCACTGCGCGGTGCTGCTGCAGGTCGGCGGGATGCTGTGGCACGCCGTGCCCGCGCAGGTAGGCCGGCGCGGCAACGTTGACGAAGTCGAGCTTGCCCAGTGTGCGCGCCACCAGGCTGGAGTCACCCAGCTGGCCGACCCGCAGCACGGCATCGCAGCCGTCTTCGATCAGGTTCACTGCGCGGTCGGTCATGCCCAGGTCCACTTCCACCTGCGGATACTGCGCGAAGAACCCGGGCAGCGCCGGAGCGATGATGCGACGGCCGATGCGGCTGGGCACGTCGATCTTCAGCAGGCCCATCGGCTGCGCGTCGTCCTGGCGGAACAGCGTTTCGGCGTCCTCAACCTCGGCGATCAGGCGCAGGCAGCGGGCATGGAACACGTCGCCGTCGTGGGTAGTGGACACTCGTCGGGTCGAGCGCTGCAGCAGGCGGGTGCCGAGCCGCTGCTCCAGCTCCGCAATGGCTGCCGAGACGGTGGAGCGGGGCAGGCCGAGCTGGTCGGCGGCGCGGGTGAAGCTGGCGCACTCCACGACCCGGGTGAAGATGCGGAAGCGATCGATCCGGTCCATTGTTCGCTGGTTCTGGAAAGTTAAGTCAATGTGGCGGGCTTTATCCGCATTTTCTGCACGATATCGTCGTCAGGGCAGGGTTGCCACCCCGGGCAGCCCCCTTCCGAGACCGAGATCGAGGCCATGACCGACCATTCCCTCAAGGGCAAGACCGTACTGATCGCCGGTGGCGCCAAGAACCTGGGCGGACTGATCGCCCGCGACTTCGCCAGCCAAGGCGCCAAAGCCATCGTCATCCACTACAACAGCGCCGCCACCCAAGCTGATGCAGAGGCGACCGTCGCCGACGTGCAGGCCGCCGGCAGCAAGGCGGTGGCCTTGCAGGGCGACCTGACCTCGGCCGCAGCGATGGAGCGCTTGTTCGCCGATGCCGTGGCCGCAGTCGGCCGTCCCGACATCGCCATCAATACAGTCGGCAAGGTATTGAAGAAGCCGCTGCTTGACATCAGCGAAGCGGAGTACGACGAGATGAGCGCAGTCAACGCCAAGGCCGCGTTCTTCTTCCTCAAGGAGGCGGGCCGTCACGTCAACGACGGCGGCCGGATCTGCACCCTGGTCACCTCGCTGCTGGGTGCGTTCACGCCGTTCTACTCCAGCTACGCCGGCACCAAGGCCCCGGTCGAGCATTTCACCCGTGCGGCGTCGAAGGAGTTCGGTGAGCGCGGCATCTCTGTGACCGCGATCGGCCCCGGTCCAATGGACACGCCGTTCTTCTATCCGGCCGAGAGTGCCGACGCGCAGGCGTATCACAAGACGGCTGCGGCACTGTCGCCTTTCACCCGCACCGGCCTGACCGACATCGCCGACATCGTGCCGTGGATCCGCTTCCTGGTCACCGATGGCTGGTGGATGACCGGGCAGACCATCCTGGTCAATGGCGGTTACACCACCAAGTAACGTCGCGCGGGCTCGACGCTGCGGAAGGCATGCAGGCACAATCGTGCGCTGTTCCAGGGCCGGAGCGCCTGCCATGTTTTTCCGCACGACCTGCGCTTTGGCGCTGCTGCTGACTGCCTGCAGCGGGAGCGCCCGTGCGCAGACCGCAGAGACAGATGCAGTGCTGTTCCAGAATGATCTGCGCGAGGTGCTTGAATGCAGCGCAGGCCCGGATCTTCAGCAGCGCGTCGTCAGCCGCCTGCGCGCGGCACGCTATACCGACGTCGCCGAACGCACTGCGGAACTGCGCGACTGGCGTTTCGAGGAGAAAGGGGCGGATGACGATCACCGGATGACTGTCATCACACTGCCACAGCCGATGACGGTCCACGGTATTGATGCGCGGCAGGTCGTTGCCGACCCCTTCGGCTTCTCGATTGCGCTTGACGGTGCACAGCGCGAGCGCGTCATCGCTGCCTATGGCCTGCACCTGCAGTCGAGCACGCTGCGTGAGCCGCTCGAGCTATGGTCGGCACCCACTGCGTCGGTCATTGTGCGCAGTGCGGGTGATGGCCATCGACTGGGGTGTTCACCCCAGGGAACGGGCAAGGACGCCGCGGCACGTCCGGCAATGGCTGTCCAGGACCTGCAGGAGGCCAGCGAGTGCCACGCCGACGAGGCTACGATGGGCCGGCTGCAGGCCTTCTGGCAGGGCATTTCCGAGCGCTCGCAGCTGGAATGGCCACAGGAGGTACGATCAGTCAGCGAAGTGAGCTACACCGTGGGTGATGCCGAGCTGCCTCTGCTGGTGATTGGGTTGCAGTCGCCCATCCAGATGCATGGCGTGGCGACGCGTACGATCACGCTGGCCTTCGGCGGCTTCTTTGGTGCCGACCTCGGTGACGTTGCGGTGGCGCCCGTGCTTGCCCAGGCCGGCATGGGCACCTCGCACCAGGTAGGCAAAGCTACCTGGCAGCGCGCATTGCCGCCGATGGCGTTCAAGGGGGGCGACTGGATCCCGCAGCACATTGTCATGCTTACCGACGAAAATCACGTCATCGCCGGTTGCGCCAGCGACTACGTGCGCAGCCGTCCGCGCTGAGCGGATCGCATCACCGGCACAGGGCCGGGTGCCGAGCGTGTCCCGACACCCGCATGCATCACCCCAGCTTGGCCAGTACCGCGTCGGTGGCGGCCGCCGTGCTCACGGCGGAACCCCGGGCGGCCAGGTCTGCGGTGAACACCCCATCATCCAGCACCGCATGCACGGCCGCTTCCACCGCGGCGGCTTCGGCTTCCAGGCCCAGCGAATGACGCAGCAGCATCGCCGCGCTGAAGATCGTCGCGTAGGGGTTGGCGATGCCCTTGCCGGCGATGTCCGGCGCCGAACCGTGGATCGGTTCGTAGATGCCGACCGCACCGGGTTCGCCCAGCGAGGCCGAGGGCAGCAGGCCAAGTGAGCCGGCCAGCATCGAGGCCTCATCGGTGAGGATGTCGCCGAACATGTTCTCGGTCACGATCACGTCGTACTCGCGCGGCTTGGCCAGCAGATGCATGGCCATCGAGTCGACCAGCTGGTGCTCCAGCGCCACGTCCGGGAACTCTTCGCGACCGATGCGTGCAGCTACGTCACGCCACAGGCGCGAGGTTTCCAGCACGTTGGCCTTGTCCACCGAAGTGACCTTGCCGCGGCGCTGTTGCGCCAGGCGGAAGGCGCTGCGCAGCACGCGTTCGATCTCGGCCACGGTGTAGCGGCACAGGTCACTGGCGCTGTCGGCGTCGCGGGTCTTGTCGCCGAAGTAGATGCCACCGGTCAGTTCGCGTACGACCACGAAGTCCACGCCCTGCAGCAGCTCGGCCTTGATCGGCGACGCGTGCAGCGCGGCCTCATGGGTACGCACCGGACGCAGGTTCGCATACAGGCCCAGCGCCTTGCGGATCGCCAGCAGGCCCTGTTCCGGGCGCACCTTGGCATTGGGGTCGGACCACTTCGGGCCGCCAACCGCGCCCAGCAGTACGGCGTTGGCAGCCTGGCAGGCAGCCAGGGTGGAGGTGGGCAGCGGCTCGCCATGGCGGTCGATGGCGATGCCACCGATGTCGTGCTCGCTGAAGGTAAAGGTGTGGTTGAAGCGTTCGGCGACGGCCTTCAGGACGGCGACTGCGGCGGCGGCGACTTCCGGGCCGATGCCATCACCGGACAGGACAACGATTTCAGCGTGCATGCTCACTCTCGTAACGTTCGATTTCAGGGACACGGCCCAACAGATACCCCAACTGGTCGACACCTTCCAGCAGGCAGGTCTGCGAGAAGCCATCCAGCGGGAAGGAATAGACGCGGCCGTCAGGCGTGCGCAGCTCGCGCGCGGCCACGTCGATGGTCAGCTCGTCGTCCGGGCGCTGCATCAGCGCCTGCACGTCGGCTTCGTCCAGAACGATCGGCAGCAGGCCGTTCTTCAGCGAGTTGCCGCGGAAGATATCGGCGATCTCGCTGCTGACGATGGCACGCAGGCCGAGGTCGGTCAGGGCCCACGGTGCATGCTCGCGCGATGAGCCGCAGCCGAAGTTGCGGCCCGCCAGCAGGATGCTGCGGCCGGCATTGTGTGGCTGATTGAAGGCGAAGTCGGCCACCGGCGAACCGTCGGCCTGCCAGCGCCAGTCATTGAAGGCGTTGCGGCCCAGGCCAGCGCGTTCGGTGGTGGACAGGAACCGCGCCGGAATGATCTGGTCGGTGTCGATGTTGGTCTGCGCCAGCACCACGCTGGACGAGGTCAGGGTACGGAAACCGGCCATCACGCCACCTCCTGTGCGAACAGCTCGCGGGTATCGGCGACATGCCCGTTCACTGCGGCCCACGCGGCGCTCATCGGCGAGGCCAGCAGCGTGCGCGAGCCGGGACCCTGGCGGCCTTCGAAGTTGCGGTTGCTGGTGCTCACGGCCAGCTGGCCAGGTGCAACCAGATCGCCGTTCATGGCAATGCACATCGAGCAGCCCGGCTCGCGCCATTCCGCTCCGGCCGCACGCACGATCTCATGGATGCCCTCGGCCTCGGCCTCGCGCTTGACGATCTCCGAGCCCGGCACCACCAGCATGCGAACCCGGTCAGCGACGCGACGACCGCGCAGTACCTGCGCCACTTCGCGCATGTCGCTCAGCCGACCGTTGGTGCACGAACCGACGAACACCACGTCCACCGGCGTTCCGGCCAGCGCCTTGCCGGCCTGGAAATGCATGTAGTCCAGGCCCTTCTGTGCGGCGGCATCGTTGGCCGCCGGAATCGGCGCATCCACCGCGATAGCCGTGCCCGGATGGGTACCCCAGGTCAGGGTCGGGTGGATGTCGGCGGCGTCGATGTGCACTTCGCTGTCGAAACGCGCGCCCTCATCGCTGCGCAGCTGCTGCCAGCGCGCCACGGCGGCGTCGAAGTCGGCGCCCTTCGGCCCGCGCGGCGTAGCGGCGACGAAGTCGAAGGTGACCTGGTCCGGCGCCACCATGCCGGCACGCGCACCCGCTTCGATCGACATGTTGCACAGGGTCATGCGCTGTTCCATGTCCATCGCTTCGATGGTGCTGCCACGGAATTCGATCACGTGGCCGGTGCCGCCGTTGACGCCGATCACGCCGATGATGTGCAGGACCA
>Ga0209243_100305_pt1 | contig 9013 bp, 7 predicted proteins | sample UppTromiDAQMD024_FD_185836 | JGI IMG/M metagenome (GOLD analysis project Ga0209243, IMG submission 185836) | Upper troposphere microbial communities from Maryland, USA - DAQMD-024 (SPAdes) (version 2) | ecosystem: Environmental > Air > Outdoor Air > Unclassified | place: USA: Maryland, Virginia...
GACATCTCCTGCGGAAACACGAATGGCGGAAGGCAGCAGGAGTCGAACCTACCAGGGAACGATCGACGCCCCCTACTGGGTTTGAAGCCCAGCCGCATGCCCGGATGCGCATGCCTTCCGAAAGTACGGCGGTACCGGTGGGCTCAGTCGCGGGCTGCGTTCCACTGCAGGTCGCCACGCGGCCGATGCTGGTCACCGACGCGTCGAGTGTAGCCAACGCGATTGAAGAACTCCAAGATCTGGATGCTGCGTTTGCGGCCCAGGCCGATGGCATCGCGGAAGGCGGCCGCATCCACCGTGCCGCTGGCCTGTGACAGCTGCGCGACGATGGCGGCGAGTTCCACAATGCGCGCGGGTGCATAGAACAAGTCCGGCACCACTTGAAACAGTTCGCCACGTGCGGCGGCGCGGCGCAGGACGGCGCGGACCTCGTCTTCGGCCAGTCCGAAGTCGGCGGCCAGGGTACGCACCCACGGTGGATCGAAGCCGCCGGCGTGCAACTGAGGTAGCACGCGGTCCAGCAGCAAGCGTTCGCGTTCCGGTGGCGCATGGTCGTGGCCGGGCAGGCGCCACCACGCACCCGCGCGCTGCACGAGGCCGTCTTCAAGCAGGTCCTGCAGCAGGGCGTTCCACAGTCCTGCTGCCAATGCAGGAAGGGTGCTGCGCTGCAGGCGCCCGCTGTCGACACCCGGCTCGTCCGGGCGTCGCTCATGCCATCCACGCAGTGAGGTGATCAACTGCTCGCGCAATGCCTGCCAATGCGAGTCAAGGATGATCACCGTGTCTTCGCGGGTGGCGATGCGTCGCGTGTCTGCAGGAAGATCGATCCGGTCGGCCGCGCGCCGGCAGTACCGTTGCAGCGCGGCCATGGGTATGCCGAAGGGCGCCTGCTGCAACAGCGGGCCGATTCCCGCACCTGCGGCCAGCTGCTCCAGTGCTCCCAGCCAGGCGAGCCGTGCGGGGCTGCGCCGGCGCCGCTGCGGCGGATCCGGGTCGAGCACGACGCCACCACCCAGCGTATGGGCCGCAGCTGAATCGCGGGCAATGAAGCGATCGCCACACATCGCACAGACGGGTGCATCGAACACCAGTTGCACCAACTGCCCATTGCCGTGATCGTCGTCCTCCAGCAGCACCACATGGGCCTGCCGGTGCATCGTGCCCCAGTGGATATGCAGCGGCGCCCAGTCGCGCAACGGTGCGGACAACGCGGAAAGACGCAGGCGCACATCGACCCGGGTGGTCGCCAGCAGGGCGCGCGGGTCGGCGATCCAGTCGCCACGGTGGATGTCATCACGGGCGATGGCCGCCAGGTTCAGCGCGCAGCGCTGCCCGGCCATCGCGTGGTCGCTGGCCTGGTTCTGTGCGTGGATGCTGCGCACGCGTACGTCGGTGGCGGCGGGCATCAGCTGCAGGTGGTCGCCCACCATGGCGACGCCGCCATGCACTGCGCCGGTCACCAGCGTGCCGTGGCCGGCCAGCGAGAACACGCGGTCCACCGGCATGCGGAACAGTTCGCTGCGCAGTTCGGCCTGGCGCGTACTGGCGTCGTCCGCTGCCCACGCGTGCAGCTGGGTACGCAGTGCGCTGATGCCGGCATCGTCGGGTGCGGTGCTGTTGCAGGCGAACAGAGGGGAATCCTGCAGTGGTGTCGCGGCCAGCAGCGCAGCGATCTCGATCTCGACCCGGGCGATGCGCGCCGCATCCACACGGTCGATCTTGGTCAGCGCCACAGCCCCCCGGTTCACGCCCAGCAGTTGCAGGATCGCCAGATGCTCGCGGGTCTGTGGCATCACGCCGTCGTCGGCAGCGATCACCAGCAGGGCGACATCGATACCCGTGGCACCGGCCACCATCGTGTGCACGAAGCGCTCATGGCCCGGCACGTCGACGAAACCCAGCGTCGCGGCCGGGCCTTCGACGTCCGTGCTTTCCACCGGGACATAGGCGTAGCCCAGTTCGATCGATATGCCGCGCGTACGCTCTTCCTGCAGGCGATCGGTTTCGATGCCGGTCAGTGCGCGTACCAGGCTTGTTTTGCCATGGTCGATATGCCCGGCGGTGCCGACGATCATGCCTGCAGCATGCTCCATTGGGCCAGGAACACCGCTTCGTCCCCGGGTTCCAGGCAGCGCAGGTCCAGCCACAACGCGTCATCGGCGATGCGGCCCAGCACCGGGCGCGGTAGTTGGCGCAAGCGCTTGGCCAGGCGATCCAGCCCGCCACGGCGTGCGCTGGTGATGCGCAGTCCGGCGCTGGCCAGCTGTGCCTGTGGCTGCGCGCCGCTGCCGACCTGGCTGTGCATTGAGGCCTCTTCAAGGGTGTAGTCGTCTGCCAGCACGGACTGCATCGGCTGCAGCAGGCGATGGGCCTGCGCAGCAACGTCATCCTGCGTGCGCGACAGGGTGCGCAGGGTGGGCAGCCTCTGTGTCAGCAGCTCCGGTTCGCGGTACAGGGCCAGCACCGCTTCCAGCGCAGCCAGTCCCATCTTGTCCATGCGCAGTGCGCGCTTGAGCGGGTTGCGGTTGATCCGCGCGATCAGGTCGGCGCGGCCGGCGATGATGCCGGCCTGCGGACCCCCCAGCAGCTTGTCGCCGCTGAACGAAACCAGATCGGCGCCGGCCGCCAGCGTTTCCTGCACGGTGGGTTCGTGCGGCAGACCGAACGTGGCCAGATCGCACAGGCTGCCACTGCCCAGGTCCACCACCAGCGGCAGGCCATGCGCGTGCGCGATCGCGGCCATCGCCGCGGTGTCGACCTTGGCGGTGAAACCGGTGATCGCGTAGTTGCTGGCGTGCACCTCCATCAGCAATGCGGTGCGTGCGCCGATGGCGTTGGCGAAGTCGGCCGGATGGGTACGGTTGGTGGTGCCGACTTCCAGCAGCCGCGCCCCGGCACTGCGCATCACGTCGGGAATGCGGAAGGCGCCACCGATCTCCACCAGCTCGCCGCGAGACACCACCACGTCGCGGCGGTTGGCCAGGCTGTTGAGCAGCAGCAGGACCGCCGCCGCATTGTTGTTCACCACGGTGGCGGCTTCAGCGCCGGTCAGTTCGCAGATCAATGCCTGTACCCGTGCATCGCGGTCGCCGCGACGGCCACGTACGACGTCGAACTCCAGGTCCACCGGCGCGGTCATCGCGCGAGTGACTGCGTGTACGGCGGCATCGGGAAGCAATGCGCGGCCGAGATTGGTGTGCAGCACGGTGCCGGTCAGGTTGAACATCGGCTGCAGGTCCAACCGTGCATCGGCTGCGAGTGCGGCCTCGACCGCTGCGGCCAGCGCTGGGCCCTCAACCGCTTCCTGCAGCTGCGCGGTCGACAACTGGCCGGCGCTGATACGCTCACGCAGCACCTGCAGGTGCGAACGCAGCAGCTGGGTGATGCGGCTTCGACCGTGGCCTTCGATCAGTGGCGCCAGTGCAGGCAGGCGCAGCACCCGGTCCAGCGAGGGCAGGGCGGAAACCGATGCCGGGGTGGGGGGCGTGGCGCTCATCGCCTCAATCGCCGTCGGATTGCCACAACAGCGGACTCTGGCTGGCGCGCGCATAGCCTTCCTCGGCCAGCAGCAGATCCAGCGCCAGCGTGCCGAGGTCATCGGCAACCGGCTCCAGTGACGGGTCTTTCTCCAGATACAGGATCTTGCGGTAGCTGTGGCAGTGGTCGCAGGTCTCGGCACGCACCGCGCTCTCGCGCACCGCCTCGCCGCTGTCGCGGTCCACATCGGCCAGGGCGCGATAGGCGATGTCCTTGCCGGCGGCACCACACTGGCTGCACTGCACGCGCACGTAGTGCCACTGGCAGGCGCACAGCGAGCACGACAAGTAGCGGTAGGACGCATAGGGCGGCCGCGCCTGCACTACGCTGACCACCGGTAGCGAGCCGCACAACGGGCACAGGCCGGGTGCATCGGCCAACGGTTTCAGGTCGGTGGGGCGGAAGCTGTCCGTCAGCACCGCCCAATAAGCCTGCAGTGCATTCATGACCAGCAGCGCAGCGACCGCATCTACCGACGGCGCGTCATCGCGCTCCAGCACGGCATGCGCCTGCGCATCCAGCCAGGCATCGTCGGCCGCGGCGACGCGCTGCAGCTCCTGGCGGGTTTCCACCGGAAGCCCGGCCTCGTCGGCACAGTGCTGGCACAGCGTGCGCAGCCAGTCGCGCCAGCGTCCATCCAGTTGAAGCGTGTTGGCCGGCCGCAACGGCATGCCGGCACCGGCCGCCGCACTCGACTGCTGCGCACGTGCGTGCGACTGCAGCGCCTCGCGTTGCTGCGGTGTCAGCTCGTCCAGCAGCGCCTGCTGTGCATCGGCCAGCGCCGCCAGCAGCTGCAGGTAGCCGCCGATGGCACTGCGCGCAGCCAGGCTGCGCAGGCGCGTCGCGCGCTCAGCAAACAGGGACGTGACATCGGGCAGGATGATGCGCGGGACATCGCGCGAGGCGAGCGTCTCGATCTCACCGGGTTCAAGGATGCGTTGCGCCATGCAGGGCCGGCCAGAAGAACCAGGCTCCATCCTCGCCGTTGTCGGCGCTGGCGTCCAGCGTGTTCAAACAACGCAGTCGAGCAAAGCAGTCGAGCATGGCTCGACTCTACAAAATTCGGTTTCGGTCGTTGCCATGTTCATTGTGTCGACCAAGGTTGACACCCACCAAGAGCAGCTCATGCCATTCCGACAGCAGCGGGAAACTGTCGAGGGCGGGGTGGGTCCGGTTGCGGGGGTGTCCGCGGCATGGATGCCGCGGCCAAGCCCCCAAGGACGGGTTTACGGCGTCCCCCGCAACCGGACCCACCCGGCCACCCCTCAGGAAGCCAGCTTTTGACGTTGACGTTGCCTCTGCGGGTGCAGGGCCGCAGGCCCTGCCGCTACCCCTCTTCCCGCCGTCCGCGCAGGATGTCCCGGAACCATTGCCGGTGATGTTTGTACGCCCACCCATAGGTCACCTTGCCCTGGGTCATCGCCCGCACCGAGCCCTTGATCCAGAGCGCTGCGTAGATGTGCACCACGATCGCGCAGATCAACACCCAGCCGAACAGCGCATGGGCAAGTACCGAGAAGCGGATCACCCCGATCGGGAAGAAGTGGCTGAAATACTGCCGCCAGACCACGAAGCCGGTCAGCAGCAGCGCCGACAGGCAGCCGATGATGGCCCAGAACAGCAGTTTCTGGCCCGCATTGAAACGGCCCACCGGCGGCAGCTTCTCATCCTCGTTGCGCAGCACATCGCGCATGCCGCGCATCCACGCGCGATCGTCAGCGGTCGGCAGATTGTCGCGCCACATGCGGAACGCCAGCAGTGCAAAGCCCACCACCATGGCCAAGCCGATGAACGGGTGCAGGATGCGCGTCCACGGTCCACCGCCGAACAGCTGGGTCAGCGGAAACAGGGCAGGGTGGAACAGGGCCAACCCGGACAAGGCGGTCAGCACGAAGCAGATCGCCACGATCCAGTGGTTGATGCGGGTCGGCGCACGGTAGCGGATGATCTGGCGCGGGTGCGGGGCGTACTTCATGGCCGCTGCTCCTCTTCGATCTTCTTCGCCTCGTGTTCGGCTTCCTCTTCTTCCTCGTCATTGACCGTGTTGCGGCCGATGCCGATGTAATGCAGGAACCCAGCGAAGGCGGTGGCGGCGATCGCCAGCACGCCCAGCGGCTTGGCCACGCCCTTCCAGATTTCCACCATCGGGCTGATGCGCGGGTCCTTGGGCAGGTCGGCGTACAGCTCCGGCTTGTCCACATGCTGCAGCACGTACATCACGTGGGTGCCACCCACGCCCTGCGGGTCGTACAGGCCGGCGTTCTCGTAGCCGCGCGATTTCAGGTCGTCCACGCGTCCGGCCGCGTGCTCGGTCATCGCCTGCTTGCTGCCGAAGGTGATCGCACCGGTCGGGCAGGTCTTCACGCAGGCCGGTTCCTGGCCCACCGCCACCCGGTCCGAGCACAGTGTGCACTTGTAGGCCTTGTGGTCCTTCTTGGAAATGCGCGGCACGTCGAACGGGCAACCGGTCACGCAGTAGCCGCAGCCGATGCAGTTCTCTTCCTGGAAGTCGACGATGCCGTTGGCGTACTGGATGATTGCGCCGGGCGACGGACAGGCCTTCAGGCAGCCCGGATCGCTGCAGTGCATGCAGCCTTCCTTGCGGATCAGCCATTCCAGCTTGCCCTTCTCGTCCTCGTACTCACGGAACTTCATCACCGTCCACGACTGGTCGCTCAGGTCGGGCGGGTTGTCATAGCTGCCAACGCAGCTGCCCACTTCGTCGCGCAGGTCGTTCCATTCCATGCAGGCGACCTGGCAGGCCTTGCAGCCGATGCACTTGCTCACATCGATCAGCTTGGCGACCTGGCCGGTGTGCGCACCACGCGCCTCCGGCGAGGGCGTGGTGGTGGCCGAGCGGCGGATGATGTCCAGGGATTGCAGTGACATGGCGTGTCTCCTACACCTTCTCGACCTTGACCAGGATGCACTTCGATTCGGGCGTCTGCGAGTTGCCGTCACCGATGGCGTTGGTCAGCGTATTGGCGATGTATCCGGGCTTGGCCGCACCGAGGAAACCCCAGTGGATCGGCACGCCCACCTGGTGCACGGTCCGGCCATCGATCTGCAGGGCCTTGATGCGCTTGGTCACCATCGCAACGGCTTCGATATGGCCGCGCTTGGAACTGACCCGCACGCGGCTGCCGTTGTTGATGCCCAGCTCGTCGGCCAAGGCCGCGCCGATCTCGACGAACTGCTCGGGCTGGATGATGGCATTCAACTTGCCGTGCTTGGTCCAGAAGTGGAAATGCTCGGTCAGGCGGTAGGTGGTGGCCACATGCGGGAACTCGTCCGGCGAACCGATCTGTGCACGGTCGCTGGCGAACACGCGTGCTGCCGGATTGTTCAGCGTCAGTGCCTGGCCGGGGCTGAGCGGATTGCTGCGCAGCGGTGTATCGAAGGGTTCGTAGTGTTCCGGGAACGGGCCTTCGGCCATGCCGGCCTTGGCGAAGAAGCGGGCGATGCCCTCCGGGTTCATGATGAACGGGCCCATCCCACCGGCGGGATCTTCGTCGGCCTTGAAGTCCGGCACGTCCACGCTGCCCCAGTTCTTGCCGTTCCAGGCCAGCAGCGTGCGGCGGGGATCGAACGGTTGGCCGGCCACGTCGCACGAGGCGCGGTTGTACATCACCCGGCGGTTGGCCGGCCACGCCCAGGCCCAGCCCAGCGTGTTGCCGATGCCGGTGGGGTCGCTGTTGTCGCGCCGCGCCATCATGTTGCCGGTCGGGCCCCAGGCGCCGATATAGATCCAGCAGCCGGAGGCGGTGCTGCCGTCGTCGCGCAGGTCGCCGAATGCGGCCAGCTGCTCGCCGGCCTTGCGCACCAGCTTGGTCGGGTCCTTCGGATCGAACACGTCGGCCAGCGCCTTGCCGTTGTATTCCATCGCGAGTTCTTCCGGCGTCGGCAGCTCCGGATTGGAATACTTCCACGCCAGGTCGCGCACCGGCTCCCACCACGCACCGCCGTCCTTCTCGTACATCGCTTTGATGCGATGGAACAGCTCGGACATGATCTCGATGTCGCTGCGCGCTTCTCCCGGCGGATTGGCACCCTTCCAGTGCCACTGCAGCCAGCGCGAGGAGTTCACCACGGCGCCGTTTTCCTCGGCGAATGACGTGGTCGGCAGGCGGAACACCTCGGTCTGGATCGTGCTCGGGTCGACATCGTTCAACGCACCGTGGTTCTGCCAGAAGGCGATGGTCTCGGTTTCCAGCGGGTCCATGCTGACCATGAACTTCAGCTTGGAGAACGCGCTGATCAGCTTGCCCTTGTTCGGCGCCGAGGCCAGCGGATTGAAGCCCTGGCAGATGTAGCCATGGATCTTGCCTTCATTCATCAGCTCGTACGCCTGCAGCATGTCGTACGGCTTGTCGAGCTTGGGCAGGTAATCGAAACACCAGTTGTTGTCGGCGGTGGCGGCGTCGCCCCACCACGATTTCATCAGGCTGACGTGGAACTTCGGGTAGTTCTGCCAGAACGACATCTGGTTGGCGCGCAACGGCTTCTGCGTGCGCTTGGCGATGTAGGCCTCGTAGTCCTGCTCGTCCTGCTTCGGCAGCGTCAGGTAGCCGGGCAACAGGTCGGACATCAGGCCGATGTCGGTCAGGCCCTGGATGTTGGAATGCCCGCGCAAGGCGTTCATGCCACCACCGGCCACGCCGATGTTGCCCAGCAGCAGCTGCACCATGGTCCCGGCACGCACGTTCTGCGCGCCGATCGAGTGCTGCGTCCAGCCCAGCGCGTACAGGATGGTCATCGCCTTGTCCTTGCCGGCGGTGGACGCGATCATGTCCCAGATCTGGCGGATGCTGTCGGCCGGCGTGCCGCAGATGCGTTCGACCATCTCCACGGTGTAGCGCGCGTAGTGCTGCTTGAGCAGGTTGTAGACGCAGCGCGGGTCCTTCAGCGTCGGGTCGCTGCGCACGAAGCCATCGTCACCGTAGGCGTAGTCCCAGCTGGAGCGGTCGTAGCTGCGCTTCTCTTCGTTGTAGCCCGAATACAGGCCGTCCTTGAAGGCGAATTCGTCCTTCACCAGGAACGACATGTCGGTGTAGTTCAGCACGTACTCGTGCTGGATGCGGTCCTCGGTCAACAGGTAGTTGATCAGCCCGCCCAGGAACACGATGTCGGTGCCGGTGCGGATCGGCGCGTACACGTCGGCCACCGCAGCCGAGCGGTTGAAACGCGGATCGACCACGATCAGCCGGGCCTTGTTGTGTGCCTTGGCCTCGGTCACCCATTTGAACCCGCACGGGTGTGCCTCGGCGGCATTGCCACCCATGATCAGGATCAGGTCGGCATTCTTGATGTCGACCCAGTGATTCGTCATCGCACCACGGCCTAGCGTCGGGGCAAGACCTGCCACCGTCGGGCCGTGTCAGACACGTGCCTGGTTGTCGAATGCCAGCATGCCGAGGGAGCGGACGACCTTGTGGGTCAGCACCGCGGTTTCATTGCTGGTGGCCGAGGCCGCCAG
>Ga0209243_100308_pt1 | contig 8970 bp, 8 predicted proteins | sample UppTromiDAQMD024_FD_185836 | JGI IMG/M metagenome (GOLD analysis project Ga0209243, IMG submission 185836) | Upper troposphere microbial communities from Maryland, USA - DAQMD-024 (SPAdes) (version 2) | ecosystem: Environmental > Air > Outdoor Air > Unclassified | place: USA: Maryland, Virginia...
GAAGAAAGCTTCAGACGCATTCCCGAAAGCCGCCAGCGAACCTGGCGGCTTTTTTCATGCCGCCACGCTGGGGACCCCCAACGTTCCGGAGATCTCCCGCAATGCCCCCGCACACCGACGACCTGCGCATCCGCACCATCGAACCGCTGACACCGCCTGCCCAGCTGCTGGCGATGCTGCCCTGTGACGATGAAGCCTCCGACACCGTCAGCGCCTCGCGCGCGGCCCTGCACCAGATCCTGCACGGCCGCGACGACCGCCTGGCAGTGGTGGTCGGCCCGTGCTCGATCCATGACCCGAAGGCCGCCATCGAGTACGCCCAGCGCCTGAAGCCGCTGCGCGATGCGCTGGCCGGCGAACTGGAAATCGTCATGCGCGTGTACTTCGAGAAGCCGCGCACCACGGTGGGCTGGAAGGGCCTGATCAACGACCCGGACCTGGATGGCAGCTTCAGGATCGACAAGGGCCTGCGCATTGCCCGTGGCCTGCTGCGCGACATCAACAAGCTCGGCCTGCCGGCCGGTGTCGAGTTCCTCGACGTGATCTCGCCGCAGTACATCGCCGATCTGGTGGCCTGGGGCGCGATCGGAGCACGCACCACCGAAAGCCAGGTGCATCGTGAGCTGGCCTCGGGCCTGTCGTGCCCGGTCGGCTTCAAGAACGGCACCGATGGCAACGTGAAGATCGCCGCCGACGCGGTGGGTGCGGCGTCCAATCCGCATCACTTCCTGTCGGTTACCAAGCAGGGCGGCACCGCCATCGTGTCGACCACCGGCAACCCGGACTGTCATGTGATCCTGCGCGGCGGCAAGCAGCCGAACTACGACGCCGGCAGTGTTGCCGAGGCCTGCCAGGTGTTGGCCAAGGCCAAGCTGCCGACGCGCCTGATGATCGACGCCAGTCATGCCAACAGCCTGAAGAACCCGGAGAACCAGCCGAAGGTGATCGACGACATCGCCGTTCAGCTGGAAGACGGCGAACAGCGCATCGTTGGCGTGATGATCGAGAGCCATCTGGTCGGTGGCCGCCAGGAACTGGTGGAAGGCCAGCCGCTGGTCTACGGGCAGAGCATCACCGACGGCTGCATCGACTGGGACACCACCGTGACGGTGCTGGAGCGACTGGCCGCGGCCGTGCGCGCCCGTCGCGACGTAAAGGTGTCCGAAGCCGCTTGAGTGCGGCACGTGTGTGGATGGCGGCCAGCGCCTGCGGGGGTGCGGCCGCGATCAGGGCCGGTCGGAGTTGGAGACCGGCCCATCTGCACCGGCGATGCGCCTGGCGCTGCGCATGAGCGACAGCGCCAGGTACATCGCCGGGGTGGTGCGGATTGCGCCGCGCGAACCTCAATGCACTTCGTCGTGATAGACGAACTTCGGCATTTCCCAGCGGTAGTGGATCGCCAGCAGGCGCAGCGCGAAGCCGCCGCCCAGGCAGCACAGGATCGCGGTGGCGTCGGCCACGCCCCAGTGCAGCAGCAACAGGTACGCCGCGCCGGTCAGCAGCGCGATGATCGCGTAGAGCTCCTTCTGGAAGATCAGCGGCACCTCGTTGCAGAGGATGTCGCGCAGCACGCCGCCGAACGCGCCGGTCAGCATGCCGGCGATCAGCACGATCGGCATTGCATGGCCGGCCTCGCGCGCGATCGAGCAGCCGATCAGGGTGAAGGCGATCAGGCCCAGCCCGTCGAGCACCAGAAAGGTGCGGCGGAAGTGGTGCATCCAGCGTGCGACCCAGGTGGCGATCAGCGCCGCGCACACGGTGAAGCCGAGGTACTCGGGATGTTTGACCCAGCCCAGCGGATAGTGGCCAAGCAGGATGTCGCGCAGTGAACCACCACCGAGGGCGGTGACGCAGGCGATCATGACCACGCCGAACAGGTCCATGCGGCGGCGGCCGGCAGAAAGTGCGCCGGTCATGGCTTCGGCGGAAATGGCGATCAGGTAGATGACGGACAGCAGCATGGGACAGGCTCCGGGCGCGGTGGGGCCGGCCATGCGCGCATACCGCCATTGCCTGCGCAATGACGGGATGACGATGACCGGTGCCGCTCCCGCTGTCCTTTTGCCTGAGAGTTCAGCGGCATGGGCCGCGTGCCCCTTCGGCGGATCGTCCCGGGCGTGCCCGTTGACCTCTCTCCAGCTCGGCGAGTCGAATGCATGGTTGGTGGGATTCCAGCCCACCGGCCTGAGCGATCATGGGAGCCTGCGCCTTCGGCGGGCGCCAGCGCGGCGCCTCTCTCCTGCATTCGGGCGCCAGTATATCCGCTGCAGTGCAGCACGGCATAATCCGGGCATGGCCCCGTCCCTCCGCCCGTGGTTCCTGTACCTGCTCGAATGCCGCGACGGCAGCTTTTACGCCGGCATCAGCACTGATGTGGAGGCGCGTTTCGCCGCCCACCAAGCGGGCAAGGGCGCGCGCTACACCCGGGCAAGGCCGCCGCTGCGCGTGCTGGCCGTGCGCGAGTACCCGGACCGGGCCGCCGCCTCGCGGGCCGAATGGCAGCTCAAGCAGCAGCCGCGCGAACGCAAGCTGGCCTGGCTGCAGGCGTCGGATCCTGCGCTTCTGTAGAGCCGAGCCCACGCTCGGCTGTTGTTGCTGCTGCCTGATGGTGAAGCCGAGCATGGGCTCGGCTCTACAGTAGATCCACGCCATGCGTGGATGGGCGCTTCCAGCCATGCCATGATCGCCCCGCGGCCCTCAGCGCTGGAGACCCGGATGTCCACGATCGCCCTGCTGTTCGCTCTCTCCGCAGCAACGAGCCCCGCCGCCGACCCGGCCACCCTCGCGGCCATCGAAGCCACCTGCCACGACTACATCGATGGCCAGCTGGAGGCCGATCCGCAGCGCGTCGCCCGCTCTCTGCACCCGGACCTGGCCAAGCGCGCGGTCCTCGGCGATACGCCCGACGAACGCCTGGGCCTGCGCCGCATGTCGAAGGAAGAACTGGTCTCGCTGACGAAGCAGGGCGCGCTGAAAACTCCGAAGGATCAATGGGACCGCCGCTGCACGGTGCTGGACGTGACCGGCAACGCCGCCTCGGTGCGATTGGAAACGCCGTGGTTCGTCGACTATTTCCACATGGGGCAATTCGACCAGCGCTGGGTGATCGTCAACGCGCTGTGGTACCCGAAACCGAAGGCGCCGTAGAGCCAAGCCCATGCTCGGCTTCTGCCAATCCGCGCGAAGTGCAGCCGGGCATGGCTCGGCTCCACAGGAACATGCGTGCAGCCCTACTGCCTTGGCCGACGGTCTTCCTGGTCATCACCGAAGATGATGCGTGCGCTGCGCTGGTAGCTCCAGTACGCGACCGCCCAGTTCAGCAGCACCACGATGCGGTTGCGGAAACCGATCAGGAAGAACACGTGCGCGGCCAGCCAGAACCACCAGGCCAGCACACCGGACAGCTGCAGCTTGCCCAGGTGCACGATCGCGGCCATGCGGCCGATGGTGGCCAGGTTGCCGAAGTCGGCGTACTTGAACGGACCGGGCTCGGTCTTGCCGTGCAGGCGCGCGCGGATCACCTCGGCCACGTACTTGCCCATCTGCTTGGCGGCAGGGGCAACGCCAGGCACCGGCTTGCCGTTGGCCTGGTTCAGCGCGGCCAGATCGCCGGCCACGAACAGTTCCGGGTGGCCAGGCAGGGTGAGGTCGGGTTGCACCTGCACGCGTCCGGCGCGGTCCAGCGGCACGTCCAGCGTGCGCGCCAGCGGTGAAGCGGCCACACCGGCGGCCCACACCACCGTGCGTGCCGGCACGAACTGATCGCCGAGCCTGAAGCCCTGGCTGTCGATGTCGCTCACCGGGGTGCCGGTCAGCACTTCCACGCCCAGTTTTTCCAGTTGCCGGCGCGCCTTCAACGAAAGCACTTCCGGGAACGAAGACAGTACGCGCGGCCCGGCCTCGACCAGCCGCACTTTCGCACTGGCCGGATCAATGTGGCGGAACTCATTGCGCAGCGTATGGCGCGCGATCTCGGCCAGGGTGCCCGCCAGTTCGACGCCGGTAGGTCCACCGCCAACCACGGCGAAGCTCAGCCATGCGGCCTTCTTCTCAGGGTCCGGTTCCGCCTCGGCGCGTTCGAACGCCAGCAGCAGCTTGCGGCGCAGCGCAATGGCATCGTCCAGTGTCTTCAGGCCAGGCGCATCATCGGCCCATTGGTCGTTGCCGAAATAGGCGTGGGTGGCGCCGGTGGCCAGCAGCAGGCTGTCGTAGTCCAGCGTACTGCCATCGGCCATGCGGATCTGCCGGGCCTGCTTGTCGATGGTCACCACTTCGCCGAGGCGGACTTCCACATTGCGCTGGTGGCCGAGGATGTGGCGCAGCGGTGCGGCGATATCCGGAGCGGACAGACCGGCGGTGGCCACCTGGTACAGCAGCGGCTGGAACAGGTGATGGTTGCGGCGGTCGACCAGGGTGATGCGTATGCGCTCGCGGGCCAGGGCACGGGTGGCCCAGAGGCCGGCAAAACCGCCGCCGACAACAACCAGGTGGGGAACGCGCTCGCGACTCATCGACTCACTCCAGTGGGGGCATTGGGGGAAGCGCCTGGCATCTTCGCATGATGGCCCCCTGTCACGTCAGCGCCCGTGTGGATCGGCGATACTCGGGTTCAGGCAACCGCCCGCGAGGAATCCATGAGCGAACCGGAAAAGCGCATCGCCCTGTTGATCGACGCCGACAATGCGCCGGCCTCGAAGATCGACGAGGTCCTGGCCGAAGTCGCCCGCTACGGCGTGGCCAACGTGCGCCGTGCCTATGGCAACTGGAAGAGCCCGCGGCTGAAGGGTTGGGAAGCGGTGCTGCATGAGTATGCGATCCGCCCGATCCAGCAGTTCGCCTACAGCAAGGGCAAGAATGCTTCGGACATGGCGATGGTGATCGATGCTATGGACCTGCTGTACGCGCGCAACCTTGATGGCTTCGCCATCGTGTCCAGCGATGCCGATTTCACCCCCATGGTGATGCGCCTGCTGACCGATGGCGTGAAGGTGTATGGCTTCGGCGAGAAGAAAACCCCGGAGCCGTTCGTCAACGCGTGCTCGAAGTTCACCTACCTGGAAGCGCTGGGCCAGAACCATGCCAGCGTGCCGGATACCGAACAGGCTTCCAGCGAACAGGCCTCGAACGAGCCTGTGGCCAACGACGATGCCCGGCCACGCAAGAGCGGTGCGGAAATGCGTAGCGATACCCGGCTGGTGAAGATGCTGCGCCGCGCGGTGTCCTCGGCCGAGGGCGAGGATGGCTGGTCGCATCTTGGGCCCGTGGGTAGCCAGATCGGCAACCAGGCGTCGTTCGATCCGCGCAACTACGGTTACGGCAAGCTCAGTGACCTGCTGGCCGCGATCGGTCTGTTCGAGCTGAAGAAGGACGGCAAGTCATCCTACGTGCGCGCGCTGCCGAAAAAGAACCGGTAGTGCCGGCCGCTGACCGGCAATGCCCGGATGCCAGATCCGGCATGCGGCACGTACACACCCCACCCGATCAGGCGTATCGTTGCCGCTCGCATTGCCAGCAAGGAAAAAACCCGCATGTTGAAGATCTGGGGCCGCCGCAATTCCAGTAACGTCCGCAAGGTGCTGTGGTGCGCCGAGGAAATTGGCCTGCCGTACGAATCCATCGAGGTTGGTGGCAGCCATGGCGGCACGCAGACGCCGGAGTACCTGGCGATGAATCCCAACAGCCTGGTGCCGGTGATCGAAGACCACGGCCTGCCGCTGTGGGAGTCGAATGCCATCGTGCGTTACCTGAGCGCACGCTACGCGCTGGGCACGCTGTACGCCGAAGACCCGATGGAACGTGCCCAGGCCGAGAAGTGGATGGACTGGAGTACCTCGCGGATGGCGCCGCTGTACACCGACCTGATCTGGGGCATCATGCGCACCGCCCCGGCCGACCGTGACGAAGCGCGGATCAATGCCGCCATCGTGCGCGCCGGCGACTACCTGGCGATGGCCGATGCCACGCTGGCCAGGCAGCCGTGGCTGTCGGGCGAGACATTCGCGATGGGTGACATTCCGCTGGGCTCGCTGATCTATGCCTGGTTCGAACTGCCGATCCAGCGCCCGGAACTGCCGCACCTGGCCGACTGGTACGCGCGCCTGCGCGAGCGGCCGGCCTACCAGCGCGGCGTGATGTCGCCGCTGACGTAAGCGGCAGGGCCGTTGGTAGAGTCGAGCTTGCTCGACTGCTCCTGCATGAGGCAGTCGAGCAAGCTCGACTCTACGCAGCATCGACCGGATCAATACAGGTCCGTCGGATCCACATCCAGCGACCAGCGCACCTTGCGTGCTTCCGGCAGCGCGTACAGCTGCGGTACCAACTGCGAAAGCACCCCATGCAACGGCGGCCGCTGCAGCGCCGACAGCAGCAGCTGGGTGCGCTGGTAGCCGGCACGCCGCGGCATCGGCGCCGGCATCGGCCCATAGGCCTCGACTACATTCTGTTCCCCCAGCAGTTGCCGCGCCGCCAGCAGGAACGCATTGGCATGCTCCACCTGCTGTGCCTCGGCGCGCATCAGCGCCAGATGCGCGAAGGGCGGGAATCCTGCGGCCTGGCGCTGGTTCAACTCGGCCTGCGCGAACGGGTGGTAGCCACCGCTCACCAGGGTTTCCAGCAGCGGGTGCCCGGGATGATGGGTCTGCAGCCAGACCTCACCAGGATCACGTGCACGTCCCGCGCGTCCTGCGACCTGGATCAGCTGCTGCGCCAGTTTTTCGCTGGCGCGGAAGTCGGCCGAGAACAGGCCCTCATCGATGCCAACCACCACCACCAGGGTCAGCTTGGGCAGGTCGTGGCCTTTGGCCAGGATCTGCGTGCCGACCAGGATGCCGGGCTGGTCGCCCAGTTTCGCCAGCTGCTGTTCCAGCGCGTCACGTCGCGACGTGGTGCCGCGATCGATGCGCACCACCGGGAAATCTGCGAAGGCACTGACCAGATGTTCTTCCAGTCGTTCGGTGCCGATACCCTGCGGCTGCAGCGCAAGGCTGCCACAGGCCGGGCAGGCCAACGGTGCCGGTTGCCGCGCGCCGCAGTGATGGCACTGCAGGCGACGGCCGCCGCCATGCACGGTCATCGGTGCATCGCAGCGGTTGCACGGTGCGGTCCAGCCACAGTCGTGGCACAGCAGCACCGGCGCGTAACCGCGGCGGTTCTTGAACACCAGCACCTGCTGGCCACGCTGCAGGTGTTCGCCGATACCGGCCAGCACGTCGGCCGAAAGGCCATCGTGCAGCGGCCGCTTGCGCACATCGAGGATGCGCACGCGTGGCGGCCGTGCATCACCGGCACGCTGCTTCAGGCGCAGGTGGGTGTAGCGCCCGGCATAGGCGTTGTGCAGCGTCTCCAGTGAAGGCGTAGCGCTGCCCAGCAGCACCGGGATGCCGAGTGCCTTGGCGCGCACCAGAGCGAAATCGCGCGCGTGATAGCGGATGCCGTCCTGCTGCTTGTAGCTGCCGTCGTGTTCCTCGTCGACGATCAGCAGGCCGGCTTGCGGCAATGGCGTGAACACCGCCGAGCGGGTGCCGACGATGACCCGTGCCTCGCCACGTGAGGCCGCCGCCCAGACGCGCGCGCGCTCGTTGTCGTTCAACCCCGAGTGCAGTGCATGCACGGCGATGCCGAGGCGGCCGCGGAAGCGTGCCAGGGTCTGCGGGGTCAGGCCGATTTCCGGCACCAGCACCAGCGCCTGCTTGCCTTGGGCCAGGCAGTGGATGATGGCCTGCAGGTAGACCTCGGTCTTGCCGCTGCCGGTCACGCCATCCAGCAGGAAGGGCTGGAAGCCTTCGGCGGCGTTGATCGCGGCCACGGCCTCGGCCTGGTCCGGGTTGAGCGTTGGACCGGGCAGTGGCTGCGCATGTTGGGGCGCCACGCTCAGCGCCACGCGCTCGGCCAGATCACGCTTGGCCAGGCTGCGCGCGGCGGTGCGCCAGTCCTGCATGCGTTCGCCCAGCACATCCTCATCCACCACGGCCTCGGCCAGCAGTTCTGCCAACTGCCGGGGGCGGCTGCCGGCGCGCAGCTTCCCGCGCTGCAGGCGTCCTTCGGCGGTCAGCTGCCAGCCCCAGTGGTGGGTGTCGGGCAGGGTCTCGCCATGGCGCAGCGGGCCGGGCAGGGCGGTGCTCAGCACCTCGCCCAGCGGTGCGTGGGTGTAGCGCGCCAGCCACTGCAGGCTCTGCCACAGCTCACCCTGCAGCAGCGGCTGCGGATCGCACCAGGCCAGCGCCTGGCGCAGGCCCTGACCGTCGTCGGCCTGGCCGTGGCCGACCACCACGCCGACCAGTTCGCGGTTGCCGAACGGCACCTTCACACGGCAGCCGACCGCCGCCGTGGGGGCCTCGCTCTCCGGCGACAGGTAGTCGAACAGGCGGGGCAGGGGGACGGGGAGGGCGACCTGCAGGGTCGGAATCGGTGAAAGCATCGGGCCAGTGTAACGGCCCATGCGCGCGCGAATGGCAGGAGCGGGCGTGGCCGGGCGATGCCCGTTGAAGGATAAATGTCACCTAAATATCGGAGTCCATTGGAGATTCAGTCTTATCCACATGTTCTGTGGATAACGTTGTGTGTTAACCGCCAGCGGAAACGCAGAAGGCCGATAGCGACGGCCTCATGCTCGGGTTGGTCAAAAAATAGCCACATGGTAAAAGCCTTCAAAATCAACAATTTAAGTGTGAAACAAAGCTGAAACAGAGTGAATTCAGCTGGATGCCCCAGTTTTCCGCAGTCGGGTCTTGGTGCTGTGCACAACCTGCAGCACGAAGTGCCTGCTGACGCAAGTCCTACGGGCGCCGATGGCCTGCCGCTATCATGCGGGCAGACCTTTGGAGTGACCGATGACGGCTGTGCCCGCCCCTGTTTCCTCGACCGCGGCCGGCGCGCTGTCGGCGTTCCTGCGAGGCGTTGAACGCCGCGCCCTGGTGGTGGCTGAACTGCAGTGCGGCGATGCTGCCCGCGCCGAGCAGACCCTGGTGGCGG
>Ga0209243_100314_pt1 | contig 8917 bp, 6 predicted proteins | sample UppTromiDAQMD024_FD_185836 | JGI IMG/M metagenome (GOLD analysis project Ga0209243, IMG submission 185836) | Upper troposphere microbial communities from Maryland, USA - DAQMD-024 (SPAdes) (version 2) | ecosystem: Environmental > Air > Outdoor Air > Unclassified | place: USA: Maryland, Virginia...
ACTGTGGGCCACCAAGCACCCGCATGCCGCCCATGAAGACGCCAACGGCCTCAGCCTGCGCCGCCACCTCGGCCCCTGGGGCCTGACCGCCCTGGGTATCGGCGCGGTGATCGGCGGCGGCATCTTCGTCATCACCGGCCAGGCCGCCGCCAACCACGCCGGCCCGGCGATCATGCTGTCCTTCGTACTGGCCGCCATCTGCTGCGCCTTCTGCGCGCTGGCCTACGCCGAATTTGCCTCGATGGTGCCGGTCTCCGGCAGCGCCTACACCTACACCTACGCCACCTTTGGTGAGCTCTCGGCCTGGTTCATCGGCTGGATGCTGGTGCTCGAGTACGGCGTCTCCGCCTCGGCGGTGGCGGTCAGCTGGACCGGCTACTTCCTCAGCCTGCTCAGCCAGTTCGACATCCATCTACCGGCCGCGCTGGTCAGTGCCCCGCTCGACGCACAGCTGCGCCCGACCGGCGCGATCGCCAACCTGCCTGCTGCGGCCCTGGTGCTGCTGCTGACCTGGCTGTGCTACGTCGGCATCAGCAAGTCCTCGGCGATGAACATGGCGATGGTCGTGCTCAAGACCGGCCTGATCGTGCTGGTCATCGTGGTCGGCTGGAAGTACGTGGACACCAGCAACTGGACGCCCTTCATCCCGGCCAACGAAGGTCCCGGCAAGTACGGCATGGAAGGCGTACTGCGCGGCGCGGCGATGGTGTTCTTCGCCTACATCGGTTTCGAGGCGGTGTCGGTGGCGGCACAGGAGTCGAAGAATCCGCAGCGCGACATGCCGTTCGGCATGATGCTGTCGCTGGTGATCTGCACCGTGCTGTACATCGCGATGGCCGCGGTGATGACCGGCCTGGTGCCGTTCCAGCTGCTGGGCACCGATGAGCCGGTGGTGACTGCCGTGGCGGCGCACCCGCAGCTGGGCTGGCTGCGCTGGGTGGTCGAGGTCGGCGCGCTGGTCGGCCTGTCCTCGGTGGTGCTGGTGATGATCATCGGCCAGCCGCGCATCTTCATGATCATGGGTCGCGACGGCCTGCTGCCGCCGGTGTTCACCAAGATTCATCCGAAGTACCGCACCCCGCACATCAACACCGTGATCACCGGCATCGGCATCGCCTTGCTGGCGGCGCTGTTCCCGCTGGACATCCTCGGCGAGCTGACCTCGATGGGCACGCTGATCGCATTCGCGGCCGTGTGCGCCGGCGTGCTGATCCTGCGCCGCACCCAGCCGGACCTGCCGCGGCCGTTCCGCATGCCGATGGCGTGGCTGATCTGCAGCCTGGGCGTGCTGAGCTGCCTGGCGCTGTTGTCGGCGATGACGATGCACAACTGGATGCTGATGGGTGTGTGGACGTTCGTCGGCTTCGTGATCTATTTCTGCTACGGGTTCCGGCACAGCCGCCTGCGCGCGAAATAAAGGGATTGCAGGGCCTGCGGCCCTGCACCCGCCGGAGCCGGAGCAACTTCCAGAGCAACAGCTGGGTTGAGGGTTTGGCGGGGAGGCATGGGTTAGCGGGGGACGCCGTGAATCCATCCCTGGAGGCTTGGCCGCGGCATCCATGCCGCGGACACCCCCGCGAACCCATGCCTCCCCGCCCCTGACACTGTCCCGGCGCATCCGGTAGATCCACGCCATGCGTGGATGATGGTCATTCCCAGCGACCAAGGCGCCCGACGATGATCATCTGCGGCCAAACCAGATGGTCTTCTGTATCCAGCCTGCGCCGCCCATGCAGCCCATGAAGTGCTCGTGATTCTCCTTGGCGTTGACGTCCACGGTGTAGCGCTCGGTCTTTGGCATCAGCATCTTCTTGTATTTGCCATCCACGTCGCATGTCTCGCCTTCCTTGCAGACGGTCAGCGCCTCGATCTCCCCGGTGCGCTCGACAACCTCCATCTTCTCCGGCCACTTCTCGTTCGCTTCGGCCCTGCAGCGCCAACGCGACTCATCCAGCGGATCGGCATGGTCGCTGAAGCGTGCCCATTCGGTCGCACAACCGCCCGTCAACAGCGCAAGCCCCGCAGCCACGGCCTTTCGCATACACGTACCCATCTCCATCATCCTTTCCCTGCCATGTCGCGGTGTTAACGCGCCGCTTCCGGTTCCGGTTGCCACAACCAGCGCTCCTGTTACGACCGGTTCCCAGTTCCACATGCTGCCGGTGCGTGCGCCACCGTAGTGGCTCTGGTTCACCTCCAGGACGCCGCTCTCGATTTCCGGCCGCTGCACGCGCTCGTACTTTCCATCCACGTCGTACGTGTTCTTGTCCTGCTCCCTGCTCTTCTCCAGCCTCAACGCCTAAACGGTTCGCAGAGCCACGTCATTCTCCGCTGGCCACTGTTGCCTCGAGTCCGTTGAGCAGCAACCGGTCGAGCAGCTGTCGTCCGCTGCGCCGGCCCCGCCTAGCGGCGATTGAACCAGATGAGCTGCTGCTGCCAGCCGGCACCGGCCATGCAGGCATTGAACTCGCTGCTGCGGTCGGACGCATTGACGTCCACGATGTAACTCTCCTCTTTCGGCATGGGTACCATGTTGTACTTGCCGTCAATGGCGCAGACTTCATCAAGCCTGCAGGGCACCCGCTGGTCCTCGTAGACCGTGCGCGTGGCCACTTCGTTCCGCACCGGCCAGTGCTCGCCGGCCTGGGCCCGGCAGCCCGCGTGGGTGGCACCGAACGGCGGCGCCGCTGCATCCATCCTCACCCATTCCATCGCGCAGCCACTGCTGGCCAGCACGACACTGATCACCCCCAGAAACACCATCGCGCGCGTGATCATCGTAGTTCTCCTGTCCTTGATGCTCGCCCGGAACTCCTGCGGCACTCCGATGGTGTTTGCCGACAGCAAGACTGTCCACGACCGGAATCGCTTCCAGCGCGAACGCTAACCTCCCCATTCAGCCAGCGCTTGGCCTGCCTCGATCCAAACCCAACCCGGCCCCTTCCAGCACACTGCGCGGCCTCGCGCGTGCAGCAGACCAACAGCTTTCGAGCAGGCCCAGCTACGGGCCGGATCACGTAAAATGGCGGCCATGGACACCCCCACCTTCCCGTACGACACCGCGCGCCTGAGCGAACTGGCCCAGCTGCTGATCGACAACGTCCGCGAACTGGCCCACGCCGGCTGGACCCCGGCCACAAGCAGCAACTTCTCCCACCGCCTGGACGACCGCCACGCGGCGATCACCGTCTCGGGCAAGGACAAGGGCCGCCTGATCGAGGACGACATCATGGTGGTGGACTTCGACGGCCAGGCCGTCGGTCGCCCGCTGCGCCCGTCCGCCGAAACCCTGCTGCACACCCAGCTGTACCGCCGCTTCCCCGAAGTGGGTTGCGTGCTGCACACCCATTCGCCGGTGCAGACCATCGCCTCGCGCCTGTATGCGCCGCAGGGCCACATCCGCCTGGAAGGCTATGAACTGCTGAAGGCCTTTGCCGGCAACAGCACCCATGAGATGGCCATCGACGTGCCGGTGTTCGCCAACACCCAGGACATGAACGTGCTCTCGGCGCAGGTCGATGCTCGATCGCCAGCCGCTCTGGGGCTACCTGATCGACGGCCACGGCCTGTACGCCTGGGGCCGTGACATGGCCGAAGCACGCCGCCACCTGGAAGCGTTCGAGTTCCTGTTCCACTGCGAACTGGAACTGCGCAAGCTGCGCGGCTGAACCCGCGCGCATGCGCAGATGCCGATCCGGAATCTGCGCCTCGCCCCCACCCTGCTACCCTGTCTTCCCCCCGAGACGTTCAAGCTGCCGCCATGAGCCGACTGCGCATCTACGACGACACCCGCCCCGAATCGCCGCTGCTGGACACCCAGGACGGCGCGGCCATCGCTGCCGAACTGCAGAAGATCGGCGTCACCTTCGAGCGCTGGCAGGCCACCGCGCCGGTTGCGCCGGGCGCCAGCCAGGATGAAGTGTTCGCTGCCTACCGTGCGGACATCGACCGTCTGGTCGCCGAGCGCGGCTTCAAGAGCGTGGACGTCGCCTCGATCGCGCCGGACAACCCGAACCGCGCCGAACTGCGCAAGAAGTTCCTCGACGAGCACTTCCACAAGGAAGACGAGGTGCGCTTCTTCGTCGCAGGCTCCGGCCTGTTCACCCTGCACGTAGGCGACAAGGTCTATGAGATCGAGTGTGTGAAGGACGATCTGATCGCGGTGCCCGACGGCACCACCCACTGGTTTGACATGGGCGATGAGCCGAGCTTCGTGGCGATCCGCTTCTTCACCGAGCCGGATGGCTGGGTCGGTCGCTTCACCGGTACCGACATCGCGCAGAAATTCCCCCGTTACGTACCTACCCAGGCGTCCTGATCCATGCAGCCCCGCGTCATCCTGACCGACATCGAAGGCACCACCAGCAGCATCTCATTCGTCAAGAACGTGCTGTTCCCCTATGCCCGCAAGGCCTTGCCGGCGCTCGTCTCCGAACATGGCCAGCAGCCGGAGGTCCGCCGCTGGCTGGATGCGGTGGCTACCGAGATCGGCGGCGCCTGCCAGGACAGCCTGGTCGCCGAGACGCTGCAGGGCTGGATCGACCAGGACCGCAAGCACACCGCACTGAAGGCACTGCAGGGCCTGATCTGGGACGAAGGCTACCGTCGCGGCGATTACACCGCGCACTTCTACCCGGAAGTGGCGCCGGTGCTGAAGGGCTGGCACGCTGCCGGCCTGCCGCTATACGTGTACTCCTCCGGCTCGGTGCCGGCGCAGAAGCTGTTCTTCGGTTTCAGCGATGCCGGTGACCTCAGCCCGCTAGTGTCGGGCTGGTTCGATACCGAGATCGGCGGCAAGCGAGAGGCCGACAGCTACCGCCGCATCGTGCAGGCAATCGGCGTGCCGGCCGGCGAGATCCTGTTCCTGTCCGATGTGGTGGAGGAATTGGACGCCGCCCGCGAAGCCGGCCTGCAGACCCGCCTGATCGATCGCCTGGATGATTACCCGATGCCGCGCATCGGCCAGGCCGCCAACGGCCATGAGCGGGTCGAGAATTTCCAGCAGATCCAGTTGTAAAGCGACGGGTAGATGCCAACCTTGGTTGGCATGTTCCGGGTGTGCCAACCAAGGTTGGCACCCACCAATGCGGGATACGCCGCCCTCAACGATCGTTGAGGGTCTTCAGCTTCATTGCTTCGCGCAGGGTCGTAAGGTCCACCGGGCCACGCACCGCGATATCGCGGGTTTCGCCGGGCAACAGGTCCAGCAGGTTGTCTTCGACCTGCACATCCAGCGCACCGAAATCGATCCACGTCGCGCGCACGTAGGCCGCGCTTTCCAGCCGCAGTCGATAGTGGTCGCCTTCGGTGGACAAGGTGGCCTTGAGCTTCTGCCGCGGCAGCACCTGGTCCTTGGCCTCGACGAAACCGACCACCTGGCGCGCACTGACCTTGCCATCCTGCAGCAACTCGAATACCGCCACGGTGCGCTTCGGATCGGCACCGGCCAGCAGCTCGGCATCGCGGAAATCACCGATGGAGGTGACGCCCTCCGCTTTCAACGTCACCGCTTGCTCGCGACGGCGCAGCACCTTGCCGTCCACGTCCAGCACCTGCAGCCGCCAGCGTGCATCCAGCGCGGCACCGTCGTTGAGCAACCGCACCCGTGTGCTGCCCTCGTCGCGCAGCACGGCCACCGTCACCGGCGCAAAGAAGCGCCGGGCCGCGAAGTGCAACGCCTTCCAGCGACCGAAGTAGTCCACGCTGGACCATGAAGCACCCGGCCAGACGTCGTTGAGCTGCCAGTACAGCGAGCCCATCGTGTACGGCCGCGAGGCACGATGATGCAGCGCGGCCAACGCGATGCCATCGGCCTGCATCACCTGGCTGAGGTAGACGAAGTCCTCGAAGTCCTTCGGCGTGCCGTACCTCAGCTCGATGTAGTGCAGCAGGCGGCTGTTGCCCTCGCCGGCCATGAACTTCTGGTGCGCACGGATCACCGGGCTGTCGATGCGCTGCTCGGCGCGGGTGGCGATCTGGTCCACCGTCGCCACCGACGGCCACGCCTGCAGCCCGTACTCGGACATGAAGCGCGGCGTCTCACGCAGGTAGGCCTGCACCGGCAGTGCCGGATTGCCCCAGACCTGCCAGTAATGCTTGTCGCCGCGGGTGGAATCGTTGGCCTTCTCATCCAGATCATTGCTGGGCGAGCTGGACCAGTACGGCACGCCCAGCGCCTCCTCACCCACCACCTGGCGCAGGTCGTTGCCGAACAGGTCGACATAGCCCTGCCACACCTTCGCTGCAAACGCCGGGTCGGCCGCCTTCAGGTCGCGACCGTGGCCCCAGTCCTTCCAGGCGGTTTCTTCCTCGTTGTTGCCACACCACAGCACGATGCTGGGGTGATGGCGCAGGCGGCGCACGTTGTCGCGCGCCTCGGCCACCACGCTGGCACGGAAGGCTGGATCGTAACCCGGCTGCATGCCGCCGCCGAACATGAAGTCCTGCCAGACCAGCAGGCCCAGCTCGTCGGCGATGTCGAAGAACGCATCGTCCTCGTAGTAGCCACCGCCCCAGTTGCGCAGCATGTTCATGTTGGCGTCGCGTGCGGCGGTCAGCACCTGGCGCAGGCGTGCGGCATCGACGCGTGCGGGGAACGCATCGAACGGAATGACGTTGGCGCCCTTGGCGAAGATCTCCACACCGTTGATGACGAAGGCGAAGCCCTGTCCACCCTTGCCGTCTTCCTCACGGCGCAGCTCAACCGTGCGCAGGCCGATGCGCTGCTCGCGCACCCGCGTTGCATCGGCGCCATCATCCAGGCGGGCCTGCACGGTGTAGCGGTCCTGTGCACCGTGGCCGACCGGCCACCAGCGCTGCGGCTTGACCAGTTCGACCGGTACTTCGACAGCATTCTGGCCGGGCTTCAGCAGCACCGTGCGCTGCACCTGGGCCACGCTGCGGCCTTGCGGATCGCGCACGTCCACGTTCACCACGGCCGAGCCGGCCGCCGCGCCCTGCTCCACCTGCAGCAGCACCGTCAGCTTCGCCTGTTCCGCGCTTAATGCATCGGTGCGCACGGCAAGATCGGTCAGGCGGTGCGTATCCCAGGCCTGCAGGTCGACCCCGCGCCACACGCCGGCGGTGACATAGCGCGGGCCCCAGTCCCAGCCGAAGTGATAGGCCGGCTTGCGCGCGAAGTTGCCGACCATCGCGTCTTTGGGCTCATCCCCATAGGGCGAAGGATAGTTGCCGGCGATCTTGTGCGGCATCGCCTGCACGCCCGGCAGCAGGGAGCGGATGGGCGATCGGAACACGATCTGCAGTTCGTTGTCGTTCGCGCGCAGACGCCCTTCTACGCGCGCACGCCACGTGCGGTGCGCGTTGTCTGCACGCAGCAGCGGCTTGCCGTTGAGGCTGACCTCGGCATAGGTATCCAGCCCGTCGAAGCGAAGCTCGGCATTCGGCTTGGCCAGCGTCGCCGCATCCACGTCGAAGCGGGCCCGGTATTCCCAGGCCGCCAGGCCGATCCACTGCAGCTCGGCCTCGGGCGCACCGACATACGGGTCGCGGATCAGTGCATGCGCCAGCAGGTCGGTGTGCACGCTGCCCGGCACCTTCGCCGCACGCCATTGCTGCAGGCCCGGATGGGCAGCACCCTGGGAATCGCCAGGCAGCATGCGGAATTGCCATTGCGCCTGCAAAGGCGCCGCCGTTGCCGGAAAAGCGGACGCTGCAATCAGCAGCAGGAGCAGACGGACAACGAGGGAAAGACGATGCACGCGGAGCTCCTGTTTTTCCGCCGGGTGTCGCCCGGCGCTACCGATTTCGGATTGCCAGGCATGGCCTGGCACTACTGCATTCGAACGATCTTCAGCGCACCACGTTCAACACTTCGTAGCACGCGCCCATGGTGTGGTAATCCACCTTGCCGGCCGGGCTCTTCTCGTCGCTGTACTTGCGGTTGTCGGCATCGAGGATGCGGAACCAGGCGCCGTACTGGTGATCGACGAAGTGTTCCCACGAATACGCCCAGATGCGTTCGTACCACTGCCAGTAGCGGTCATCGCCGGTGCGCTTGGCCATCAGTGCGGCGGTCGCCAGCGTCTCCGCCTGCACCCAGAAGTACTTGTCGTCGTCGCAGACGAAGCTGTCGCCGCCGATCGGGGCGCCATCCATGCCCGGCTGCCGGCGCGATTCCGGCGCGAAACCGTAGTACAAGCCGCCCCGGGCGTCGTCCCAGCTGCGCGCCACGGCCACATCGAACAAGTGCTGCGCGGTCGGCACCAGCCAGTCCGCCTGCACGTGGCGATCGAGGATCAGCAACAGCTTGGCCCATTCGGTCTGATGGCCCGGCTGGAAGCCCCACGGGCGGAACAGGTGCTTGGGGTCGTCCAGGTTGTAGTCCCAGTCGATCTCCCAGTTCACATCGTAGTGTTCCCAGACCAGGCCACCGGCCTTGGCGGCCTGGCGGCGGGTCATGTTGTCAGCCAGCTGCAACGCGCGCTCGACATAGCGCTGCTCGCCACTGGCCTCGAACGCCGCCAGCATCGCCTCGCACATGTGCATGTTGGCGTTCTGACCGCGGTAGCCGGTGAAGTTCCACTGGCCATCGGCCTCGTCCTTGTACAGGCCGTACTGTGGCTCCCAGAAGCGCGCTTCCAGCAGCTGCCAGGTCTCGTCCATCCACACACGCGCCTGTTCGATACCGGCCTTCAGCGCGCAACTGTAGGCCAGCAGCACGAACGCCACGCCGTAGCAGTGGTTCATGTCGTCCTCGACCTTGCCATCGCGCAGGGTCCAGGCATAGCCGCCGGTGGCCGGGTTGCGGTGCACCTCGCGCAGGTAGCGCACGCCGTGCTCGACGGCCTCGCGGTATTCGGCATTGCCGAACTCGCGGTAGGCCATCGCGTAGTTGAAGACGAAACGGGTGCTGCTCACCAGGTGGCGGTGGCTGGCATCGTAGATGCTGCCGTCA
>Ga0209243_100328_pt1 | contig 8454 bp, 6 predicted proteins | sample UppTromiDAQMD024_FD_185836 | JGI IMG/M metagenome (GOLD analysis project Ga0209243, IMG submission 185836) | Upper troposphere microbial communities from Maryland, USA - DAQMD-024 (SPAdes) (version 2) | ecosystem: Environmental > Air > Outdoor Air > Unclassified | place: USA: Maryland, Virginia...
CGCCGCGCGTGCTGATCGCCAATTCCAACCTGGTGCCGCGCTGGGCCAACTGGGACCACTTCAACGAGCTGGATAAGAAGGGCCTGGCCATGTACGGCCAGATGACCGCCGGCAGCTGGATCTACATTGGCGCGCAGGGCATCGTGCAGGGCACCTACGAGACCTTCGTGGAAATGGGCCGCCAGCACTTCGGTGGCAACCTGACCGGCAAGTGGCTGTTCACCGGCGGTCTGGGCGGCATGGGAGGCGCACAGCCGCTGGCTGCCGTGATGGCCGGCGCCTCCTGCCTGGCCGTCGAGTGCCGCAAGAGCAGCATCGACATGCGCCTGCGCACCGGTTACCTGGATACCTGGACCGACAATCTGGACGAAGCGCTGCGCCTGATCGACGAGTCGTGCAAGGCCGGTACACCGACGTCGGTGGGCCTGCTCGGCAACGTCGCCGATGTGCTGGCTGAGTTGCTGGCGCGCGGCATCAAGCCGGACCTGCTGACCGACCAGACTTCCGCGCACGACCCGGTGAACGGCTACCTGCCGCAGGGCTGGACCGTCGAGCAGTGGGATGAGAAGCGCGTTTCCGCCCCCAAGGAAGTGGAGAAGGCCGCGCGCGCGTCGATGGCCAACCACATCCGCGCCATGCTCGGCTTCCACGCACTGGGCGTGCCGACCGTGGACTACGGCAACAACCTGCGGCAGATGGCGCTGGAGGAAGGCGTGGCCAATGCCTTCGACTTCCCCGGTTTCGTGCCGGCCTACATCCGCCCGTTGTTCTGCCGCGGCATCGGCCCGTTCCGCTGGGCCGCGCTGAGCGGCGATCCGGAAGACATCGCCAAGACCGATGCCAAGGTGAAGGAACTGATTCCGGACAACCCGCACCTGCACCGCTGGCTGGACATGGCCGCCGAGAAGATCAAGTTCCAGGGCCTGCCGGCGCGCATCTGCTGGGTCGGCCTGGGTGACCGCGACCGCCTGGGCTTGGCCTTCAACGAGATGGTCGCCAACGGCGAACTGAAGGCGCCGGTGGTGATCGGTCGTGACCACCTGGACAGCGGCAGCGTCGCTTCGCCGAACCGCGAAACCGAAGCGATGGCCGACGGCTCCGATGCGGTGTCCGACTGGCCGCTGCTGAACGCCCTGCTCAACACCGCCAGCGGCGCGACCTGGGTGTCGCTGCACCATGGCGGTGGCGTGGGCATGGGCTTCTCGCAGCACGCCGGCATGGTGATCGTCTGCGACGGCACCGAGGCGGCAGCCAAGCGGATTGGGCGTGTGCTGTGGAACGACCCGGCCACCGGCGTGATGCGCCATGCCGATGCGGGGTATGAGATCGCGGTGGAGTGTGCGAAGGAGAAGGGGCTGGATCTGCCGGGGATTCTGGGCTGATCGCAGGGGTGCCGGCCAGCGGCCGGCACTACCGCAAGGCACCTGTAGAGCCGAGCCATGCTCGGCTCAATGCTTCCGGGGTCACGACGCCTGACCGGAAGGCAGCCGAGCATGGGCTCGGCTCTGCATGCTTGACCCAGTGTCCGACGCTGACCAACATGCGCCATCACCGCTGATGGATCACCGCGATGTACCGCACGTTCGCTGCCGCATTGCTCTGCACGCTATTGGTGATTCCGCCCGCTTCGGCGCGTGACGTCCCCGCCGCTCTCTCTACCCAGCTCGACACCCAGCTGCAGACCCACCGTGAACGTTACGGCATCGCCGGCCAGGCGGTACTGGTCGCACACAACGGCCAGGTGCTCTATCAGGGCGCCAGCGGTGAACGTGATCCCGCCACCCATGCACCGGTCACCGTCGATACCATCTTCGCCGCGCAGTCGATGGCCAAGCTGCTGACCAGCACGCTGGTGATGCAATTGGTGGATCAGGGCAAAGTAGATCTGGATGCACCAGCCAGCCGCTATGTGCCGGACCTGCCCACAGCATGGCAGGCGATCCACGTGCGCGATTTCCTCAACCACAGCTCAGGTATCGGTGAGTACTACGACCGCGTGAACAACCGCTGGGTGAGCAAGGGCTACCTCGGTGTAGCGCCTGACCTTGGCGCTGCACTGAAGGTGGCCGGCGCGACACCGATGCAGTTCGCCACCGGCAGCCGCGTGCAGTACACCCAGGCCAACTACCTGGTGCTGACCGCGTTGCTGGAAGCGCATTACCGCAAGCCCTACCCGGCCATCGCGCGCGAACGCATCCTGCAGCCGCTGAAGATGACCAGCACCTCATGGGGCGTTACCAGCGTGCCAGCCACGCGCGCGGCGGTGCCTTACATCGGCAAGGACGGCCAGCTGCAGCCGGCCAATGAAGATCCCTGGCCGGACTACGGTTGGGGCCATGCCGATCTGCAGACCACCGTGGGTGACATGAACCGTTTCCTGCAGGCGCTGGCGACTGGCAGGCTGCTGCGCACGGCGACCCTGGAAACACTCTGGCAGCCGCAGAAACTGGCCGGTGGCGGCAGCAATTTCTTCTCCACCGGCTGGGACACCACCCGAAGCGACGGCTACACCCAGGTCGGTCACGATGGTGGCACCCGTGTACGTGCGCGATTGGCCTACAAGGGCACGCTGGCCAGTGGCTACTGGGTATTCGTGTACCTGACCAACGGCAGCGCCCGCAATGTCTGGTCCAGCACGCTGGTGGAGAGCGCGATGGCGGTGGCCGCGCCACAGGAGTTTCCGCACGCTGTGCTGTCCGAGCGGTTGATCGGCTACGCGCTGGATGACAGCGCCGATGCGAAACCGCTGATGCATAGCTGGCTGCGCGACAGCAATGGCGTTCCCACCGGCGAACTGGAACGCGCGATCAATGCCGATGGCTACGCCATCCGCGAAAGCCTGGGTGCACGCAAGGCACTGAAGGTGTTCGCGCTCAACGCCGAGCTGTATCCGGATTCGGCCAACGCGTGGGACAGCCTGGCCGAATGCCATGCGGCGCTGGGCGATGCAGATATTGCCAAGGCGCTGTACGCGAAGGCCAAGGCGCTGGCGAAGCCTTCGCGGTAAACCGTAGAGCCGAGCCCATGCTCGGCTGTTCTTCGTGGCGATCGCAGAGAACCCGCGCTGCGCGCGATAGCCGAGCGTGGGCTCGGCTCTACAGGGCCACCACAGGTGGCCATACGCAGGTGGAGGGTGACGTGGGGGCCACCGACCTGTTAACTTGCGCGCCACTTTCGTGGTTTACAGCATTCCCGCATGTCGCTCTCGTCGTGCCGTCCCACCCGATCACTGTTGTTCCTGGCCGTTTCCCTCGGCCTAGCTTCCACCGCCGCTGCGGCCCCGCAGGCCACCACGCTGGATGCCGTGCAGGTCACCGCTGCCACCGATGCCAGCGCCCAGGCGCGCGAGGTGCTGAAGCGCGTGCCCGGCGCCAGCAACGTCATCGACGTGTCCAAGGCCGACAGCCGACTGTCCAGCAGTGCCGATGTGCTGGCCTACCAGCCGGGCATCAGCGCACAGTCTCCGGGCAACGAAGGCACCAAGATCTCGATCCGTGGCTCGGGCATCAACCGCGGTCCGGGCGCCCACGCCTCGGGCATCGCCGTGTCGATCGACGGTCTGCCACTGACCGGCCCGGGTGGCACGCCCTACGAGCTGCTGGAACCGCTGTGGCTGTCGCGCGTCGAAGTGCTGCGCGGCGCCAACGGATTCGAGCGCGGCGCGCTGGCGCTGGGCGGTGCCATCGACTACGTCAGCCGCAGCGGTCGTGATTCGGCGGGCGTGCAGCTGCACTACGAAGCCGGCAGTCGTGGCTACCAGAAGCACGGCATCAGCTGGGGCGGCGTCAGTGGTGATGTCGACTACTTCCTGGCCTACACCGATACCGAATTCGACGGTTACCAGCGTCATGCACGCGGCGACGGCAAGGGTGCGATGGCCAACATCGGCTGGCAGATCACCCCCGACCTGCAGACGCGTTTCTTCGTGCGCTATCGCGAAACGAATCATGAAACGCCCGGCCGCCTGACCCGCGATCAGATCCGCAACGATCCGCGTGCCGCGAACGCGGCCAACCTGGCCATCGATGCGCGTCGCCCGCAGCCGGGCAGCACCTGGGTGGGCAACGTCACCACGCTGCAGATCGATGAGGACTCCTCATTGCAGGCCGGGCTGGTCTATCACACGTACCCGATGGACTTGAACGAGAGCCTGTACCGGCAGCAGCTGGACTACGCCAACCTCAACGCCACGCTGGACTATCGCCGCCGCCACCGGCTGTTCGGCCTGGACAGCGAGACCACGGTCGGCCTGCGCGTCACCCACGATCTGGACGCCGATGTGCGCGAGTCGCTGCGCTTTGCCAGCAACGGCTACGCTGCCGGCACGCGCACGCGTGACTTCCGCCACCACGGCACCGACAGCACGCTGCACGTCAGCAATACCCTCGCCTTCAATGAACGCCTGCGCATGCAGACCGGGCTGGCACTGATCAACACCCGCCGCGAGGTGCAGGTGACCTGGCCGAGCAGCGGCGGCCGCCTGCGCGACCATGTCTGGGACTACGCGCCGCGACTGGGTTTCACCTGGCAGCACAGCGCGCAGACGCAGTGGTTCGGCAACCTCAGCCGGTCGGTGGAAGCGCCGCATCCGTGGTCGATGATCTGGGGCTCGAACCAGTACTTCGGGCCGGGCAATGGCCCGTCCACCGGCCGACAGCGCGCGCCGGTGCCAATGCAGAACCAGACCGCCACCACGCTGGAACTGGGTGCGCGCGGTGACGCGGCGCTGGGTCGCTGGGAACTGACCGGCTACTACGCGCACGTAAACCACGAACTGCTCAGCGTCGAACTGCAACCGGTGCCGAACCTGTTCATCGCCGAGAACAACGCCAGCCCCACCGTGCACCGCGGCATCGAAGCCGGATTGGACAGCACGCTGTGGCAGGCTGCACCGGGCCGTTTGTCGCTGCGCCAGGCGTACACCTTCAGCGATTTCCGCTACCGCCACGACGCGCGTTTCGGCAGCAACCGCCTGCCCGGCCTGCCGCGCCACGCGTATCAGGCCGAGCTGCGCTTCGATCATGCATCCGGCCTGTACGCCGCGCTCAATACCGAATACGCCTCGCGCATCGCCGTGGACTACGCCAACAGCTACTGGGCCGACAGCCATGTGATCTTCGGCAGCCGCATCGGCTACGACGCACCCGGTGGCCGCTGGCAGGCCTGGGCCGAGCTGCGCAACATCGGCAACCGCCACTACGCCGCCACGGTCACGCCGGGCTACGACGACGCCGGCAAGGATGTCGCGCGCTCGACCCCGGGCGAGGGCCGTGGCGTCTATGCGGGCGTGCGCTGGCGCTTTGACTGATTGCCACGGGCGGCGCCGGTGTGGCCCGGCGCCGTCGTTCCAGGGTCAGCCGATACGCCAGGCCGGCAGGCGTTCGCTGCGCTTCCAGATGGAAGGCGCGAACCCAATCAACGTCAGCGCCGCCAGCCACTTCGGTGAAGTATTGAGCAATGTCGAGGTGAGCGAGCCATCGACAGGGGCGGCCATTTCCTGCCACGGGTTGTAGCCCAGGTAGACGACGCTGCCAGCCCACCACAGCAACGCCAGGCCGATGCCCACCAGCAGCAGGGCCAGCGTGCGGCAGGTCCAGCGCTGCGAGGTGGTACCCCACTCGCGGGACACCGCTACCAGCAGCCCCACCACCAGCAGCGACACCAGTGCAACCAGGCCGATATCGACCTTGTGCCCGATACGCTCATAGCTGCAGGCGCGGCACTGCGCCTCTTCCGCGGCAGTGGCGGCTTCGGCGCCATCGGCCTGCCCGGCTGCGGGCTGTGCCAGCGCTGCAAACGGCAACAACACCGCCAGCAGCGTCACCATGATCCAACGAAACAACGTCCTGTTGCGGTGTGTAGCGACGTCCATGCGCTTTTCCTCATTCGTGGTGGTTGACAGCCGGCCACATACCTTGGCCTTGGCGTGGATCATAGCGCAGGGCAGGCCAGGAACGAAAAACCGAGCTCGGCCATCCACATGCGCCGCTACAGCCCGTGGAGCCTGGAAGCTCAAGAACCTGATACAGCATGCGGACATCCTTGCCGGGCACGCGTGGGCGGTGTTGCGCGGATTCTACCGCGGTCGGGGCCGCTGTCCAGACGCCGGGCCGAGGCCATCGATCATCAGCTGCGGTCGACGATCCGCACGATGCGACCATCCTCAAAAGCGAACTCGCTGTGTCCCTGCAGTGCCAGTTCCGTGCCCGCGCTGGGACCATCGGGAATGTCCTGCGCGAACACGCCACGCCAGCCGATGCTAGCCAGCGCCACGCCATCCTTGAAGGTCAGCTCGAGCAACCGCTGCTCGCGCTCGCGGAACAACGGCGCCGATTGCCGTGCCAGTTCGCCGAAGGCATCGATGCCTTCGGTGACCACCGTCAGCTGGCTGCCGCTGTGGTTCTCGAAACGCACGTTATGCGCCAGCACCGCCAGCATGGCCTCGATGTCGAAGCGGTTGTAGGCCTGCAGGTAGTGCTCGATCAGGTAGCGGCAGTGCGATTCGTCCATGGCGGCGTCCGGTCAGGGCCTGCGCCGAGTCTCCCGCGAGCGTGCCGCCGGATCAAGGAGGCGCGGTGGCCTTCAGCAACTGCGCGGCCACCTGGTCGAACGGAGCGATGTCCTGCAGTGCGCGGCTCATCGCCACCGCACCCTCCACGCTGGCAATCACCAGACTGGCCAGCCCGCCCGCGGCGGCCGGGTCGTGGCCGTCGGCGACGAACGCTGCGGCCAGATGACCCTGCCAACGCACGAACACCTCCGCAGCGGCCGCCCGCGGTTGGCTGGGCACCGCCTCCACCGGTTCCTCCACGGCAGCAGCCAGCACCGGGCAGCCGGCACGGAACCCGGAGCGCAGCAAGCGCTCGCGCCACATCGCCAGGAACTGCTGCAGGCCCTGCACTGCGCCGCCGTTCAACAGCTCCACCAGCAGCGCCTCCACCTTGTCGCCAGCCATGCAGGTGGCGCGCGCCAGCAGCTCCTGCTTGCCGCCGGGAAAGTGATGGTAAGTGGATCCCAGCGGCGCCTCGGCCAGCTTGGTCACCTCACGGATGCTGGTGGCATTGAGGCCCACGCGTGCCAGCATCTGTGCAGCAGCATCAATCACGCGTTGAGGCGCATCAGAGGGTCGCGGGCTCACGGCCGGCTCCTTGCCAGGACAGTCGTCATAGATTAGCGTGCCGGCGATTCTATAACAGTCGTCATAACCATGAATCTCTGGTTCCGCCTGCTCCACCTGCTGCTGTGCAGTCTGTTCCGGCCAAAGCTGGAGGCCCCGTTCGGGGTCTCGCGCCTGCAGTTCCGGGTGCTGCCCAACGACCTGGACAGCAACCTGCACATGACCAACGGCCGCTACTGGAACATCTTCGATCTGGGCCGGCTGGACCTGATCCTGCGCATGGGCCTGGGCCGGGTGGCGCTGCGCGAGAAGTGGGCACCGATCGTCGGCGCCGGCACCATCCAGTTCCGCCGCGAGCTGAAGCCGTTCCAGCGCTTCACCCTGGAAACGCGCCTGGTGGGCTGGGTCGGCTCGCGCGGCATCATGGAGCAGCGCGTGCTGATCGGGTCAGAGCAGAAGATCGCCACCCGTGCGCTGCTGGTCACCGGCATCTACGACCGTCGCGCACGTCAGTTCCTGGGCATGCCGAAGATGATGGAAGCGATCGACGTGGTCGCCCCACCCTCGCCACCGCTCAGTGCAGCCGCCGAGGCGCTGCTGGCCGCCGATGCGGCATTGAAGCAGGACGATGCCTGAGGCACCTCAGCCTACCTTTGGCATGTTCTTGGTCACGCAATGGATGCCGCCACCGCCGCCGGCGATCGCATCGATGTCCACCTGTTCGATCATGCGACCGGGATACAGGTCTTCCAGCAGTTCACGGCAGTAGCCATCGGCTGCGTTGTCACCAAACTGCGGCGCGACCACCGCGCCGTTGATCGGCAGGTAGTTGATATAGCCCGTCGCCAGATCATCGTTGCCGCGGGTATGCACGTTGTCGCGCCCGTCCAGTGGCGGCGGCAGCGTGTGCACCTGCAGGCGGCGGCCATCGGCATCGGTGGCCCCGCGCAGAATGTCCAGATGCTCGCGGGTCAGATCGTAGTCGTAGGACTCCGGATCGTTGTCCAGGTTGGCGATCACCACGCCGGGGCGAACGAAGCGCGCATAGAAATCCACATGCGCGTCGGTGATGTCTTCGCCGGCAATGCCGGGCAGCCAGATCACCTTGCGCAGGCCGAGGTGGTGCTTCAGCTCGGCCTCGATATCCGCGCGCGACCCGTCCGGATTGCGGTTGCGGTTCACCCAGCAGCTTTCGGTGAGGATCGCGGTGCCATGGCCATCGACTTCGATGCCACCGCCCTCGCCCACCAGATCGCTTTCCAGCAGCGTTGCGCCGGTCACCTGCGCCAGCCACGGTGCCACGGCACCATCGCTGCGCGCGCTCTGCTTGCCGCCCC